>Ga0210059_1009987_pt1 | contig 14731 bp, 10 predicted proteins | sample Ectturendosymbi2_FD_188042 | JGI IMG/M metagenome (GOLD analysis project Ga0210059, IMG submission 188042) | Ecteinascidia turbinata endosymbiont from Florida, USA - Sample 2 (SPAdes) (version 2) | ecosystem: Host-associated > Tunicates > Ascidians > Unclassified | place: Key West, Florida...
CATCCAGCTTCGCGACGAATCTGCAAGCATTTTATTCGAAGTTGCAAAACTGGCGTCGTAAAGTAATGCAAGGAAACGTTGTTATGTTTGAGAAATTGTTAAGTGTTGTCGAAAAAACTGAAGAACGTGATGAAAGTTTGAAGACATTTAAAATAGGCTACCTTCATTCCCTTGAAATTGAGTTCCAGTGATATTTCCCTGAGCTCAACGAGGAAGAAACTCCACTTATACGAAATCCTTTCACCACCTCTCTGGTTGTAGCCAATATTCTCGATGAATTACAGGACCAATTTTGTGGTCTTCGGAATGATTCATCGTTACGTGATATTTTTCATGAAATGCCACTTTCTTCAATTCTGGTGAGCTGTTCGTGAATCGTTCCCACAACTGTCTGAACTAATTTTTCGAATGTTGCTTTCGTTTGCCACAACACATCTTTGCGAGAGTGGTTTTTCAGCTTTAGTTCACATTAAGAAGAAGGCTCGAAATCAAAGGAAAGTCGAGCATGATAAAAGGTTAGTGGTTAGCACTCCAAACACTCAACCACGGATTTCGAAGTTACCATACGGTTGCACAGTCAATCGTCGCATTGAAAATGATTGTGAAATTCGATTGCTGTTTGAAATTAACTGTTATAAAATGCATTTTTGTGGCAGTAATGTTGTGGTAGTTCGTTGCATTTTGCAAGAAATGAGTTTTGTGGTGATCATAATGGTTATAATATCATATGTATTGAAGCAACAGCAGGAAGGGTCGCTTTGTGTGAAAATACAAAAGGGGGTCACGAACCGAAAATGGTTGAGAAACACTGCATGCATCAGAAGGTACGGCCTTCCGCTAAACGCGACCTTCTCAAAGTGGCCCCCGAGCCAAATTAATTGACCACCCCTGAGTTAAGTTAAGCCATTGTGCGAAAACCGGGTGACTTGACAATCGATAGTGACAAAACCAAACAACAGTTGTTGCGTGGACCAATCTTTCCAATCGTAGGCTTTTCTTTTTTAACAATTGCGGCGGCGTTACCACATAACAAAATAAAACATTTTTGTCATTTTTTTAGCTTTATCAGATTATATCCGTGGTGCTGTCGAGGACAACGTCTCCACCACATTTTAGAAGGGTAACGACGTTTGCCTTTCTTTTTGATGTAGCACCAGATTTAAGGGTATATGTAATCAAATTATCTGAAAATCCGAATCGAGCTATATGTCAGTTTTAATGACTGCAATAGGACAAATTGTGTTTACTAGGTTCCTCAACCTCTTTTCGGGCATCATACCATTGTTATCAGTTGTATAGCAGCAGCTCCAGCGTTTCTCTTTGCTATTCGGCGTAGGGAATCCAAACACCAAAGACAAAACAGTCACTTGGAAGAGCTAATTGGTGTTTGTAATGCGTTTGACTAATGTTAAAACTCAATTTTCCAGGTTTTTCAATTAGGGATGCGATCTTATTTACATTGCAGTATTAGTTTATATAAACAAGATTATCTTAGACATTCATTCATTCATTTTCACACCGCTTTTCCTCTTGTCAGGATCGCGGGGACAACATCTTGGGAAGACTCGACGTAGGCTACATCACGGTTTTCACTTTCAGCAATCATTTGACTCTTTTGCTGACTCCACATCAAGACGGGACCAAAGCATGTAATCACGCCACCTGGTCCTTTGTCAACCTCTGGGCCACTTTCCCATAGGAGCAGCTATAGCAGGACACGTCTCGCCGATCTTTCCGCGGTCATTCTGGTAACATGGCCGAACCATCGCAGCTGTGATCTCTTTATTCAGAACAATTCCACGTTCAGGCTTCACAAATTTCACAGCCGCGCACTTCTTCGCGAAGCGTCACGTCGGTCATTCTTCGCAAATTCTCATCTCTGCCGCTTTTACTTCAGATAAACTCTTTTTCAGTCATCACCCAAGATTCATATTTTTTGTCATCACCGGGATTTTACCTTTTCTGTTGCTTCAAGGCTAATGCAATTTTTTCATTTTGAAGATTGTCAGCTTTGTATTGTTTATCATGAGAGTATTGCTGCTCTCTTACTTCTATTTGGATATGAAAAAAGTTCTGATGATCTGACACTTAATGACGCTGCTGTTTCGCAAGACATGACATAACGATTTAAGAAGAAAACGTTCTGAGTGTCGCTGAACGAATACCCTGCGCAGTATATTCGGAAGGTTTGCTTTTTCAAATTGGACTCAAAAGCGAAGTTATCCCTGGAAGTTAACTACATCATTTTTAATGCTTTTCATAATCTTTCGCATATGTTTTATACCTTTCGAGGATATAAAGTTGCCATTGTACGGTCATCATCAGGCCTGTAACCAGAGGGGGGGCTAAGCCCTCCCTAAAAGTTTTTTTCGCTCCCCCTGGAAAAATGTGTTGGACATTGTTCAAAAAAATTGGGCCCCTTTCAGGAAACTCTTCGCCCTACCTGGTGTCCCAAGGCAGGGGCGGATCCAGGGGGTGATCGACCCCCTAAACCACGATTTTGTACAATTCGGAAAACAGCGTTCGCGATATATTTGATGTTGTTGTCCTTCGTTTTGTCACAGCAGTGTTGTGACGTATACTTTATCTCTCTTTACAGCAGCAAAGCCGTTATGAGATCTGACCATCAAATATTACTGTATCCGCCCCTGTCCCAAGCTGATTACGACCTAGTCATCATTTCGCAAACAGCGCTTACCAGTATAAGCGAGACCAAATGTCGGTCCGTCAATCTCATCACCAACAGCTTGCAGAAGCGAGGGTAGCAGCATCGTAAAACAGTAAGGAAGTGTTATTTCCCTATGTCCATAGGTGTAGGAGCAAGCAAATTTTTGGAGTTGCGAAGGATTTTTGTCCAAATTTCCACAAAAACTTGTCGTGCGACTTTTGCTTACAAATATTCTTCCACAAAAATCATTTTTTTGGTGTGACCTCCAATAAAATTTCTTCGTTTGTTTTTCTCCAAACGTTGGGCGCCACTTATTGAAGTCAAACAACGTTGAGCACCATTTTTGCCCAGATTTTTAGGGATTTTCAACAAATCGAAACATTCGGGGGTGCGCTTGCACCTCTGCCTCCGTCACCACCGAATGTGCCCTTAATATGTTTTGACGAACGCCTGCTTTTCAACGAACGACTGAAGAAGTTTCTTTTTAAATTTAGACTGAAGGTCTTGTTTAAGCCACTTGCCCAGGTGCAGTGCATCGCTGGATTTTTCACTGTCCCACAGTCGCTCCGCGTTCCAGCATGCGTTATAGCCAGTTTAACCTTTATTCACGTACGGGTTTTGACTGCTTGCGCAAACGTTGCTGGAATTGCGCGTTTACATCCTTCACCTAGAAAATGTAGTTTGGTTTAGAACCAAAGCGATTATGCCCCGCCTTACTTGCTCAATTGAATACGCGTGTTGCAGCGACCTGGATCTGTGAGAACCTTCGCATTTGCGACGTATGCAAGCCATGCTATGGCACGCGAAGCCGAAACGCAGGATTGCAATCTGAAATTTACGCTTCGTACTGTATGTGTTCCCGCAGAAAGGCGAAAACTGCATTAACATTCTGCGAGTTGTTCAGTAAGAGGAACACCATTGTTCTCACAAAAAAATGTAAGGTCCGAAACCACTGTAAAGATCTAAATTAAACCGTTACTAAGCACCCAATGACATTTGAGCCACTACAGTTCTTGTGAGCAGGTTGGGTTAGGAAGTCAAGTGCACGCAGTCAAAAGGCAATCTTCGTTCCTTGTTGGAGCGAGAACCGCAGAAGTCATCAACGAAAATCTTGCATTTTCTCAGTTGTTATCTGATGCCACGTCGCTGATGGCGCGCGGCCGAGTCGCTCTGAGGTATGTCGGGTCGCTTCGAAAAAAGCTTGCATTAAAAAAGAAATGACACATTCAAAACTGCGCGTTACTTGGCAGACGTTTGCCGATTGTCCGCTGCCAGCATCAGCGGAAAACGTGACAAAATCCTTAAACACGTTCGGCTTCTCGTGGTTGTTTGGAAAACGCTCTCTATAAGAGCTCAGGAAGCCGCGTCTTGCACGTCGCTGTGCTCAGAAATCTGGCGGCGAAGCGATTAATCAACTGCACGCAGACGTTCGCAGTATATTTCGGGCGGAAATCTCAGCAGTAACGGCGCACTTCTTGTTTTCAAACGATCGGAGCGGAACTGAGCACCCGTTGAACAAAACGAGAAGACTGAGATTTCCGCCAGCAAAAGGTTAGCGGTTAACCGCAGTAAACTAAGGAAATGTACCAGTCGAAAACCGGTCTGCTATTTTTGTATTGACGAACCTTAATTAGAGGGCCAGCACACACGAACATGCTGCAGCAGTATATTTTCAAACCGGTCAATCTTCAGGATTCTTGAAAAATGCAGCCATGTTCTCGGGTGATCAAGGGCTGCTGTGGGCACTGCCTCAAGGATTTTCTTTTTTTCTTACCAACCGAGTAAATCAATCCGAAACAAAATCAGCCAAACGAAACCAGTGCAAGATTGCAAAAATGAAACGCAGGAAAATCCAAACCTTTCAATAATTTTAATGACTAAATCGTCAGAAACCACAAAATCACAAACTGAATCGTAAAAAATTCCTCCATTAATCGAATATCTCATTTCGATGGGAACGTAAGTTACGAAGTTTAGGGTAGATCTTACAATTGTGGTATGCGACGGAAGTATCGTAAACGTAGCGCACAGCTGCAAACTGGTCTGTTGTGAACTGCAAAAACATGTGCACGTGCAGTGAGGTTCTTTGTCTGCACTTTAAGATAACAATCTCTCATTATCTCAAATCTCTCATAATCGGATTTGGGTTGTTTCAGCAGACGGTACCGAGGCCAAAAACAGTGTGCCCGGAATATGGTTGTGTGAGAAAGAATAAAAATCTCCACAATTAATCAATCTGCCATTAACACACAACGTTTATTATGAATTTTAACGGTTGACCGGTCACGTAAAAGCATGACCGCGAAAACCGCCACAGATCGTTTAACTACGTTGTCACCAACGACAACAATTCATGGGGCGAACGCTAAAAACCCACAATCGCGATTCAACGCGAGGAACGAGAATGGGAGGATAGGGCTGGTTGGTTAACCGATGCAGCGGCGAGACGTGCGCAGACGAAACCAGGGTTAGATCAGGTAAGTCGGACGCAAAGGTTATGTGAATGTCATGCACAAAGAAAAGAAGCGACCGCTGCGTCAAGGTTGACCGCTCAACGGTCGTTGACGAACCATGAAAAGCAATGATCCGTGGCGGCGGCGGGATGGGTTGGTAAATAAGCTCTGCGGCTGGTGCCTGGCAGAAATACTGGTTGGTGCGACCCAGCACCGTGCAGCAACTGTTTCTCAAATCTTTTCCTTTCCGGCGACAACCCGGAACGCATCTTTCGGAGAAAAACTTGTTTGTTTATAAATCCGCGGCGGGCGTTTACAAAAAAAAACTGGGCGTGGCGCGATGCGAGAAAGCAGCAGATTTTCCGCTCGCTCACGAGTTTCTTTTCCTTCGACCAGTCAAGGAGATGAGGTCTCGCTTCTGCGCGTACACCGTTCTGGGAGTTCGGAAGAAGACGCCTTGGCGGCAAAGGTCGTGGGAAGAGAACCTTGCCTGAACGCTGCTCGGGCACACACAAAACCGATTAAGGAAACTTCTACCGTTCGAAACTTCGCTCCGAATACATTCACCAACGAGATAAAAGAAAACCTTGTTGTTTTTCAGAAAAAAAACGGCGTGAGAGAGTGTGTGCCACGAAATGAAAGAACAGGGCGTCCAATTAAAACCGACCAACAGGTTTCCTAACAGCGCATCATTTTCGACCATCAACCTCCCAACTGAGACAATTCGCTTTTGTTGGTCACCGTGGCAACAATCCAACCCACTCCGGTCTTCCGCCCACTGCAGGAAGCCGAGTTGAAAGCTTGTCATGGCTCAACGCTCTCAACCAATGGCAGCAGGACTTCGGGGCAGTAAGTTGCAAACGTCAGATAGCCTGTGTGGCCGTAGATCTCTTTCGGGGCAACACAGCTTCGAAACGAGAACGCATACTTGGTCGCAGCCGGAGGGGTGTAGCCTTTTCTTCGCTCACCCTTCGCGCTGGGTTCAGCCGCCGTCTCGATTTCTGCTTTCGACTTCAAAGCGTCCGATTCAGGTTTCTGTCGCTTTGCATCCCTGTTGATCGCTGCGCTGGAAGACGACGACGCATCTTGAGCGGCGCGCACGGTAACGTCACCGATCGGAAGGTCGTCGCCTTCTTCGTACGCGCAAGGCAACATCCGGGTACCTGAGGTGTTCGACAGCACCGCAGCGCGGACCTCGTTATTACCCAGGCCGAGATCGGCGATTGGTAGGTTGACACGTTTCACATTCTGCGACTTTCGTACGATCTCGACCGTTTCAACGTCCCGGAAACCGCTGTCAGTTTTCCGCAAGACGGCGCACGTGCGCTGCACTTGCTCCACGCACGGCGAGAAAGAGCACAGCCGGCCACCTGCAACAAGTCAAGTGTTACTCTTCAGGTAAGCTTCTTTTCTGAGAACGTCCGCGCTTTCATTGGAAAAATTAGTAGAAAACTAAAGTGATCTTGAACTCATCCGCAAGAATGTGTTCAGCATTCTCGTTACCACAGTCAAAAAAAAGCGCGTTTCGATTCGCTTTCCGGTCAGCTAAACTGTACAGCGGCCCAACAGACGAGCTCTTTTTGCCAAAACCAACTCATTTGTGGTGCGCGATTTGAGGGACTCATGCTTGTATATATTAACTCCTATAATGGCCAAACACGCCACTACCGAACTTACATTCCTGTTTTTTGAAACTAAAATGTGGCGGAGAAGATTATTTGTGACGTACACCCAGGCAGACCATGCCCAACCCACACACTAAGGCGTGCACATACATGTGGGCTCTGAAACTAACGACGTTGCAAACATCTGACGAAAGTGCCATCACGCGTTCGATCTAAACATCATGCATTACTTTGACCTCCAGAAAACTTTTTTTTTCTCATGACAGTGACGTAATGTAGGTTGTCGGAATCGAATCAGTGTGAAAAGTGCTCAGGTCAGAGAACGAAACTGCTTCCTGACAGTTGAAATACGGCGACAGCTGCTGAGGCACCTGTCGCAATAAAACTAATATTTCACGTACTTTACCCTCTTCATTTTTGAAATCTGCTGGTTTTAGCTGCAGCTGCCTTTGTACTTGGCAACCGATTTTAGGCGCTTTGAACCGCACGAATGTAATTCCGGCATTGAAAATACTTCAGAAGTGAGATCGATTCACCTCACAGCAACACAACACAATCTGTTTCAAAATCGTGACTAAATCCTTGCATCTCTTAAAATTAAGCGATCAAGTGATTCTTTTCGCATTTTTCAGTTCAAAGATTCAACTCCTTTTGTGTTTTCGATGACAGCAAAGTCGGTTGCGCACTTGATGTAGCATGGCTGCGCTAAGAAAGGACCGTTAAACAGCCATCTCGAACTTTACAGTTTGCACGAGCGTAAAAGCGGCCAGGCCGGCGTCAGACGCGAAAAGCAACCACGCGAGAAATGGTTACATGTGAAGTGATAAAAGCACTACAACACAATGCAGCAGGTTGCCGTTTCAAAGCTAAACTTGGGCCGCATCTATCGACGATAAAAAGAAGACGCAAGCGGTCGCGAAAATTTAGTAGGCAGACAGTCCGGCGACTACAAGCAGCGGTTTCTGCTGCTGCGGTTATCGACAGAAATGCGCCACAGACGTATTTTCACGAGGAAACTTTGTGCATGTAAGCTTTGAAATATTTTGCTCTTTACCATCGTTAGCGGGCAGCGGAATAAGTCAATTCGCAGCTAGGCGCGTAAGAGGTCAAAACACAACGCCAGTCAAACGAGGCTCTCCTGGCGAACCTATGCCGACCGCGATGCAAGAGATCGAATGTTCTTGCAACGACACAACAACGCTACACGTTTGTGTTCTTGCAACGACACAACAACGCTACACGTTTGTGTTCTTGCAACGACACAACAACGCTACACGTTTGTGTTCTTGCAACGACACAACAACGCTACATGTTATCTCTTGAAGTACAACGAACAGAAATGGTTATGTAAGGAACGGTTCAAATCTCAGCAGTAGAAATCCATTTAGTGATTTGTGAAATGGTCTCATCAATCCTATAAGTCAAGAGCAGGACCCGAGCCTAATGGCGGCATAAGACTCAACGCTATGTTGGGAAACCATGCAATGCCTTTTGAAAGCAAATACACATGGAATTATACGACATGCCTTAGTAACAGTAAAAGCTGGAACGCGAGACCACGATTCGCCAAAACCCAAGTAAAATGCCACGACTTGGAAAACTTTCAGCAAAAAAATGCACACAGCACGAAAGCATACTTTGGATGACCGACGCATCATCGTCGGACTGATCTATTGCTTGAAGCAGACAGCAAGTCTCTGCCTGTTGTTCGTGGCAAAATTTAATTATTCGGCTGAGCGGGCCCGCGAACGCCAAATGACCCCTTATTGCGCAACCGAAAACTTTGCATGGAAACACGAAATCGTGCGAGAAACGAGATTTCGTGTCGGTTCTTGCGTCTCACTCGCCAGCATTCACACAAAGCGCACCAGGGCGGAAGCGACGTCACAATTGCAGTAAACACTCACCGCTCCGTTTGAGAGCTTTGCTCGCGGCAACAATTGCTTCGTCGGGTCGGGGTATGTCCAGAAAGACCGCGTCCGCCGCGTTCTCGACAGGAAAACCGTCTTTTATGACGTCACGATGGTAAATCTTGGGAAGGAGCGAACGCAGATTGGTGCCCGCACTTAATTAAATGCCGTTTCCGGCAACGCATGTGAAAGATGCCCGCAAGATGCTCGCGTCACGCAACGCTAGATTATGCCAAGGCTGCAGTGACGCGTGAAATCAATCGAAAGGAACATTTTCCAGAGGTTACGCGGCAACCCGGATGTCACATTACATTTAAGCAGTTATTCTCAACGTGGTCCATGTGAACCACAGGTGGTCACCAGGAATTTCTAGTGGTCCACAGAGAGTTTCAGGGCTAAGATTGAACATGTCCTTGAGTCCACTGACCTATTTGCAACAGAGTTTTGACTAGTTGTTCAGAGGTGTCCGCACAGCAAGTGGTCCATCGGATAATTTTTTTAAAAAAGACTGTCCATGGTCCAAAAAAGGTTGAGAACCACTGCACTAAAGTATATTTGCATCGAAAGTGTCCGTAACTCCTGAACAATCTCAACACCATTACTAAATGGTATAACAGACATTAAAACCTTCCCAACAACAACAAAAAACAAACCGGAAACAAAAGCTAGCAGTTAAGTCAAAACATAGGTACTGAGAAAAAAAGCTTATCACAGTCAGCTTTAACAAAGACGAATAAGGATTGATTTGGTTTTAATAATTTGTTAAAATATTTACGAAAGTTTTCAACCATAGTTCACCATCTTACCGTTACGTGCTCAGACAAGCCGTGATCTTCGAATTCTGTCTTCGCTTTCAAATATCTTTGTTCATGAAATTCAACTGTGTGAAGATGGCCTGTTGGCGCCACAGTGCGGATAATGGCGTGAGACAGCGAGCCACTGCCAGTACCTGTGCAAAAGTAACACGACACTCTTTCAACAATCTCTCAGCAGCAGCTTAAGGTAGCCAGTTAGCCCCAATACCAGCGGGCTATCAGCAAGGGGCGCTAGTCAGTGTCCGAAGACAAATCCTCTCTAATCATGGATGCAATTCGAAAAACAAAACAGTTTTCATGATGCCACGTTCAAGCTTTAGTGGTTTAGTCCATTTTATTTAGGCGCGAGATATCTGCCAATTATTCAGAAGCGATTTACAGGAGCGTTGTTTGAAAGCAGCACCGGCAAAATGACATGTCGAAGATGTACTTGAAAGCAAAACGCTGGTTGTGTGCTTAATAAACAGGTGTAAACACTTCGGCACAACTATTGCAATTGCCGGTTCCACAAGCTTTTTTCGGAAATACGCAAAAATGCTCCTCACTGTGTCACTGTGGAATTAATACAACACTGAGCAGTGGACTGAGCATTTGCTTCATATAATTACGTGGCGTTTTTGCGATGGATTGAATTCATGAGCTACACAATATTTTGCTACAGAAAAACATGATCGTACCAAACACCTCGAAGGTTTTCAAAATGTTTTAGATGGTGAGCAAGATGAAAGCGGCGAAGTGCGAGACCAAATCTATCGACACCAGAATTAGCTTCGATTAGTTCCAATCCCACACGAGCTCCACATTTTTTCGCTATATGTTCACAATCAGTGACCGAGCGCCGCTATTCTCAAACACAAGTACGCTATGCACCGAGTGACAAGCATCGAAAACAAAATCACCGGATTCGCAAACGACGGAGCCTGGCTTCAGTTCAAGCTGCAAGGTGATCATCGCGATGTCCGGTGTGTAAAGGATCTGGGTTCGATGCGGAAGTGTGACCGTCCATAGCTCGGGAGTTGGTTGCAAGATGTAGACCCAACCCTTTAAAACGCCTTAACTCCTGACTAGTGGAACTGGTTTCAAATGAAGGCGAATACCGAAAAATGTGGAACAAAACTCATGACGCTACAACGGCAACAAGCCGCACGGTGAGAAACAGTGACGCCAGAAAATTATCACACTAGCAAATCTTTCATCTTCCGGTCTGAGACTTCGCATGATTTGCTGCAACATGTCAAACACTAAATAAGCACCGGTCATTCACAACCCGATCCATCGAAACTTGTTTGCAGGCCAGACTTGTTATTGAACAAGCCAGTCAACATTTCGGAATGTGTACGTTTACGAATTATCGCAGGACGGCAATTGAAGCGATAGGACGTGGTTTATTGACCTCTCGAATGTGCTGCGATCGGCCATTTTCAGTACCGTAAATGCTTTAGCGTAAGTCGATTTCATACTTTCCAATTCCATGGTGCAATCCTTTACATTTGTCACCGATTTGCGCCTTTAAACTCAGCACCTTCTCGCTCAAGGGCAAGTCACGCAACAGTGGAAAAAGTAAGGCCACACCTACTTGCTGATCCTAGGCCGAGCTCATTAGCGGGTCTCCAAATGTATAGCAATGTGGTACGCTTCAACGATTCACCATTCTCAACCCATAAATCAATTTTAGTAGTCCCCAGACACTCGAACGGCCTAACCGGGCCATTGGTAAATCCGGCCCTGGGCGTCTGGTTCATGCAGCCACGTTTCCGTAGCAAAAGGTTTGTTTTCAAAGCGAAAAACTTGCAAAAAAACAGATTGGTGGCACTTCCTAGAAAGTAAATGTTTACACAAAAGAAGGCAAAGCTGATCCGGTCACGCTTTCAACCATACATCAAAACAAAGCCGACTTAGTGATCGGTCACGTTTGGTGGTGACAAGCTGATAACGTCGCACACACCTTCGTGCAACTAAACTTCGTTCCATACTTGTGGCCGATCAACGCGTCATGCTTGATTGCTCCGTACTTGGATTGTGTTATCTCGCCTTTCGTCACTGTGAGCGAAAACATCGAGTCGTGTCCCAAAAACACAATGACCACATCGCCGTACCCGACCACAGGTTCAGATTTCATGAAACCCATACAGCAGTTTAGCTCCACACACACTAGCCGTTCTTATGTCTGTAAATTAACAAGTACAGAAAAAAGAAGTGTCTGAAATGAAGTCCGATTCGGGCAACATTACTGCACCGCATCGTTTCGACAAGACTGAACTAATTAGGTTCCAAAAGCGATTCGAAATTCGCTTTTGCGATTGTCCTACTGAGTAAACACGTTACAGCTAAAAAGTTTTAATTCCTATCACCCATACACTGCACGCAAAAGCATGCGCTAGAGCTCCGGTTTGATAACATTACAACGCCCCTAAAATTCCATGTTAACAGAGCAACGACTTGTGAGACGGAATATTTCCAGTTAAAGCACTCAACACAGCACAAACGAAGTATGAGCATAACTCAAGCTGAGATGTGTGGCCACATTACGATGCCACTTAATCGAAAGATGCTGTATCGTGGTTCTTTTCATTGCACCAAAATTAACAACACGAACTTTTTGCACCAGGCGAGGACCACAGAACGTAAGCACAGCTTAACCAAGTTACAAGAATGTACGCATAGCTAAAACAACGAACGACAATATGAGCACAGCTTAATTAAAGCGAGCTTCAACCCACGGAACCACTACCTCAAGCCTTGTGCAATCTCCCCCAAACACTTTACTCGAGAATCGGAGGCTTTTTTTAAAGGAATTAGGTCATTTTGTGTGCACGGATCGATGTAACAAAAACAGGAGCCTGGTGAACGCATTTCACCTACCGACGCCTTCCAAACGCTTAATTGCACGATGGGAGCACCTGGGCTTCGGAAATCCTTGCGAAACAATTAAAGGGTCTCATCAGTTCACGAATTTTTGACAAGCAAGTGAAACGGCTTATAATTATGTCACTTGCTGCGGCTGATGGAAGCTGAAGTATTTTTTATCAGCGCAGTTTCGGCCACAGCTATACAAGCCCCGTTCACTGGAGGTTTCAAACCGGAACGATTTTGACTTTTACTCTACTGTTATTTTCCAAGTTTCAAAGCCACGAAATTGTCGCTGCTTTAACTTATCCCTCTCCTGCTTCGGCCCAGCAAGACCTTCGGTCGGATCACAACGACGAAAACAAGAAGCATTTTGCAACCCTGTGATTTTTTTTCTGCACAACGAAGAATTTAAGTCCTTGTCAAACAACTTGAATCGGGCTATCTCGTAAAATCTTGGAAAACACGCATTTTCAGATCTGGTAACATAAAATTCTTCAAGGGGACCAAGCACTAAACCTATCTTTCTTCAAGGTGCACGTGGCACGAAAATGGGATCTCGAGCTGTTGCAGGAAGACAACCTCTGAACTTTACGCTCCGCAGATGACATCCTGTCGTCACGTGATCAGACGGCAGTTACACATCAGTGAGCAAGGCACGGCCCTCCTGTGAACAACGCGAGACCAGGTGTTGTTTACTCAGCGTTTATTGCGAGCAATTACAGTTCACGGCGAAGATAAAACAACAAACACGAAAACAGCAAACGCGAGCGGGGGACGGCCGTAGGGGAGTATTGCTAAGGCCCTGGGCACTCACAGGCCTGGCAAGGCCGACGGCCGCACCGGTCGATTGTCGAATTTCGTTCGGAGTTTGCTTTTGCACCGTTAAAACGTAAACTGCGGGATAGACTTCGTCTCAATGCTATCACGATACTTCACAAAGCGGCAAAAATACTGTGCGATCAGCCACAAAATCGTACGAAAAACCCGGACCTCGCATCCTCTGTGTCAGCCCAGCATGCAATAAAATTCGGGGGTGAACCACGTTGCAAAGGTGCGTGGTCACTTAAAGTCGGAGAGGAAACACCAAAGTTGCAACGTATGAAAAAGCGACAAAGCGTCTGTTTTGTGTCTTTTCAGCCCATAACACCGCAACCGTTTCTGCTGCATCATCAGTGGATATGTCGCCGACACCGAAGCTAGATCAACATTAGTTCGTGCAACAGCGACCTGCAGCGGTTTCCATGGTAGCAAAGCACGAATCATCTCGTGGGCTCCACACAAAAGAACATCGCGACTTATAGCGACGCTTTCGCGCAGACCGAAAATCAGTGGTGAGATTAGCGTGAGAAGATAAACAACAAATAAATCCACCGTGGTACTTTAAATCGGAATCGGGGTTCCACAACAAGTCAAAGAAAAGATTCGAAAGAAAGCAATTGCCAAATTTAACAACCGTTGTGACGAAAGGCGTTACCATCGCTTAATCAAAACATGCGAAAAACAAGTTGAACACTTTGAAGTCTTCCATCTGGACTCGAAGCTGGAGAAGTTTGCGGCATTGCGATCCGACCAAAAGCAGTATTGGTGAAAGAAAACGAAAGTGAACATTGGTGAAAATGCGTAGGTCAAGCAAAGATCAATGGGGCGCATGATGAGGGCTTGAGGAGCACGGGATCCAATGCAGCAGTCGCAGCAAGGGCACGCTGCGAACCCCAGAGCTCGGCCAGTTAACTGTGAAACGCGAAGGCCGCACAGGTGCGGGACCGAACATCGGGCCCTTTCGTGTCCTGAGCGAGGAAGCAATTGCAAAGAAACTGTAGGAAACGCACTACGCAATCAGAAGAATAACGCAAACACGGTCAACATCGGAAGCGGCAAAGGAAGTAGCAAATGCGCTGGCATAATTCAAAAATAAACATTGAATCCACGCAGCGCGTCCCCCTTTTCGCCGATCAGTTGAGGTGGAATCCTTTTTCGCTGGTGGCCGCCAACAGGCGCTGCTTCAGTATTTCCTCCGAGGAGTACTCGGGCAGCTTGAGATAGTGCACGCAAGTGTTGACGGACGGGTAGCTTCCGTCGCCGGAATCAACCTGATTGGGCAAGAGCAACGTCAAGCACCGGAGCGCAGGGTTTTAAGATAAAAACACGGTCGCAAAGCCCACCTTGCGGACGACTGTCAAGCGCGGAGAAAGGTTTGCCAAGCCGCCAGGTGGCAGCGACGAGCAGCCGGTGGTGAATTGCAGGAAGGCCTTCTTCTCATCGCCGGTGAGGTTGCAAACGACGTTAACGAAGCGAAGGAAGCCGGGACTGGAAAAATTACCATACAAAAGATAAGGGCGATGACAAAAGCCAGACTTTTGGGTCGGTCTTGACAGTAAAACCTCAGTCGATATTTCGAAAACCATCAGAT
>Ga0210059_1009988_pt1 | contig 14730 bp, 10 predicted proteins | sample Ectturendosymbi2_FD_188042 | JGI IMG/M metagenome (GOLD analysis project Ga0210059, IMG submission 188042) | Ecteinascidia turbinata endosymbiont from Florida, USA - Sample 2 (SPAdes) (version 2) | ecosystem: Host-associated > Tunicates > Ascidians > Unclassified | place: Key West, Florida...
AGGGTACTCAATTGGCGGACCGCAGTCAAACAGCAAAACAAAAGAAATCACTGCATGGTGGCACAGTAGCACACATGAAAAATATTACATAACAATAACCATGATCATAAGCAATGTCACATTATAGTACAGTAATATCAAAACGGCTTGGAGCGAGTCTTTTGGCATGCAAAAGCCCTTATGACATCATCCAAATCAAGAGTGCGCACACATTAAGCTACGATTGACAACATAGCTAGTGAGGATAGTCTGCTATCTGTCATATGAGACCTGAAGGTTTTGATCAGCTTCAGTTTTCTGAACTCCTTTCAGCGCTGGCAACAGTATTCCGGCAGTTTAGGATATTCCGAAGTGCAAGAAATACATTGGGACAAACTTCATCAAGACGTGTCTTGAGAATAGAGCTTAACGAAAGGAATTTGGTCTTAATCATTGTCATTTGATAAATGACGATTATTTGGAGATATTGTAATGAAATGCAAATGTTAACAAAAATTTGCAGGAAATAGAATCAAGCCCATCGTTCAGTTAATGAAAACACTGTTATCGAAGGGACGAACCTGAGGCCGATCAAAGCAATGCGCCATAATGAACGTTTTCTTTCGTGAGCGCTTTAAGTGAATTTTGCCTGAAAAACATGCGCATCGTGCTTTTAAGTGGTCGAAATAGGCATGCATAAATCTTTCTGATGTCTACACTTCTTAATCTCCTGGTGCATGGCACATATTTAGATTAATAGCATTTTGTATCTCAAAAAGGCTAGAAATGTTGACATATATAGACCAAGGGGGCCCACGTGGACACAACATGGTTAATATCCATAATCCACTAACTGCACTACTCGGTTGGGACAAGCTTAGCAGTGATTGCTAAATAAAGTCTTCTAACTACGCTATTAACTTCATCTTGCTGTCTGAACAGCAGGCTGCGCAAATGTGTGATTTTGGTCGTAAGCACCAAAGGACAGTGGCGTACGCAGAACATTTTCATTAGAGTTTCATTCAGTAGCATATGGTAGTCATTTGTATTTGGTGTGAGCTGTTTGTGACGTCACAATTTGACGTCATGCTCATTTTTCCAAACCAACGTTTTCGCGACTTTTGGCTGACACAATATGCATGTTCGTCTACACGCACTCCCCTTAATTTTTGTGCCGTTGCACTGAATATAAACTATTAGCGCTCCAGGTCACGATATCGGAGGAAAATAAACTCAACGCTACGACACAGCAGTTCATAATTGCAAAAATATCAGGCTAGGCGTAACACGGGAGTAAAACACACTCATTACTGCGTCAGAGCAATTTCAACTACAAAATCAAGCTGCGCTAATCCCTCGTTGAATACGACCAGTGGAGCATAGAAAGTGTGCGCTGGACTGTCTGACGTACACCCTGATTTGCAGGACTGAAACTTGCTAAACTACACAAGAATTGAGAGTGAGCATAAAGTACGCACGAAAAACATTATCAAATGCCTGAATGCTTCTATGTTAACAACTGCTCTTTTTTTGAGCTCGTGCAACAGTTCTATCATGATACAGAAATTGGTAATGTAGCCAATGCGAACCAGCACTTGCGCTGCTCAGCCATAGCAGACAAAATAAAGACAATTGTTTTAGATATACGCAGTGGACGAAAGGTCTGCAAAAAGTGTTGAGATGGTTTCTGGATGCAGACGATACAGCAGATTCCCACCAATACCTAATTGGTAGTTTTTCGCTCATTTATAATGTTCCTTAATTTGCAAATTCATTCCGTGGTATTTCCATTAAGTCGACAAATTAACAAGCAAACAGTACGCGAAAACAATTGATCTCGTTTACGCAGGTAATAAAGTTTTTGTAAAATGCGAAGCTCAAGGGGGGTTAACTACACCCCCTTGCGTACACCCATGCCAAAGGTATCCTGTTTCCATGCAGAACAAAATACGAGAAGACTACCTGGGCTAGCCATGATACATTTTTCACAACAATCACTCCACAAAATTCGTTGATCAGGTGAAGTCTGACTTCAGGATGTATGCAACAAGGCATATAGTCTAGCTTCACGTTCAACACTTCAAGTAATGAATGGTAACACTTTACGTTCCATCCTCAAATACCTTAATTACCTCACTAACGTACCAAAATGATCAGGCGATGTTATTCTAGGTAACAGTCGTAGGTACCGCTCTGTCTATAAATTACAGTACAAAACAGAACACGGATTGATCAAAACTACACTCATTTCTAATGTTTAACCTATGAATCTTGGGATTAAAACTTTGTTTGGGGCGCTAAGCCCACATAAGTCGACCCGTGGCAACGGGACTGAATTTTGGGCCCTGTGTCGCTAGGCAATAAACTTCCGGATTTGTCTGAAACAAATAATCGCATATTCCGGGTGAACGCAAATAAAAAAATCGTGGCAAACTGGTTATGCGATAAGTGCATTCGTCTGTAATAACACCCGAAATCACCAGTAAACACTCCCAGCAGTTTTAGAAAGACGCTAAAAACCAAAACCTGCTAAAATCGAAAGAATACCAAGTACAAGTTAACAGGGACCCATTTTTTACATGTAGCCTGCCAGGGAGGGCGGCACGCGCACCCCTGCCCCCCCCGTCAGTTACGCCACTGGTGATGACTACCAGCGATGGCTCACGGGTTAGAGTGGCGTTGATACAGTGGATGGTTTCAGTTCAGTTCAGTACTGCATATGCGCAAACATCATGTGTTTGCTGAATAGCTAAGGTAATGTTGCGTTCATGCAAAAGCTTTTGCTGCATTTCACATCCATGACAGTTGGCATTGTATCATACACGGTCATTAGTGTCCGGCAGGCTTGTCCATGGGAATGGGATTCCTGGGAAACATCCCGTGGGGCGGGACAGCACACATTTGTATTTCCCATGAGACTCAGAAATAGAATGAGAGTGTCAGAATGTTACTGAATTGTCAAGCTTAGACTATACTTCTGAAATTTTAAAGTCAATAAATTTTGTCGTTTTGCATGTCTCTTTGTATATGTAGCCCTATTTAGTAGATACTAAACCTAAACTTTCATAAATTTAATAATTTTTGTTGAATCGTATTCCATATTAATATTATCATAATGTAATGGGAATCCCATGGAATTCCCATTGGGATGGGACAGGCATAAATTGCTATGGAATGGGAATGGGACAGATAAATATGTCCCATGGACAACCGTGGTGTCCTGCATGATGTGGCATGGTTGCTCGCTCAACTTCAGGCGATTGCTCCATCTTATGACGACAGTTCTTGCATGATGACGGTGTCTTTAACGATTAACGAATGAAATAATTTGTAGGCGTGGAAATGTGGCCGTTTCAAGAAAACAAACATTTGTGGCAGTGCGGAGGGCATTACCTTATCAGGAAGACGAAGAACTAGGCTCAGGTTAGGACTAAACTTTGAGTAAAACTGAGGATACGGTGGTGGTGCACCGAGGTTAGATGGCGTCAGGGACAAGAAACAAGTTTGGCCCCCCAGGTTCGAACGTAAGGTCTTGGGGAGCAAGTGCATAGGCGTACGAGGCGGAGGGGCGGGCGCGCTGCCGCCCCCCACGGCTTGAAATTTTTCAGGGCAAGCGCAAGTTGCTCAAAAATCTTGAATGATAAAAAATATTGCAATACAGTGAAAAAGTTCAAGGCACACTCTGTTTTTCAGGGCAAGCGCAAATTTCTCAATAACGGTAAAAAAAACGGTGAAACGGTGAAAAACTTTCGAAAAAGAAATCCTGAACGGTGAAAAGCTTTTCAATACAGTGTATTCAATCTCAGTGTATACTCATTTGGGGGTGATCCATATAATTTGGGCTAGTGCAGTGTGTAATCTGGACCAAAGTCGTGACTGGTTATAATGACTTAGATCTGGACCAAGCCCTCGTTTTCTGTAAAAATCAAACTATGGGATGTCGGTAGGTCAACAGCTTGATATAAGAATTCGGGAACTCTTTCTTTGTTCGTTTTCGACTTTGCGCTGGGCAGAGGTGCGGTGCGTTAAGATGATAGGTAGGAGTTTTGATGCCAAGTTTTTCATACTTTTTTTAGAACTCTTCAGTTATCTGTTATAGCATTGATCTGATCTTAACATCAAATTTTAGTTTATCGACTGAGGTAGGAAAATTTTGAAGTTGAAGTTAGTTTTGTGAATGCAGTGTGTAATTTGCACCAACCCTGGTTGCGGTTTGTGTAATATGGACCAGTGGCACAAATGACAATACATGTATAAAGTACTGGGAAAGTGTTTTATAGGCTATCAATTATTTGTCCAAACTTCATGAGAAGCGGACTGCACGAACGTACAGATAGCTTGCCCCTTAGAGTGCGCGTCTTTTTACGTGCCTTGCTCAAGCGCACAGCAACGATAACACTGGCAGGTGTAGGGAGTCAGACCCTTCGAACCGGAACCGTCGCTTTTAACCATTGCGTTGCGCCATCGAAGTCGCGAACATATTTGCATCAGTAAAGGCAATTACAGTAAAGTTTCTTGTCTGGGAGAACACAGCACGCAAGGAACTTCACCCCCTTGAGTTAACAAGCAAGGTAACTACAGAATTTGCCCAGTGTAACGGTACTTCTAGGGAATTTCATAAAGAACGCTATTGCCGAATGGACGTTATAAGCGAATTGAAATGCATGAAAAATCTAACGTCATAGGCGATTTGACGTTACAGGCGAAGCCGTTATAAATGAATTCAACTGTACAGAACAGATTTACAAGAGTTTTCAGGCCCCAATCGGATTAATCTAAAAAAGTTAGTTTGAGGGCAAATTGTTATTTTCCAGACAATTTTTTTCCGTCCCGCCAGTAAAATGCCTTCCCGTACGCCTATGGGCAAATGCACTGTATTGAAGAAAGTGGTTGCGTCTTTGTTGCGACGTTTAGGCGCCCGGCGTATTGTTCCCCCCTTGTCCCTTTCGGTACACCCCTGGGATACGTTAGGTTTAGTTACAGGTTCAAATTAGTGTTGAATCATCTGGCAAATGATTGCAGTTTCAGGTGTACGTTTGGGTAGTTAGATGTAGTCTGTGCAATACGTCAACGCAGCAAGTTATGGTCACTAACGTTGCACTACAAATAACGATGATCAAATTGAAAAATTAGGGTTGGGTTTAGGTATAGGAGGAAGCCTAGAGTGTCTAATTTTGTAATGACTCTAGCCTTCCCTCCTTCATTAACCCGGTTTAACATACGTGGTCTGTAGCAAGCGGATCATCAAACTTAAGGCGGAGGAACATCGTTTGTAATTTCTTCAGTGTAGCTGCTGAATAAGATGAACATAGGTTGGGGGCAAGCTCTGTGATGTGAAGATTGGTAAGGATTGTAATAAATTCAGTACTTATGATTCATAGGAGTAGCCAGGGGGGCCTACGGGGCAATGCCCTCCAAAAAAGTTTTTAAAACGTATAGTCATTTTGTGCTTTGAGAGGCGGTATCCCAAACAAAATAGTGTAATTCGCCTAAAACCAACCATATTAGTCAACTCATAATTTTTTTTATCCTCCCAAAAATTTTTTGAACTGGCCCCTTCTGTTATGATTTGTTCTAATAGCATCTAAATACGAAGTGTGACACTGCGCTGAGCAAAGAAAAGGAAGATAAAAAAGCAAGGAAAAGATCACATGTTGGTCCGCCTAACCTTGATATGAAAAGAAAAACTCATCTGCTGATTCTGCCAAGCAGTAAATATTAGATGTTTTTAAGCGGTCAAAGGTTTGGGATACAAATGACAGCAAGACGAAACAAGTTCACCAATACATAGGGAGATGGTTCCTATAGATTCAAACTATTCTGTATAGATGAATACGTTGGTTTTGCAAGACTAATGAACATCTGCCCTAATTACCAAATGGCTACACAAAAATATGTCAAAGAAAATGTCATCCAACATATATTTGCTAAAGTTAAAAATCAAAATATGAAAGAGGATAAGCAGCAAGTCACGTACCTCTAACATGCGACAAATGCACTACTGGTCCATTTAACACTTCATTTTTAGCGTCACATCGCATTGGATCACCCAGGGTATAGAAATAAAATGTGCAATCCTTCGAATAACCCCATTGTCAACATCTCACACTGCTGAAAATATTAGCAGTGTACCTGAAAAGCTGTCCACCAACTTTTATTCCTGACAAGAAAATCCACCTTGTTAAAGATAGTGCAGGCAATTCGGCAACTGCAGTTGCTCATAAAGGGGTTGTTCAAGTGACGGGGAGGAGCTCAGCTCATAGGCGAAAATTTATTATAAAAACGAAAACTTTTTGAGAGTTTGCTTGCAAGTTTGATTTCAATAAGAGGAATGACAGATTTGCGTGCAGACCCTGGGTCCCGGTCTTTGGGGAAACAATAGCACAGCCAGCCCAAAATCTGGGGGGAGGGATATTTTGATTTTAAGCGAGCAACAGTATTTTGTTTGGGACACCGCCTCGGAAAGCATAAAACGACAAGATGCGAGAAATTTGGGGGCATGGACCGCTTAGCCCCCTAGCTAGGGCTATGGGAGGAAACAGCGCAATTCCTTTCTATGAAGATTGATCACTATCTCAAAAATTGCGAAACAGCGCAGAGGAAAAACTTCGTTTGCTTGGAAACGAGCGAAAAGGCAGTCGTCTAGATTAAATCATTATCAGAAGAGTTGCAACATAACACAGGAATAAGGCTTGTTACGCTATGGAAGAATAGCAGTACTGCTTTTCGACGGCGTTCTGCAATGGCTGACGGTCTTGCGTCGGTGCGCTCTTTTCGTCATGGGAAGATTGGACATCAAGTGAGAAAGTGCCGTGTGAAATGGTTGGTACCAAGGAACATGTCTGGTGCAGCAGGCAAGCTGCTACGTCCTTGAAGATGTATATCGAAGTTGGGAATCGAACCATTAGCGTTATCTGCTGCTGCGAAAATCGTTAAATCTGAAATGTCCTTCAACTTCTCATAAATGTTAGTACGGAGGCTATAAATCGAGACTTGCTTCTACTTCCATAAGCAGGTACTGCCCTGCGTTCACGTGGCCTTCTCAAAGTGGCCCCCGAGCAAAATTACTTGCCCACCCCTGCCCTAGCTCACTCACCTAAAAATTCCTTTGACGAGTTGTAGCTCAGTTCTAGTGCTTAACGTTTGTTTGGACTCTTTCTCGCTGGCGATTTGTACAGGGAAGATTACCACGTGATTTCCATGTTCGGTCAGCCATGACCGTTACACTGGGCGCCAAAGAGATGCAGGTCGTTTGTATGAAAGTGAATTCAAGAAAAGATTGATAAAAAAGAACAACAAATAAGAAATAGGCTGCACTGAATTTGCAAAGTAACAAATATATCAGTGGGTTTTTTCCAATGACAAGCTCGATTCTCCGCCGGTGATTGAGAAGAATGCATCAGTAGTTCTTGATGCGACTCGCGAGGAGAGTGATCTATCCCGGCACGATGTTAGTGCGAAGGCAATCTGAGGGATAGTAAAGGACAGCAAATTCATTAATAGCAGAAAGTTTGATGGTCGCAAAGATTTTTAATACGACGCTAACCCGGAAGGAGTGACTGTAGCGGAGGGTCAATGCAATTCTTTTGCTGTTGGGGAGCGGATTTCATTGTTAGAGGATCCAGCCGAGAGGAGAAGCATTATTGTGCATACTTACGCGGGGGTACTTTGGAGAGAAGCTTGAACAAGATTTATACTCTCTGAATCACCTGGCTGCGACCTCCCAAGAAATGCCTGGGTTCACCTCAACCGCTTGCTAACCGCTTTGTGTCGTTTAGCGGCGAATATGAAGCAATGGCCTGCACGGCTCAGATTGGTGCGGGTGTGGCAAGGTGCAGACTGCACACCACAGTGCACATGACTGCACCAAATTTAAATCACTGTGTCACATTAATGAGGGGGTTGATCCTGCTCTCTTAGAATATGTTGTCAAATCAAAGTTCTGACCAACGTGTGCTCATGTGCTGTGTATACGAAATAAGTGGTAATCGGATTTAACTACTGGAAAAATATCCATTTCCTGTCTGAAAACGAAGGCAGCACAACGCACAAACAATGTATCCCCGCATCGTGCGTGTTCGGTCAACAAACTGAGCGACTGACGGAAATTTGGCTGCCCAGATGCAAAATGAACAAGATTACTGGAGAAATGTATTGCGCAGAGCTGTTTTAGTTGCAAATTTTTAGCATCAGGGGGACTGCCTTTACGAGGACGAGAGGGAAATTTGGTTCAAAGCATAACAGAAACTTTCTTAAACGATAATTTGCTGGCGCAGTACGACGTTTTTCTAGCAGATCATCTACACAGGTTTGGCAACGCGAGTACTGGTTCACCATCTTGCCTATCCTCCGGAATTTGCAATGAATTTATCCAGCTGATGATAGGACAAGTTTCGTGCACAATCGTTGCTGAAGCAGAGTTGTAAGTCGGGCCGGGCTTTTCGGGTCGGGCCGGGTTTGGGTTTAAGTTTGTCAAAATGTTTCGGGCCTATTTCGGGCCTGCACACAAAACGTTTGTGCAACATTCAGAGTAACGATTTTTTTCTTTTGTGAAGCACATTTGTTGTGTCCCCAGGGGTGACTTCTGTGAATGGAGTGATTGTGATTTTTCTTCGGCTAATCCTATTTGCAAACATAGCTATGTTCTTTTGTTCTTTGCTTGGATTAGACTCAAAACTCTTCTTGAGAAGGCAACAACCATGAGGAAATTAGCACGCGATGGCGTTGCATCGAAAAGATCAGTCACGCGATCCTTGGCTTGTAAACAATGGCCTACAAACCAGCTTTTCATGTTGATAGCGCTATGCTAAATAGTTTCTTTTGTGCCTATAGCGCCCTGGTGGATGGTTTCGTGATAGTTTTCGTTTCTTGAGACATTGCATTCTACAATATTATTGTTGACTAACAAGCTAAGTTTGTTCTTGTTTAAGCCAAGGTTTTGGTCAAAGTGGTTGCTATTCTGGGTGTGATAAAACTGTGTATGTGCAGCTATACCAATAAACTACGCTTTTTGATACCGTGCAGTTCCGCATATCTTGGCTCACTCAGTAAAATTAGATTTCGGGCCTAAATCGAGCTTCAGAAATGAATTTCGGGCTTGGGCCGGGTTCGGGATTGTGATTTCGGGCACGGGGAGGGTTCGGGCTTCAAAATGAGGCCCATTTGCAACTCTGTGCTGAAGTCATATCAGCGACATACTACAGTACTGTATAACCGTGCACCCCACGCCAGACGTTACAGTGCAAACAAGAACGGATCCGCCTATATCAGTCAGTATTTGCAGTGCGCTATGTCAACAAAACACGAACTCCTGTTGAACGGTTTCTGAAGTTCATTCTAATGAAGGGACATGACGCAAGACATTTGACAAACAATGTCATCAACATCTTGAAAGAGTTGAAGATTTCAGTTCACAACTGTCGCGGCCAAAGTTACAAAGCCAACAACATGGTGGGTAAATACTCAAGAGTTCATGCCAGAATTAAAAATCTTCATCCTTTGCACATTTTGTTCTTGTTCTGCTCATTTATCAATTCTCATTGGTATTTGTGCTGCAAATTGCTGCGTCAATGCCATTTCGTTTTTTGGATTTGTACAAAACCTCTACAATTTCTTTGCGGTCTCTACGCACAGGTCGAAGCTTCTCACGAATTCCTTGCGTCAAAGTTTCGTTGTACTAAAAACGTTGTCCAACACGAGATTGTTGGCGAGGTGCGACCCAGTTCGCACACTGAGAACTAGCTATCGTCAGATAAACTCTGAATCGCAAAACATTTTGAACGATAACATTGAAACAGGCAGTGGCGTAACTGACGGGGGGGAAGGGGTGCGCGTCGCCCCCCCCTGGTGGGCTAAATGTAAAAAATGAAGCCCATGTTAGCTTGTATTTCGGTATTTATTCTTTTGATTTTTAATAGTTTTTTTAGCGTTTTTCGAAAATTTCTCGGAGTGTTTTCCCGTGATCTCGGGTGTTAGTAGAAACGAATCCAGTTAATTGCACAACCAATTTGCCAAGATTTGTTGTTATGTTTTTAACCGGAATATGCGATTATCCGCATCAGACAAATATCCGCACGTTTTCTGTCTAGCGACACATGGGAGCCCAAAACATAGTCCCGTCGTCCCGGGGGATCAAAACAAAGTTTGAAAGTGAAGTTAGCCTATATGCCTAGTTGTATATGTTCTGAAGTTAGACTTACACCTGCTCAATGTATTTGTGTTGTGATTGTTGTGAAAAAATGTATTATGTCTAGCTCAGGCAGTCTTCTCGTATTTTGTACTGCATAGAAACAAGATACCTTTGGTGCTTACGACCAAAGTTAACCATCTGCGCAACCTGCTGTTCAGACAGCAAGATGGAGTTAATAATGTAGTTAGAAGAGTTTAGTTAGCAATCACTGCTTAGCGTGTCCAAACCAAGCAGTGCAGTTGGTTGGTTGTGGAACATGTTGCGTCCACATAGGCGTCTTGGTCTATATTTGTATACCCTGTTTGAGATACAAAATGTTATTAATTTAAACATGTGCCATGCACCAAGAGGTTAACAAGTCTAGATATCAGAAAGGTTTATGCGTGCCTATTTCGGTCATGCTTTTCAAGCAAAATTCACTTAAGCGCTAATGAAAGAAAACGTTCATTGCGGCGCATTGCTTTGATCGGCCTCGGTTTTGTTCACGATAGGCTTGATTCTATTTCTTGAAAATGCTTGTTAACATTTGCATTTCATTACAACATATCTATATAATCGTCGTTAATTAAATGACAACGATTAAGACCCAATTCCTTTTGTTAAGCTCTATTCTCAAGACACGTCTTGATGAAGTTTATCCTAACGTATTTCTTGCACTTCGGATTATGCTAAACTGCCCCGAAATTGTTGCCAGCGCTGAAAAGAGTTGCAGCTAACTGGAGCTGATCAAAACCTTCAACAGGTTTCATATGACAGACAGCAGACTATCCTCATTAACCATGTTGTCAATGGAAGCTTTATGTGTGCGCTCTCTACATTTGGTTGATGTCATGAAGACGTTTGCATGCCAGAATAGTCACTCCAAGGCGTTTTGATACTAGCCTACTACAGTATCATGTAACATTGTTTCAGATATTTTCATAGTTATTGTTATGCAATATTTTTCATGTGTGATACTGTGCCACTATGCCAGTGTTTCCCACTCTTTTTTGGCTGGCGTCCCCTTTTCTGACAAACAAATTTCTATCGCCCTCCTACCATGTCTAGCACACATATCAACACAATTTTTTGGTGCATTCCACTATAAAACTTATTTAGCACAACGCTAAGTTTTTCTTTACAAATTACATGCATACATGTTTGTTGATCATAGCCTACTGCTTTTCATGACATTTGGTCACTCAAAGTTAGTAAGACAACGGAAATGTAATTATTAACTGGGTCTCCTATCGCCCCCAACCGCCCATTTCTGTTTCACCGCCCCCCTAGAGTTTCTCACAGCCCCCAAGGTGGCGGTACCGCCCACTTTGGGAACCACTGCACTATGCAGTGATTTCATTTGTTTTGTTGTATGACTACGGTCCGCCAGTTGAGTAGCCATGGGATAGATAAATTACAGCGACAACTAAATCATGACGATTAATAACGCTAATACAGCAATGCTTTTGAAATCTTTTTTGAGAAATCACCACTAGGGGGGCACCTGTAAGCATTTTGGGGCCCCCAGAGTTGGGCTGCTACGGCACTGTTCATACCTATTTGTAATTGTTTGGTGTGCAGCTCCATATTTAGATAAAATTGTTTGGCATTATGCCATTATTTGCTTAGTAGTTGCTAAATGAATGTGGTTTTATCACTGATGGGAGAGACCAATGAATTGCTCAAAGAATTCCTTTTTGGACTTGCTACATTTGTTTTGTTTTTTATTCAAGCAGTGCCCAGAATCTACCCGCATGCCCCATTATTTAGTGAAGATATCGGTGCTTAGAAGAAAAGTGGAATTAATTTAGGAGTTGATTACCAAAATTCAGGTGTGGTCAGGGGCGTTGCGAGGGGGAAACAATTCCCCGGGCGTCGAATCACTGCGGGAGAACGCCGAAAAGTCCCAACAATGTCACAAGTATTTTCTTCAATACACCGCATTTGCTTCCGAAAGACATCAGGTTCGAACACGGGGGCGCCAAACGTGCTTTTGCCCCGGCGCCATCTATTCTCGTTACGCCCCTGGGTGTGGTGGGTCTTACAAAAAGTCATAAGCCTGTACCTTACCCAGTCACAAGTCATTGCTGGGTATCAGATAGGATATGTTACAATAGGGCTTTTCACATGGCGCTTTAAGTGAGCTCATCAGCTCAATTTCCTGGTCACGTGACGCGATTACTGCTGAATGACCAACTGGTTGAGCAATCGAATGAGCTCTCGGGAAAGTGAGCACAGCACGCTCGTAGTTGCTTGGTTCGTCAGTGAGCTCCCTGGTAAGCGCGTGTTCGTGAAGCAGCCGCCTTAGGCATGGCTGTCGCTATAACGCCTGCGTTGGTTGGATGATGCATGGTTGAATTTAAATCACGTCTGCTGTTTTGAAATGGTACAACGTCTTGGTTTTAACTTAGTTTAGCAATCCATATTGCAGAAAAACGACATCAAACCGCTGTATGACTGTGGAGTGTAGTGAAATTCTGTAGGCTACGTAACATGGCCTGGTTCTACAGTTTGTATTACGCCAGACTGCTGTTCCACTGCACTTTTTGGATGTCAGTATTATCCACAGAAAAATGCTGTTGCAATTTACATACAAAATTAACGGCATGGTAGCCTATATAGGCTGATTGCTGATGGTGCTTTGCTTCCAAAAAGTGCTGTAGTACACCATGTTTGATGGAATGCAATCTAATCGTATTTCAACTGCAGAAAATCGGGTGTTATAGTAGGTATCTGTAGGATTGTGATAATCCCTTGGTGTTGTCTGACGCATGCTGAAACGTTGCAGCAACCTGTGCAAAGAAATGATTTGTAATCCTAGCCTAATGTTTTTGCCTTCATCAACCTAGCAAGCTGGGTTTTGTGAAAAGTAATGACTACTGTGCCTCTTAAGTGCTGTCGCAGAAGACTGAATCTCCGTTTGTCATCTGTAACTGGAAAACCTACAGCTCTACAACGACCAAAAGAATTAGTTTGCTCGTGAAGCTAGCTCCGCTAGCCCAAGGTCCGCAGCACAGCACACCCAACCCAGTCGTTCTGAAGCGCATGTGAACACACAGCTGGAACGTTCTCGTTTCCGCTCAATTGCACTGAGCTGTTTTGACGTCTAAACTCCCTTCGACCGCACTTGCTAGCACGACCATGTAAATACTAAATAGGCCTAATGAAAACGTGAAATTCTATTTTAAAGTCATTTACCCAATCGAAGCTCATTACATCACCGGACAAATATTCTCTCTTTTTGTGGAATAATGTATATGAGTTTTTGGGAATCAATTATTGCATACCCAAATGGTGGCTCATGGGCCCCCTTCAGCTAAGTTTTCCCCCCCCTGGCTCAAACCTCTAGTTACGCCACTGGAAACAGGTGAAACTTGTTTTGAAGCTTCGTCTTAGCCACACAGATGACAAAATTTGAGGTCGCGGTACTGTGCATTTTGTGGCAGTTCAATGCCGCTAGTAAGACACTGTAAATGAAAGCTATGATATCTCAACGGTCGTGTGATTGTAGGCCTACTGCTCATGACAGGTTTCGAGTTGATACCTTCACAATTACTTTATATTCACTGAGTGATGAACTTGAACGCAGAAAGCAAGCCTATGCAATTTTAAAGAAAGGTTTCAAGTTTTCCAAGTTGCTTGACTCTCCTCTGACAAGATTCGTCATCTTGCAGCGAATCTTCAAAAGGCCTGCTCCTTGGATTGGAAGATTTCCCTGATGAAATGATTCATTTCTCTGTTCATCTCACCAAATACGTGGAAACGTTTCCACGCCAGTAAAGCTTTTGCGGCATATCTGCTAGTAAAATATTGTTGACGCATACTTAGGGTTACAAGATGACCGGCATTTTACTGCTAAATAAGCAGAGAGGCCGGTATTTTAAAAATAAATAAATTGCAGTAACTGCAAAAAGACTAACACAGAACTTCTCAAATTATATTGACTCTAGTAGTGAATCTTGTAAGGACAATTCCTTCAGCGAAGTTCATATAAGGGCAAATTGTTACTCTTGCCTCAAACAACCCTCATTGTCACTCCGTTTTCCCTCTTCCTTGGTTTAGTCATACTTACCATCTCCTGTCTTCCTGAACGTGATAACGTGATCCATATGAGCATTTCTTTTGGCAAGTAACCGCGTTATCGGTGTAAATAGGGTTGTTGTCTGAAATTCCACCGCAGGCTAATGGACGCAGAATAATCAAGGAAATGGACACAGGACGACAGTTACATGCTAGAGACTGCCAAACCTTTCACAATCACGCTAGCTGCAGGGGTTTTGTCTCTGCGGTTCGGAGTTGGTCTGAGGTTCGTCCCAGATAGTTGCAGTAGCGGTTGATTGCTTGTTTCCAGTTGTTTCGAGTTTGTGGTTTTGTGTGTGGTTCTAGGGTCTTAGGTTTAGGTCCATATAATATTTAGTGTAGTTTATCGCATCAGCAGTTTGCAAGTGGCTTGTGTTAGTGCTGCTAAAGTTCGCGTGCTTCCATATAAGTTGCTTCTTAGTAATGGATGACTCCCTGGAGTCATCTGATTATTATAGAGAGCCTCCGGGAAAGGCTCAACGGCTGAAGAGGAAAGCAACGAG
>Ga0210059_1009989_pt1 | contig 14728 bp, 9 predicted proteins | sample Ectturendosymbi2_FD_188042 | JGI IMG/M metagenome (GOLD analysis project Ga0210059, IMG submission 188042) | Ecteinascidia turbinata endosymbiont from Florida, USA - Sample 2 (SPAdes) (version 2) | ecosystem: Host-associated > Tunicates > Ascidians > Unclassified | place: Key West, Florida...
CCCCCCCCCGGTTCCAGCCAGCTGCCCGTGGCATTTGATCATGGAAATATAAATTATAATTTTCAAAATTAAAAAAGTAAAACAGTAAAAGTATTGCAACTGCGCAGGGAAAATAAGTGTCCATCTAGCGTCTAAATAATATTTAAAATAGAAACAAAAGTCAGGAAATAGATAAATTACATGTCGCCAAAGTCTCTGGGCGGGCTACCTCATGTGTCGGGATTACGTGAGCCATTCAGGCAAATTCGAGAGTGATTGATTCAGTGCAAATGCGTAAGTTTAAGTTACGCCTCCCTCTGGTGTGGATGCGTCAAAACCCAGTTCCTTCAATGACCAGGCCGCTAGAGATTTCGTACTGTATCGGTATGATATCAGTTATTCCCAAGACTGCAATGTTACCATTTCCCTCAAGTGTCTGACAAATTAAATTACTATCAGCCGCATTGTCAATCTCTAGTTCTACTTCGATGATGTCTTCCACATCTTCTGTTTATGTCTACCTCGATTTAAAAAAAAAACAGGTCATGTTTTACACCTAATTTTTGTTCCTCAAGAAGTATGTTTCACATTGTGCCATGAGCACGTTCGAAAGATTCTTCTATATCCACAAGGTTCCAATTGGTGCTGCATAGTTGTAAGATGACATAGGTGCTTATTGGCTGACTTGGAGGTTTTCATAAACCATGATCGCGGCCATACCAGTTTCTTTCTATTGAGATTCCCAGTTTGTCGAGCACATCCTTAACAAGTACTGAGTCACGCAGTTTGTGTTTGCATCTGTTGTGTCCACCGTAAAAGCACGGCGATAACAAAAACAAGATCAACTGCGAAAACTGAAGTTATGTCAAATGAAATTTGGATTCTAACGCGCTGTGCAAACATATTCCGCGTTCCAGAAAACATTTCATTTTCCAAACACACCATCAATGCTTGGAAGAAATCATTTGCCACAGACGTTATAGCAAAGACATTACCAAATCAAGGCAAGTGCATTTGCAGTCAATGAAATCCCAAAAATGGTGTATTTGCGGTGTCAGTAACATCACACGAAGAAGCTTATCAAACAATGGACTTCAATTAACAATATAACATTTTGTTCAAGAAAAAACACTAACTGTTCCATATTCGTGTCTCGAAAGGCAAGGTTTTTTATGCTGCTAGAAGGCTTCCGATTGTCCTCAATCACAGATCTACACAAAAGATACAGATTTACACGAAGCTTTGCAATCGTTTGCAATGACTGAACGAGAATTGCTTGAGTCTTGCTCGTTCACCGTAGTGATATAAGATTAGTGGTCTAAAGTCACATTGTCACTTGCACGGTCAAAAAAAGTCTTTGAAAAATTGAAACTTTGTGTTTTCATAGATATAATTATCAAGGAGTAAGATGCGGTAAATGTTACGACGTTCGCTTGATAAGTGTGTATCAGCAGTGCCCGTGCAACGCGAAGATAGTTTCGACCAGACACTTCAGAACAGACGGCAATTTTCGCCGAAACGTTTTTCCAAGGGAATAGCAGTAGCAAACGCAAATCTTTTACATCATTCATTAAGTCCTGGATTTCTCTTGTTTCGTTGCATAAAATCAACGTGACAACGCAGAGAATTCTGTACTAAGCAGACATGCGTGTATATTCAAAAATGTATGAAAGTTTCTTTCAGTCAAACAAGTAGTCTATGAACTTTTTCCATATGGGACACTGAGCGGAATCCCATCGATGTAGTGATCGCTGACTTTGTAAATCATTTATTCATCAGACGATTGCATGAATTCAAAATCAATGCAACTATAATCTTACCAACTTTTGTTTTCATATCAAGGAGAGTACTGTGTTTAGAGTTCAGTGATGCATTATTCATGTTAGCTGAATTGCGACGATCCCAGACTACCGTTAATGCTGAATTGGAATCCCTGGTAGTCAGGGGATGCCATGTATTGAAATGCTAAATGCTGAAAAACTGTAATTCTCGTATCTAGTTTTGAATTATAAAAATCGTACTAACCAAGGAAAGAAAACGGTACGCAGGTAAAAGAAGTGGGCATCTACGTTTTTAAAATAAGATAGTAAGGGAATTGCAGTGGAAAAATCACATGTTAAATCTAAAAATAAAAATCTACAGTTCCTTACATAGTGTGGGCGTCTCGTTGTCTTGTAGGTGAGTGTCACAATAACGTTGGAGCCATTCAGACAAGTTCTGGGGTGATTCATTCACTGGAAACGCGGCATATGTGCGAAAGTTAATGTTCGCCCTCTCTGGTGTGGGTGCGTCCTATCCCAGTCCGACCAGTGGTCGTGCCGCTGGACAGATTCCTTGTTGTACCGGTATGATATAGCTCATTCCGGTGACTACTATGTTTTCATTTCCATTCTTGATGTCTGATAAATTATCAGCCACATTGCCAATCCCTAGTACTGCTTCCTGTCTTCCACATTTTCTTAAACACCCTATCATGTTTATACTTTATTCATTTCTTATGCAGCAAAATACAAACTTTTAACGAAGTCTCTTTCACACACACTGAAGCTCACCAAGTCTGCTATAAAGTGAGCAGCTTTCTATGCTTAGTCAATAACTTGCTTTTTTATAAAAAGCATTGAGCCAAGACTTCCACAAGCAGGTTCAAATGAATCTGCTGAAATCTAGCCAGTGGTTTCAATGTGCATCAGGTCAAGAAGTATTTCTATCGGTTGGTATGCATGATAAATTTGCAATTAGCACGTTAAATTTTTTCTAAATCCCACGATTTGAACTGGTACTGCGTAGTTGTAGATTATATAGGTCCTTGATGGATAACGTTGGAACTTCCTATCAAGGTTGATGGCGGTAATATTGGTTTCTTTTCTTGTTTCTTGATAAGTGGTGAATCATGCAGTTTGCATCTGCGTCCACCGCAAATGTACGGAGAAAGCATTATTTAATGCTAACTGTCACAGACGTTACAGCAAAGACATTTCCGAATCAAGGCAAGTTATATTTCACTGAATGAAGTCCAAAATTGGTGTGTTTGTGGTGTGACAAATATGAAACGGAGGAGCTTGTCAAACAATCAACTTCAGTTAAAAACAGTTCAGTTAAAAACAAAACATTTGTAACACAAAAAACAGTCCATTAACTGTTCCCTACTTTCGGCTCTAAAAGGCAAGGTTGTGCAACGTGCTGGACTTCACATTTTGATGCTTCTGGAAGACTCCCCCGACCAACCTCGATCAGAGATCTGCACAACAAAAGTTGCATGATCAGATGTGGTTAAGCGAAGCTTTGTGAAATTGTTTGCTTGACTCGAACAAGAATTACAGCAAGCTCCACTGACTTTTTTGTGAAAGTGAGTCTTGCACTTTAAAAACCAAGTGATGCTAGAATAGTTGTCCGAAGTCATTTTGTCACTTGCACAGCCAAAAGAAACTTGGAAAAATTGAACAGTGTGAAATATTGTGTTTTGTGTTGATATACTGTAATTATCAAGAAGGGAGATGCAGTACACGTTACGATATTTGCTTAATAGGTGTATCAGCAATACCTGTGGGATGCGAAGATGGTATTTTTGACCAGACACAGACGACAACTTTCGCCGAAACTTTTCCAAACGAATAACAGTAACGAACGCAAATCCATTACGATATGGCAAAGTAGAAACATCATTCATTTAAGTCCGGATTTGTCCTGTTTCGCTACATAAAATCAACATTGCAGCGCAGACAGTCCGCAACATTTTGTCTTCACTTACCTGGTGAAACACATAACAAAAACGTACGGACCTACTTTGTTTTACCATACTACAGCAAGCAGACGTGTATATTACTTCAAAAATGGTGTGTGAAAGGTCTTCAAGTCAAACAATAGTTGTGAAGTTTTTCTCCATGTAGGACACTGGGCAGATTCCCATTGATACAGTGACCAATGATTTTGAATTTCATCATTTATTCATCGAAAGGTTGCATGAAGTATTCCTGAAAATCAATATAACTTCAATCTTAAACTTGTGTGATTTCATATCAGGTTGAAATACAACGGACATTCTTGGAATAATGGTGGACAATATCCAATTTAAAATAAAGATGCTATTTCCATATGAAGTGAAGTTAGTTTTGTCATTGTTACCTGATGAACAAAATGTTTTGAAGCAAGTCCGGCACTAGCAAAGCAAACAAAGTTAAAACACATTTCAAAAAAACTAGTCTGAAACTGTCGAGTTTGTCTAGCACCCGATTAACGTAACAATTTTGTTTTTACTCAAGTGACACAAACTCTCCATTAATGGCTCAAAGGCAAGGTTGTGAAAGTTGCTGCACTCCACATTTAGATGCTTCTGGAAGACTTTCCCACCAACCTCGACCACAGATCTACACATAACAGATATGTAATCAGTTGTGTTTATCAAAGTTTTGTAGAATCGTATCAAAGTTTTGTAGAATCGTTTGCATTAAATTGAACAAGAACACAAACTTATACTAGCCTTTTTGTGATGACTCTTGTTCGTTTGAACCAAGTGATAGGGGAAGAGTTTTCCAATGTCACTTCATGGCTTGCGTTTCCACATTTGCAGCTGGAGTTTGCAGAGGCAAAAATTAAAAACAAGAACCTACATAATTACGAAGTTCAATCGATAATGGGTAGTTTTCAAAGAGCATTTCTTCCGCGGAGTAACCCAGTCTGTCGAAGATCGTTGGTGAGTCTGGTCGCAACCGCTTATATTTATGATAGACCTTTTTCCAGGACATGCACTGTGATACAGAAACCTTTGAAGTAACTTCCATATGCTTCCAACTCCATAGTTTCACAATTCAAACAATGGTCTTGAGCGAAATGACTATGCACCATGATCGTTATACTTATTTAATTGCCGTCAAATGCCTTACATGAAAAACGATCAACTATAAGGTTTCAATACCTTTTCATTTTGTATAATATTTCTCCATCTTTTGCACACACGAGAACATGAGCACAACATGTCTATCACCGGAAGAGAAGCAAACACAATTTCCAGAACTTCGTCAGGTAACATATTCAACTTGAAGGTGCCTTGTCTGATTTTGATATGAGTAAACTTCCATTATTTGTCAATTGAAAGATTTTTTGGTTCCTTAATAGAAATTTATTCGAATTTATATACCAAATGCGCTTTTTTATGATTTACTAACATTGATAACAGACATGCTGTGGCATCCATAAAAAGTTTTATGTTTTCTTTGTATCCTAGGTTAAGCTATGCGCGTAAGAGCAATTGCATATATTGAAGAAAAAGCATGCACGCAGGGCCGGATTCAGCTGGTGCGAGGCCCTAGGCTAATCCACTTGTGAGGCCCCCTCTCCCACTGTTGGGAGGGAAAAAATGGTAAAGCGTTAATCAATTTCCGCAAAGCCGAAAATTACGATATTAACGAAAGTACGGTCAATAAGAGTTTAAATCATTATTAGAGTGCCCCACGATCACTGCGCTTGTTGCTACCTTCGACGCAAAAGCTTTCAATGGCAGGAATTGTTGAAATTGTGCTTGGCTGGCGGGAACAGGATTATTGATAGCCACAGGCAAAGCAACCGAAAACGTCATGAATAAATATTTGACAAAACAGACGGCCTACGTTTTTTATAAGTGTCACATCTGTTTTATCTGTGCTCAAAAAAAAAACACACTGCACATATGCGTGGCAGCATAAAGACGTTAAAGCACAACGTGAGGATCACTTTGCGACTTTTGATTGCCACGGCTCTCAAAGTAAAACGCACCCAAATGGTTGCAACTGCTACGTTCACGATTCGCGTTTTTGTTACTTGTGCAGACTGCTAAGAATCGAGCGCAACGAAACCGTCGCGCGAAAGGATGTGCGGTTTAAACCAGAAACGTCGCCAGAAAGTCATGCGCAGGGAAACTTGAAATTTTGAAAATTTGATAAAATCTCAACTGATTTATAGTGTTTCATATTTCAATTTGGAGGGGCTTCCAATTATCATTGAATTACGTATTAAGAAATAAAAAGCTTTCACCATCGCATCGAGTAAAGCTTAGCTTTTTAACACAGCAAAGTAAGCAATTAAAGGTTTTGTCCTGGCCTTTTGTAGCAAAATCATCTAGGAATTCATTAAAATTAATTTGCATTAGTTCGTCGGTTTTAATGCGCCGAAGGCTTAATGTGGACAACCTCGGCTGGAATATTGTGACCCTTCAATTCAATTACAATTCCTCTGAATCGTGAAAAACCTAAACCTTTCTCCTGAGAAGTTAATTACCATTAAGCTAAGAAAAAAGGTCCGACTGGTTGGATAAAATAAAAACCGCTGTTCCAAGGCATCAAGAGGACCCAAACGGGCTTTTGCCATTTTCTTGCTGTTTCCGTATTCTGTCTCTTTGGAGGAGAGTTCTAAGTGACTTCTACTTGCTATTCAAACGCATCAAGATCTTTTCGAATTTTCTTGGCTTGGGAGCAATACAGACTTACACAAGTACTCACCAGCGATGCCAAGAGTTTCACGAAACAGAAACGCTAACAAAACTACTGTATTGCTCAGAAGCAACTATTTTTATTGTTGGACGCTGCTGTTGGCCCTACACACAGCTCTTATCTGCAGTACAACCTGAAGCTTTGATCAGGTGCAATTTCAAATACGAACAGTCACAAGTTCTTACGCCTGATTCACACGTAACAATCGGTGCGTCTCAGCAAGCGCAGGACGCAGCCAACGTGCTTTGAGTTGAGTATATCGGCGCAATAATCGATATGCGGCTTGACCAACGCTCATTGTGATTCGCGGAAACTCACTGTGTAAAACTCAGGCGTCATCAACACGAAATCTGATTAGGTGAATAAAACTAAAATTCATAAATAATTATTTTTGACGAATATTTGTCGAACTGTTCATAGACCGGCAATTGAATCTATGCGTGTCACAGTTTGCTGAAGGCCCTCTTGAATCTTGAGGCCCTAGGTAAATCCGGTCCTGCATGCATGGAACAAAAGACGAGTTAATCTTGTATCAAACCTAGTAAAACGCAAATGAATTTGGGTGTTTTTGGGACAGATGGTCAACAAAGAAAGGTACGTATGCTCGCAGTACCATTTTCATTGAGTTATTGGTTGTTGCGTGGGCGTTTCATTGATTCACAGTTGTTGTGTAAGCGTTCCTTTTAACTGAGTAGCTCTTCATTTTATTGTAACAATTTAAGCTCACTGGAACAAAATAGAAAGTGTCATTAAAAATCACAGCTTACTTAATTTATCGGGAGCAGTGTAGTCCAGTTCTCCACAGCAGCAATCGCACGAAATATTCTGTAGTGACATCTAAAAAATTGTTCAATAACTAAACCAATCGATGTGAATCAACTTTCAGTGACCATTAAAGACGTAAGACGTAAAGTTCACTAAATTAACGAAGCAGTTTTACACATGCGTTTAAAGTTTAATGCACCTTAAAGTGCCGAGACTCGTTTACAAAACTTATTTCCAACCATGGCAAGCAGAGTTGTTTGTTAGATGATGCGTTTGTTCGTCCCCTGTGATGTCACATGGACCCTAGGGCGTAGTGCAAAGCTGCACTGCATCCCGGTTTCTCCAGGAAAGGATTGGTCCAATTGACAACCAGTGCAACTGACATAACTTTCTTTACAGCAGTTTACCCTTAAAAGTATGAAAAGTTTCGAAATTAAGTCTTTCTAGTGGCGTTAATGACATCAAGTCACCAATTCTAAAGTAGACTCACTTCACATTCAAAATTCTCTGGCTCTGTTCCAAGGAACTTTATGAACTAACACATAACAGCTTAACTAACTAGTAACTACGAAACTACGGCATAGCTTTGAAGAACTACCTCACGTGGTAGTTATTTAATTAGGTGTCATTTTTGACACCATGTGCAAAATGACGTCACGATTCGTCTGAATAGGTCAATTGAACGAAAATATAAGCGGACCAACAACAAACGTACGATGGTCACCGAGCAAAACCCGCACCTGGTGCTTCATGATAAGAGTTGAAAGTTCAAACGTGCTGATTTGGCCGTTACACGCCCCAACTTGCAACTCCAGTGTTATCAGAATCACTAATATTTAAATGCAACAGCAATTTCAGGATTTTTAAAATAACCGGGTATGGTAGTTGAAAAAACACGGGTTTCGGGTAGTAGAAAATCGCCAAAAAAACCGGGTTGGAAAAACTATGTGAGACTAATCTGAGCAGAGAAATCTTCCGCATTAAGCCTGCTTCTAGAATTCGTTTTCATGACAAAAAGAGCCCAACGTACTCAATTTCAGTAATGCTAGGTCGTGGCCCATCAACAATTCTTCCGTGGCCCACAGGTTGAGAAACCCTGGTGTAGCGTGAGGTGGACCTCAAGAAAACAAAGAAAGCAAGCTACAACAAAGAAGCTTAGATGCATGCGTATTGCAAACAGATCACGAACGAGCAAAAATTACTCTTGTTCAATAGGATAAAGTTTTGCAAGCTAATCACCGAAAGCATTTTTTTAACTAAACGCATTTAAAACTTGAGTTTGTGTTTCAAGAAGATGGATATAATATAGCACATTATCATTATGCTCACGACATTATAATCTCAGATTTTAGCCTTTCTTATTAGCTGCAGATTTAGACTTGGCGTTGAGACGTTAAGGTGAACTAGGGGTACCTGAACAAATATTGAACTATCATCACGCAAGTTTCTATCCTTTTTGTTTTAAGGGCTACAGCACTTTGAAACAAGTAGATCACTTGCTGGGATTCTAGACGGCACTTTTTGAGTTACTATTACGCTGATATGTGCTCCAACAGCAAAAACGCTGTCAAGGCAGCAGGGAGTGCTTTGGCAGAGAAGTGACACTTCACCAGCACTTAGCTTCTGCACCTAGGGAAACCCTTTTTCGCAACTTGGATCACTTTTAGTATTCTTCACTTTCACTGCATTTTATATACCTTAAATTGGTATATTGGATTGTTACAATGATCATAAGAACAAGTCTATAATGTCATTAGTACCTTTATGTGGTAAGAACCTGACGCAGTAACTCAATTGGGGAAGAAGATGTTGTTACTCCCTTTCAGTCCCGCGAACGCCCCAAATCTTGCAGAGTTTTGCAATCCTATAACTCGCCAGGCGATTGAGCTAGAGAGCTATCCAAACCATCCACGGATTCAGCAAGTCTTGTAGTCAAAATCGAAAAAAAAACGTTTTTCGTTTTCGGTGGGGGGATTCCTGGAGGTGACGTCACAAAGAAGGCATGTTTTGCAAATTTTGGCCACCTTTGGCCGGCCCTGGGCCCCAACCCATTGACCCGCTGTTTTGGCTGAAAGTTTTATTTAAAACTAGGTGAAAATCCGCGTCTATAGAGCCCTGGTTTGACTTTCTAGCATATCTGTAGCCAAAATTATGGGTCAAAAACCCATTTTTTTGGCCTAAATCAAAACTTTTCAGAAAAGGCATAATTTGCCCTTTCAGGGCAAACTTTGGCCAGCCATAACTCGGCAGCAGATTGAGCTAGAGAGCCGTTCAAACCCCGTAATGACTAGTGGCACTGTGTAATTTAGAATAAAAAATGGTTGAGAGGTTTTGGGCCAACGGGATCATGACAGAGGCATGTTTTTTGGTTAATTATATGACGTCATCATCCGATCCCACGCGCCAATATTTTGGCTCGCAGTATTTTTTTATTCCAAGGCAGAATACGTGTTTTTAGAGCCCTTGTTGAGTTTCTAGCGTTTGTGGTTCAAAAGTTTAGGCCAAAAAAACAGCTAATTGCTAAGGGGCTTTTCTCAATACTTTTGGGGGATTTCCCAAATTAATTTTACGTTTTTTTGGCCCTAATCTTGGAACCAGGAACGCTAAACCTGTTCGGACCCTTCAAAGTCACGAAAAGTAACCAAAAAACAGCTAAACTCAAAAAAATTTTCTGTCATTTAAATGGCTCCTGCGGGTCATGAAGGGAGGTCCGACAAAAATGCTGACGTCAGCAAAAAAATAACAAACATCCTATCATTATCTAAGCATTAAAAAAAACCCAGACATCCTAAACTGAAACGTTATTTTTATTGCAAACTACACGAGTCTTTAGAGGGTTTGAACAGCTCTCTAGCTCAATCTGACGGCGAGTAATTGCCTGCGGTGAAATGCCCCCAAGAGTGACTTTTGAGGGAGCAAAATTTTGGTCAATTTTTGGTTTATGAGCCATAATTTTCGCTCCCGATATGCTAGAAAGTCAATGGCCAAAATAACACAAAAACGCCCCTACTTGTGACGTTCCTCCCCAGAAGAGCTCAAACCCAAAACGAAAAAAATCTAAGTTTTTGACTACAAGACTTGTTGAATCCGTAGAGGGTTTGAACAGCTCTCTAGCTCAATCGCCTGGCGAGTTGTAGGATTGCGAAGATCTGCAAAAAAAGTGGTGTACGCGGGACTGAAAGGGTTAAGAAGATGGTTTGTTATGTAAAAAGCCCAAAACTTAGAGTCGACATGGCTTTGTATTTGTACATTTTGCATGAAAACCTCTCAATGCCGCAATTGCACGTAACTAACGCTGCTATTTGCCCAAAAAACACGTTATGAATTTGAAGTAACGTACTTTTTAGTCAATGCTACACCTGGCCTATAATTTTTGTCAGTATAAAAATCAAATGCTTCGCACCAAATGGTCGTAACTGTGCATTGTAAATAAACTGGACAGTAACCTGTGAAGGTTATCACTCAGAAATGGGTTTTCAATCCTGTTGAACTGCTTGTTTACAAGCGATCGTTTTAAAATATCTTGCTTCTATTGTAGAGGTTCTTAACGAATTGAGATTAGATGTTGGGGGTATTCAACTGTGTTGGGAAACAGTGATTTGTGATTGTTGGCGAAGTAAAGTCTAAATCCGGCCTCAAGTCTTCATTCTCTTAGAACATAGACTTGCTTCTATCCTGTTTGACTTTGACCTGATACCCGTTGACTTTGTTATTAAACTTTGTTGAAAAGGTGTATTCAGACTGATAAAAATATGACGTAAGGATACTGAGGCGTTAGGACCACTGTTCTGTTGTGTAGAATAGCTTAGAAAGGCTATTTGCGCTGACTGTTTTCATTGGTGCCCTAATGCCATCAATACTTTTCAGGCCGAAACCTGAATTTCGGTGGAACCAAATCTCTTCTGACATTTTAACCTGGCAAATAAAACAGTGTTTAACAGGTCCAACTATTTTTCAAGGCATATTTTTGTATCCCCAACATTACTGCGCCTGGAAAAGCACGCGCTGCTAATTTATCTACTGTATTGTCACCACTTGAATGCAGCGCAATGCACTGCGCATAAGGAAATATTACTGGACCCGACTACATTAAATGCAAATCAATTTTTGTGTTGCTAGTTACTTTTTAGTTAGGGCTCGTTGAGTGTTCAAACCGTTAATTGTTTGATTTCACCGACTATATGTTTTATATCGGGGTGGAAATCTTAACTTAACCGACAAAAAAATTTGAAAGAGTTCGCCACTTAGTTTGCAGTACTAACTTATACACCAGGTAGACTTTGTGATTTTCACTGAAAGGGGAAAACAAAAATTGTATTCCTTTGATACCAAGCGACAAAAACAAATTTTCATGCTGTTAGAAAGAATTCATTTATTCTACTTTTAAATGCTTGTTTGCTAACCACCATCTGTTGGTCATTTGGCCAAACCCTTCAACAACCGCGCAGGCCTATATATAGGCCGGTACTCGTTTGGCCATAACTCGCAAGCTGCTGCAGCCAGAGAGGTGTTCAAACCCTCTCCGGATTCAGCAAGTTTTCTAGTTCCGACTCAAACCCAAATCTCAAATTTTTTTACAGTGCAAACTACAAGGTTTCACGAGTCTTTCGAGGGTTCGAATAGCTCGCTATCATGTTCTAGCGGCGAGTCATTGCTAGCCGTAAAGCCGCCAGTGGGAGACTCAATGCATTTTCTGCAATTTTCTGATTTGGGGTAAAATGAGGTTTTGGGGCTATAACTTTGGTTCCAGACATGCCAGAAGGTCAATGAAGGAGTTTATAGACGCGGCTGATTGTCTAGTTTCCAAAACAAGTTGGAGCCAAAAAATGGCTCATTGGATTGGCGCCCAGGGTCCGTCAAAGCTGGTCAAAAATTTAAAAACATGTCCTCTTTGTGACGTCACCAAGAGAAAACCCCACCCAAATCAAATAATTTTTTTAATCGAAACTAGAAGACTTGGCGAATCTCTAGAGGGTTTGAACAGCCCTCTAGCAATAGAGGCTGGCGAGTTATTGCCAAAAATGTGCCGGCCTATATATAGGCCGGGGCGGTCGTTGGGCAGTTTGCTTTGAGTTGGTATGGATTGCAAAAACCTGCAAAATTATTTGCAAAAGCGCTTCGTATTTTCGTTTACGACATATATGTTTAGCTGCAATGTTCACATACATTTCCTTTCCAGGTTCGGTTTTGCAGGTGGTACCTACAGCCCATATTACGGAAAATCGCATTGAAATCCTTGGTCGAAACTGCATTTCTTGTAGTTCTGTTATTGACTTCAGGACTTTCACTACATTTGTACAGCCAACACTAAATGGGTTAAGCTCTCCACACGCACAGGTTGGTCACAGAAAGTAGACACAATGCACTGAACTGATTGTATAACGGTTAGGAGTAATAAAGTTGGTCACACTGCATACACGATGCAATTAACTGACTGCGATTACGGATAATAAAGGCTATGACAGGGAAACTCTTCTGCGACTGTGAGTTTTTAGGACTCGTCTTGCATCTTTCTTTTGCAGATTGGTTCCTTCGATCGACCTGGGGCGATTTGCACCATTTGCGCAACGCGTCAAGCGCCCAGGTGGTACGACGTGGTTGCTGGATGTGCTTATAGAAAGGAGGATATCGATCAATTAATGCAGCAGAGTTGGACAATCGTGGAAGAAGACTTTCCAATTTCGGATTACGATTCCTCAAATGACTCTGAATGAAATGAGAATCGTCGAACAGTACGAAAATCGGAAGGAGTATGAACTGAAACGTTTCGTTTTTTCATGCTATCTACATTCGGAGCTTGGCTCTCGGATATTTGTCGTTTTCGATCTTATATACATGGGTCAATGCATGGTTGATTATATTTATTGAAAATATCAATTATATTGCAACTGCACTGTGCAGTAGGCTACTGATATGCAGTCTCACCTTCTACTGAACAGCATGAAGCTTGTGAAAGACTGAGCACAAGCAAAAATTATTAAAGTGTGGATGCTCATTGCCTTAACGCCGTAATGAAGTAAATGGCGCCTTGGCTTATTGATAACACCCGTAATTCTAATAGTCCATTTTTCGGGTTTATGATGAATCTTTTTTGCCAGTTGTAGTAACCTGACAGCATCACAAATCAGGTTTTGATTCACTGGAAATGTACACCACGTTGAAATACACGGCACCTGCAGTAAAATAACGTTAAGCAGGGCAAGGACAACGGCAACATCATTCGAGAACCACAAAACACCAATGACCAAACCAGCTCAAACTCTGGACACGTAAGACGCAAAGCTGGCCTATACACGAGCAGTACGAGTAGGCACATGACAAAGCGTTGCGTTGCACAAAAGTAAAGTCAGTGCAGTTGTATTCATTGGGCTAATAACAGTAAAATTCAGTACATTAGTATATGTCATGAATACATAACTGTGGTTATTCTTTAGTAAACATTGTTTACTAATAAACGAATTGCACAATTTTAATTTGCTTTGCGTCAGACAAATGAAAGCTGCAGTGGTCAGTTATAAAAATAATCAACACGCTCATTCCTTAGCTTAGAACTAATTTTTATTTAAATTTGGCTGCGTTAAATAAACACCAGGGCTGTGGAGTCGGAAGTCCCGTCATCCGACTCCTGGCAATTTCGATTCTCCAACTCCGACTCCGACCTTCAGCTGTATTAGTTACTAAAGTTACTTAAAGTGATAATTTTTTTCAGATGATTTCATAAACCTTACTTGCACTTTCCAGGAATACGGAAACTTGTTTTAAATCGATGTAAATGCACGTTCATCTCAAAATTTTGCAAAATATGATCAGGCAGAAGTTAATCTTGTAATTTTACAGAAAAAAAAGTAATCATCTAAAAAAACACAAAATTATTAGAAGGCTGATAAATAATCGATTTTAAAGCAGATACCTTGCAAACGATATCAGTAAACAAGTAAAATTGAAAAATGTATGCATTCTACCGGTGAGCATGTGCACATTGCGCAACGCGGTAGATAAACTCGCTACCCTGCTTTCACTTAGATATAACAAACTTGCAAGGTTTGAGAATTAGTCAACATGGATTTTTTAACACAAATGTTGCGATAGAACTTCCAAGCGAATACGATTGGAATAGTACGACAAAAGAACCGAAATTCATTTGCGTATTAAGGAATATTTGTTTGTTTTAAGAAACTTATATGTCTGTTTGACGTTTAAAAGAAGTTTGCTACTGTACATAGAAGACCAAGCCAAGCTGCTGTGTTGTCTTCAACTAATTGGATCAAATCGTTGCGAACCAGAAGTATGACCAGAAGCCACAGGTCGGGATTATCGTTCGCGATCAGACAGTCATCGTGCTTCGCCGATGCCGCGCAATAAAGTGCAAGGCTACCTGACAACGCAACGAAATCCGAGTCTATTTTACTGGGGATTAAGGTCACAGTGCGTTTTTTTTTAGTTGCCGCTTACTCATTCAAATCGAGTCGGTCTGTGGAATGCCGAGTGTTGACAAGTCAACCAACACCAGCACGTGTTTGTGG
>Ga0210059_1009990_pt1 | contig 14724 bp, 11 predicted proteins | sample Ectturendosymbi2_FD_188042 | JGI IMG/M metagenome (GOLD analysis project Ga0210059, IMG submission 188042) | Ecteinascidia turbinata endosymbiont from Florida, USA - Sample 2 (SPAdes) (version 2) | ecosystem: Host-associated > Tunicates > Ascidians > Unclassified | place: Key West, Florida...
GATAGGTTTTTACTGCTATCGGAAAAACCTTTAGGTTTTACTGAAAGGTACCTGTACCTCCTGTGTTGCCAGGAAGTGATGTACTGTCACTGTGGAAGTCCCTAAAGTTTTTCCCACAGGTGTTTGTGTTTCTTATGTTGCTGGGAGGGCTTACCCTGCTTGTTTATAGGCTTCAAATCCAATTGCCTTTGAGTTTTCGTCTTATTGTTGACATAGAATTCCTTGATTGAAACCGCTGTATTTCCAGCTTTTTAATAGCTGTCCAGCAGCCTTCCAATAACTGCACAAGCAAGCAGTTGTTCGGTAGTTTCTTTACCTTAATCTCCAGCTTGTCTTCCAAGTTCGATTGTTGTGACTTTAAGTTCTTTGACATGTAGAGAACAATGTAATTGTTCTGCTACACCACAATCTTAAGCGCGACTCAGCAAATAAAAAGCCACAATCGATCAAAAAGCCACAATTTGGCCACAATGAAATGCGCCATGTAAACAGGCTACATGTGCCTTACTGGGATTGCAGTTAAACGCCGTGCCGTTTGTTTTTCGTTGTTACAAATACTTGTAGTTAAGCAGCTGTGCAGCTCTTTGTCGCTTTGAATGCGCTTAGTGTGTGGCTTACATGCATATTGTTTTGCAGGCGCTTATGTTTACCTAAATTTTCAGTTAATTAAAGCCACAGTTTCATGCGGTATATCTGTTTCATTACAGACAATAACCACTCGACTCACTGCATTCGTCTTGTTATTAGTACTACAAACTCAACGTTATATGTGGACGACTGCGGATACAGTTCGAATAGCAAAATAGCCCCAGGAAAGCTTTTGCCATTGTGGCAGTTCACTTCTAAAGAAGAGGAACAGCACACGTTTAGGACAATTCCTGAGAGCACTGGTTAATAGGAAGTGTCCATGGCACGCCCAAGTTAACAATTTAAGAAACTTAGACCCGCCGGTTTCGCTCGACCCGCTCAGTTTATCACAACAAGATTGTATTCACTCATGGTTTCATTGATACAACGTTAATCACTGCGACATTTATCACAACAGGGGTTTATAATGTGCCTCAACATACACAGGCATTATTGCAGGTGACAGGGGTTAATGCGAATTATTCTTTCACAGAGGGAGAGAGTAACTCAGCCTATTGGGTAGTCGTAACACGACCTGCCTGAAAATTGGTTAAGACCTCGGTATCTCCGTAAGTCTAACCGTTCTGGGGTGTTTGTTGGCTACAAGCGTTTCCTAGATCACTAGTTCACTAGACCCCACTCGTTCGCCAACTGTTTAGGTGTTGAGATTGGTATGCCCACGACTTCAACTGACTGAACCTAGCAAGGACACATGTATATATCAATTTTGTCACGCATTTTCCTTGGTTGATTCTATCTCATGACCATAGCGGTCATGCGTTAATCACGTGATTACGTCGTCATCGTACGTCAGTGTACGTCACTTTTCTTTGAATGATAATTTTCCGGAATCGCCGGTAGTTTCATTTATGGTTTAAACCGTAATCCGGAATATTTTCCGTTGTTGCTCGTTTTTATCTGTTTGAATCGGAAATCTTACTTACAAACCGGAGTCACTTATTAATGTAAATTATTTCTAATATCTTGTGGGTTACTCTCTTCCTAGGTGTGACTTGCGATTACATGTGGAGTATGAGTACACAATAATTCGAATAAATACACAACACAACATCCTTGTAATCCAACTGTTTGTAAATCCAGTGTCCGTCTTCATTCTTCTTAAGTTCAGTTCGTTAGATAATATAACTGTATGCATTCTAATTCTTTCTTTTTGCCTTTGTTCTTTAATGAGGTTATCGGTGAGCTTCCAAGTTGCTTTATGAACTTGTTTTTGAAGTCTTTCTTTGTTCATATTTCAGAGTCACAGGATGTTTCATGTTGAGGAGCCAAGACGAACTCAACATCGTTGATGGCAAAATACGCACCACAATTTAACAAATCTATGTAATCGGATTCAAACGACTGTAAAAATGTATATATTGTTAGAATATTCACATTAAAACAACAAAACTTTCTCCGTCCGATCCAATCCTGATCCGCCAATTTTCAAAGAAATTGCAGTCCGATCCAGTCCTGTCCGTGCTCATCTCTAGTTTTCAGTGAAAAGCAGTTACGCGTGAACGTCAGGCGTTAAAGTTTCCTCACGCCAGAGATGAGCATTGGGCTGGACTTGGATTTGACTGGATCCGGTGTCAAGCGAAATTTCTGACTTCACACCATGTACGCATGCACAGAGTAATATTCTACATACCAAGTACGCTGAAAACTGATTATAAGGGCTTAGGAATTCGTGTTTACGTAAGTGTGTCGGGTTAGGATGGGAAAAAGAAAAATAATTGAGGTCAACGACTAAGTCCGGAATTTTCAATGGTTAAAGTTTTTCCGGTGCTGCAGCTTGTTGTGGGTACCTAATATCTAACCAAAATGTTTTAATTAACGCAACACACTCCAAATACGTAATTGCCAGACTTTATTTCTTTATGCTGAGAAGCAAAATAACTGAAAAACAACAACTGGTCAGAAATTTCACAGAGGTCAGAAATTTCGCTTGACACCGGACTGCAGAGATGATCACTATCCGGTTTGCCGGTTGGATATCCAGCAGAATAGTGAGTTTGCAACCGGATACGGATATCCAAAAACGGCTATCAAACGAGAACCGGATACGGATCCGGATATCCGAAACGCTTTTTTCGATATTTTGAGGATTCAGATTTTTGGAAAAAAGTTGCATATTGCATAATCATTCGTTTATTATAATAAACCAGAAGCATCTTTTTAGCCTTCTTTGCCATGACTCCGAGTCTGCCTGTGGTGTAATCACTGTACCGTAGCGTAATCCCATTCCTCTCTTAATCTGCTAAATTAGTGGACATGCGAAGTTTGTCAGGATGAATCTGCGCCTGGTTTGGCAAGATAGGGCTCTTTCAGCTTACATTGTTTGCTGCGTACCTGGACTAAGGCTAGCTAGTGTAGGCCTACTGTGATCTGTAGTCTAGACTAGCGCTCTTTAACCGGTGTGCACGGTGCACCCTAGGGTGTACCAAAATATGTATAGGGTGCACCACTAAGAAAGGGTTCACAAAGGTGCATCACAAACTTGTCACACCAAACAGATAATTTTTATAAAAACTTTCTCTTAGCAAAAATGAACCATTAACCAACCAATGACTTTCAGCATTTAACCGAGACTTTGCAGATTCTAAAGCGTGGTGCATAAGCATCTCACCACATCAAGCCAATTGTATACCTATGATTATTTGTGATTCATAAGCAACAGACTATGAGCCATTATCAATTGAATTATGTAGTTGAGTTACTGAATTAGGAACTTGCTTATTTAGACCAGGGAACTTACAGACATGGGCGTAAATACGTGGGGGACACGGGGGAAGTGTCAGTAAATAGGGTGCATGAGTTTAAGTGTTTAAGTAAATAGGGTGCATGAGTTCGTCAAAACATCTTTAAGAGTGCACTGTAACGAAAAATGTTGAAGAGCACTAGTCTAGACTACCTAGAGTACTCTAGCTCTTTTAATGTGGTCTGTATTCTACACCAGGTCTTGCAGTTTTCACGCCTGTTCTACTTTAGCCTGCATTGGCTGGTAGTTGGATGATACCAGGCCAGATAGCTTTTTTTCTTAAACATGATATGCAAAATTGTTGTTTGGTGACATTGACTTGTTAGACTGAATTTTTAGTCAATCATTCCAATATAAACGAAAGCCAGTGTATTTTCTTGAATGCTGCTTTGGTTTGTAGACTAGCATTGCTATGTAGTTAGGTTTGGCAAAAATGCAACCATGGGTGGGATTAATAAATGAAATTATGAATGTGAACTCATGGATGGTGTTAAAATCTAACCATTGCTACCAAAGAAATGGCTGATGAAAAGCTTGGCGTGGCAACAGAACCATCACCAGAAAATCTTGACGTTTGGAGCTTTGTATCGGAGGGGCTAAGCCCCCTTCCCCTGTGGCAACGGAACTGTGTGGCAAAACTTCAGCTTGCCCTTTAATGCATATGACTCTGAAAAGTACTTAGGTTACGTGATATGTCAAGCTTGCAAGCAGTGGTGGGTTTAAGGTTGGGGGGCCCGAGGCAAGACTAAAAATGAGGCCCCTCTGATGACGTCATCATACTCAGCCAACTGTGATAAACACTTTGATCAAACCTAAGATACGACCACCGAAGGGTACGCTCCTTAGACAATGGCATGACTGACACAGCAGAAGGAGAAAATGCAAAAGGGTGTTCATGATACAAAAGTTTTAAAACACTGAAAGTTGGGAAGACAAGGTTGGCAACACATAAAAGTTAGGCAATGGCAAGTTGGCATCGTCTCCACTTATTTTCACGCACCATTTTCCTGCATTCACCATCAATACATTACAACGTTTACACCTTTAAAAGTTTCACACTTTCTCCCTTTGATAAAATGCTTGGTATTTGGTATTCTGAATTTGCTCACGATCATGGTAATAAATGAAACCATAAACAACAACCAAGAAGATCCAAAACAAAAAATTTGTTTTAAATATTATCCTTTTAACTACAAGAACATAGCATACAAAGACATTCAACCTGAGGCTAGTTTTGGAAAGCTTTGAGACTGGATGAGTCAAGACTGTCCTCATCTTGCATTGACACTAGTTGTTTGAAAAATGTGCAAAAGTAGAAAATAATTCATCATATACCTTATCGCAAATACTTCTAGCAAGTAGCCTACACAATTGATTAAATCTGTGCTAAGAAAAAACGGTTGAAGTTATACTGGCTTACAACTGGCCAAAAAAATTTAACATCACCTAGCAAGTCTAACTCCAACCAAGCACTTACTAGTCAAGCTTCAAATAACGTGTGACTTCAAGCATGAGCTAAATTCAAACCACCTAAAATATCTGAAAAAAATGATTACTCATAATACTCAAAAAAGGCCATTTCTGCTGCTTGATAAGAAGCATGAATGCAGCCTTGCTTATTAGTAGTCTTTGCTGCACAACAGCAATAATACAAAATTACTTTGTAAACTAAAAAGATAATATTCTATAAATTAAAAGATGTAGCATGGTCACTGCTATGACAATTGCATGTTGTCTTATTTTCTGGATACAAATGTTTACTAAGGTACAACATCACAAGAAATGAGAAATTTGTCTAACCTTTTGATTTCAGAGACATAAAAAAGAAATCCCTTGATAAGAATATGAATCGGAGGGCCAGGTGGGCTGGAGGGCCGTGTTTCCAATTGATAAACATGAATTTTCAGCGGGCTACAAAGATGACCATTATCCGGTTTGCCGGTTGAATATCTGACAGGATAGTGAGTTTGCAACTGGATATCCAAAAAATGCTTTTAAATGGGAACCGAATATGGATCCAGATATCCGAAATGCTTTTATCGATATTTCAAGGATTAAGACTTTGGAAAAAGTTGCACATTGCATAATCATTCATTCATTATCTTCTGAAGCATCTTTTCAGGCTTCTGTGCCATAACTCTGAGTCTGTCTATGGCAGGGGTCACCAACATGGTGCCCACGGGCACCAGATCGCCTGCAAGGACCAAGTAGGTTGACCGCGGGCCTTTTCTAAAAATAACATTAACATGATTAATGTCTTCACAGTAGCGAATATCAATAGTGAAGGTAAATTGAGCAAAATTTTTATTTCAGAAGTGTGTATCAAACTAGTAGCTCTTCGCATTAATCGGTACATAAGAAGTAGCTCACAGTTTCAAAAAGGTTGGTGATCCCTGGTCTATGGTATAATCTCTGTGCTGTAATGTAATCCAATTCCCCCTCTTTATCTGCTAATTGGACACGCCAAGTTTGTCAGCATGAATCTGTTCTTGATGTGTCAATCAAGATAGGGCTCTCTCAGTAGCCTATACATTAAGGACGTTTGTTTGCTGCGTACCTATACCTGGACTAAAGCCAGCTAGTGTAGGCCTGCTGTGATCTCTAGTCCCGACTAGCTAGAGCACCCTAGCTCTTTTAATGTGAACTGTAGTCTACACCAGGCCTTGCAGTCTTCACACCTATTCTACGTGAGGCTGCAAGTGCATTGACTGGTTGTTGGATGATACCAGGCCAGATAGCTTTTTTCTTTCTTAAATATGATATGCAAAATTGTTGTTTTGCGACACTGACTTGTTAGACAGAACTTTCAGTTAGTCATTTCAATATAAATGATATATTTTAAGCCAGTTTGTTGTTTTGAATGTTGCTTTGTTTTGGTTTGTAGACGAGCTTTGTTATGTAGTTAGGTTTGATTAAAGTGCAACGATGGGTAGGATTAATAAATGAAATTATGAATGTGACTCATTGATGGTATTAAAATCTAACCGTTGTTACCAGAGAAATGGCTAATGAAAAGCTTGGTGTGGCAACAGAAGCGTCACCAAAAAGTCTTTTATAGGCTAGTGGGGCTTGACATTTTAAAATTTGAACAAACATCACGGTTTTATAGTGCTTCATATTCAAATTCTGGGGGCTTTGGAGCTCTGTTTTGGAGGAGCTAAGCCCATCAAAGACCACCATTGCTACAGGACTGTGTGTCAAAACTTCAGTTTGCTTTTTAATGCAATTGACTCGCAAAGTTACTTAGGTTACACGATATGTCAAGCTTGCAAGATATGTCAAACTTTCTGTTTATAAGCATGACAGGGCCCAAAGTGGCACAATGCATTCAGGTAGTGTCTATTCTGCTTCATGAGCCAAAACCTGTGCTGTTGTGCTTGCCTTGTGTCATGTGCTTTGTTTTTATTTTATTTAGCTTTCCTGTTGCGACTGCAAGCAGTTGGCATGAAAACGATTCTTTTATACAAAAAATTGTTTTTGTACAGGGATTTGTAGTTCAATTAAATTTATAATGAAAAGCCGTCAAAAAACAGAAGACATTTTTAAAACTGCTGATGCAGTCTGTTTTGATGTGGATAGTACAGTATGTCAAGATGAAGGTATTGATTCATTAGCTGCATTCTGTGGTGTTGGTGATGATGTGAAAAACTGGTAAGAAAAAAAGTTCTGACTTGACAATGTTTGTATTTAACATACTGTATGAATTGTTGGGGACTGAATTACCTATAAAATGCAATGTAGTGATTTATGAATTTGTGTGGATTCTGCTGGAATGAAAAGTAATGCTTTTTAAATGTGAGTACAGCACAGGTATGCATCAACCTTGTTTCATTTAGAATGGTGATTGAAAAAATTACCATTGAATGCAAAAGTAGAAAAAGGAAGAAAGGGTACATGAACATTAAATCATATATATACGCAACAATCAGTTACATAAGATGCAAAATAGTGAGCAAGCAACCACGGGTGTCAGAATGGGGTAGGGAGGATTTCAAAAATTTTAGCAAAAAAAAGTTATTTTCTTAGTTTCAAGTGGAAAAAACAAATTCACACTTTGTCCCCCTTTAGAAAAATTTTGGAAAATTCCCCTAGTTGCCCCCCCTGGAAAAAATCCTTCCGATGCCCATCCAAGCAATGCATATAGATTTGAAGGATATGATGAACAAGTGAGTCATGCACATAGGTGAGAAAAGTGGTATTGTGGAGGTTATGAGGCAGAAAACCATGCAGCAAACATGGCATCACTAACATAGCAAAAACAAAAAGCTTTACCGACGCATATCATGAAAAAGCAGTGGAGCATCACAGTCACAAGTATGTTGCCCAGGGCACATAGTTTGAAGAAACAAGTGTAGAAACAGATTTTGAAAGATTCAACAATAAAAAATGATCAGATAAGTTTAGGGTACATGAAAAATAATGTGGTTAGTTGATGAGTGAACCATATGGCTCACAATAACAATTCATTCATATTGCCATGGCATATATATCTCCCTATCATACATGTTATGTCAGAGTCTTGACACTAACATATTCTCCACAATTTAACTTGAAAGATTTACTGTGCTTAGAAATTGGACCACTGGGCCCATGGTTAATTTAAAATGATAATCTTGTTTCATTCAAAATTGCATCGTGTTTCATTTAAAATCATAATCTTCATTCTAACGTAAAGTTAAACATTTTGCTGAAAAAATTAAAATTTCATAAGGCCATATAATTGCAACATAACTACTATATCTAATGTAAACATTTTTGCAGAGTCAGTACAATATATTGTGCATGCAGTCAGGTACCTAAATAGTGCTTCACATCTCCTTCGTCACATCTAGTTGATCATCCATGGGTGATATCATTACGTGCAGTTCACATACCTTCACTGAGACAAACCTTGATATACTAGCCATGATTTATGCGGTGATTAAATACTTGTATCATAGATCATGGTTTTTGAGTTTGCATATTGACACTTTATGGTAGCATACCCATAGAAGCATGACATTTCATTGAAATTAAAACTCAGTAATTTTGTTAATTGCCAAGAGCCTGCATTTGACAAGACTGTAGCATTGCAATACTGTAAATTAATTTTAAGTAAGTGGTAAGTTTGGAAAAGTCAATTTGTTTGATGAGAGTTAACATTAACTGAGCTGGTAAAGCTATTGATTTTATAAGAAAAACTGGTTTTGCTTCCCATTTTGTAGCTGATGATAAATTTTCTGTAGCATGTTAGTATGGAAGTTTTTTGATAAAATACAACTTCACTTTTGTTTTGCAGGACAAAGCAAGCAATGGGAGGAAAAGTCCTGTTTCAAGATTCCCTCAATGCGCGGCTACAGATTATTAACCCAAGTCACCAAGTTATGATTGACTTTATTAAGAATCATCCCCCAAAGCTAACTTCTGGTGTAAGGTGGAGTTGTTTATAAAAAATGTGACTGAATAAAAGCTTGTTTGCATGGTGAAGTTGTTCTTAACATGTTGGGAGCCAGTATACAATATACTCATTCTTTGAAATCCCGTGTGAACTACATTTTTGCACCACCAAAACGCAACAGCTTATTGAACTGGATAGCTGTTCAAACCCTCAAAAGATGCAGCAAGTCTTCTAGTTTGGATTTTAAAAAATTGAGAAGTTTTTTTTTTTTGGGGGGGGTCCTAAGTGGCATAGGTTTAGGCCTTTTTGGCCAAGGTCATTAGGCACTGTTGCAACCTCTCCGGTGGTGTTGCGTTGATTGTGTGATTCACCACGAATGGGATGTGCGCGAAGAACAAAAATATATGTATGTGGCCCGAACAAGCAATAATAGAGTGATCTCGTCAGGTGATCTCTATTGTTGCTTGCTGCCACGGTGCAAAGCTTTGTGCACATGCCGCTCAGGATTTCCGATCGCAACAAAATGGTGCTGTGACCTGGATGTGAAGGTCTTGGCAGGGTCAGCCTTCACACAAAGAACGTGCGATCTGTGTGGTTCGTTGTAAGAAGGAGGGGATGTTGTTGCAACCTCTCCGGTGGTGTTGTGTTGATTGTGTGATTCACCACGAACGGGATGTGTACTAAAATTGATTTTTTACAAAAAATAACAAACATGGGTAAAAAATCAAATTTGGTTTCTTTGGCCATAATTTTTGAACCAGAAATACTAGAAATCCAATCAAGAGCTCTAAGACTCGTATTATAGGCGGTATCCGAACGTTATTAGTAACAGCTTCCACATCTCAATTCTTGTGAAAGTTATCATGAGTTGTAGGCAAGTTACATAATAGTTACATACACAAGTTATATATGTTTTGAGAAGAACTTGTTTTATCGCTGGCCAAGCACTTTTTAACATGGATGAACAAACTCAATAACTTCAAATGTTAATTATTTGAAAACTCTCAGATAGCATTGCAGGCCACGTGTGACCTGCGGGCTATGTGTTTGAGACCCTTGGATTAACAAAATCATCGAAACCCAGCAAGGCAACAGCATACCTTAAATAATGTCAGATGCAGTTATGATTCAAGACTGCATTGAATACACTCCCTTGACCCAGGACGCATATTGCATTCAACAACATGGCTAAACACAGCATGTAGCAGCACCGTAGGATTGCTTATGCTATTTCAATTTGGTTCATAGTCACTGTGTGCCTATTAACCCTCCCTGCAATTGACTAATTGTTGCAATTGCAGATATATGATAAACTTTTATGTGCAAATCATATGTTATTGGCTGTGGCTTACACTTTTTTCTCACAGTTGCACTGAAGTAAATAAACTCTGGATTGTGCAAAACTTGTAATGCTATTGAGTGATAATCTGGTAAACTTTTTTCTTCTAGTGCTTTAGTTAAAAAGCTGCAAGCACTTGGATGTGCTGTGTATCTTGTTTCGGGAGGCATGAGAGAAATCATACAGCCAGCTGCTGCCATGCTTGGTATACCATTAGAGAATGTATTTGCCAACAGGTTAAAGTATTACTTTTCAGGTGGGTGTTTTGTGTCAGTAGTTTCTTCGTTTTTTGTTGATTTTTATTGCCCGAGAGCAGGGTTGCAGAGTCGCAAAGAGTCAGATGTTTTTAGGTGGAGTTGGATATTTTTGTCCGACTCCAGAAGTCCAATTGGATCATTTTTGCATTGCACTCCAAAGTTAGGAACTCCTGTGGAAATGGTACAATTTCTTTTGAAACTTTTGTTGAAACCAGGTAATTCCTGCTGGGTACCACGATTTCCATTGATTGCTAGTTGCTACAAAAGTGTTGACAGCCAAACTTCATTCACTTTATGAGCCAGAGTCGGAAATTTTGGAAAGGTCGGTGGGGTTGGAGTCAGACATCTTACCTCTGCTCTGACTCTGCAACCCTTCCAGAGAGTCAAAACCAGTGGTTCATACCGTTTTCTCTACCACACCTCCCTAAGTATTTCTGCTTTGCTTCAAGCCCCCATGACTTAAATTGGCCGGAACACTTTGCTGTTCAAAAACCTTCCGTGTTGTTGAGTGTGTAAGGGCTAGCGCCCCACCTCGAAATTTCTTGATGCCCTCCTGGGGAAGCTATCCTCACCAGTTAGGAACCACTGGCCTAAGTCACGTCAGTTGGTGACAAGATAGTTTGACAATCGTAACAAATGAGTTACCTGATCTGTGTGTGAAGGATAATGACACAAGGCCAACGTACATTTAAAACTATTAGGAGTGCTGTGAGGGGTTGTTCACAAATGACGTCACGCTACAAGGAGGAGAGGAGATGGTAACTTTTTTGACGATTTGTGACAAAGGGGAGAGGATGAATGTATTTGTGACAACACAAATTGTTGTCTCGGGCAAACGAAAGTGTTACACCTATTTAGAAAAAGAGCTCGAATGGCTTCTCAGCAATTACCGATATTGCTCTGTAGGTTTCTATGCCTTAAACGCTAACAACCCGACAATGACCTTTGGTGAGTTCCTGCACGACCGCGAACACTTTCTTGACCATTCCATCCCAGTTTGACACTCCCTCAGAATCGCGTAGGTTAAGCGTTGCGCTCCTGCCCCAGGAGTAAGGAGTTAAGAACTACAAAAGAATGAACAAAGAAGTGCGTGAACATGCCGATCTGCGGTGGAAACCATCCCCCACTAACAAAGCAGACAAGAGAAGTGAAATATATGTAACAATCATTGCTGTTGCATCACTTGAGACTTGTAGGTTCTATTTAAAAAAACGTGACAAAGGAAGCTTATTTCGCATTGTGTAGCAGACTACAGTGCTTGTATGTAAGGCGGCATTTGAACTGCAGCTTTTTGAATTGAGCAATTTCAAATAATATGGAAAACAAAAGCCAGTCATTCCAGCCATTCTTGAAGTTAGGTATTATGGCGTATCCTTCATATTGAACTAACAAAAATATGGAATGACATCAAAAAAGCTGTGAATTTTCAAAAAACAGTTGAAAGTGTCAAGAGCTTAACTCAAAAATTATGTTCAAGATTTTCTGAAAACCAACCATGGGCGTCGGAAGGAGGAGCCACGCCCCCTGGATTTTGATATTTTCTGTTAACTTGTTTTTTTACAGTAACAGTGCACACTTCGATGAGTTTTCGTCTTTTCTGAGACTAAATGAAGTACGTTTTATCTGCCAAGATGTCAAATACCACGTTCCTAATGGCTTGACAGCTGCAAAGCAGCAAAGTGCCCTGTTGATGCATGTTGAATATCGTGTTATGCACCCAGATCACGTCTGGGTGGGGGATGATCAGCGCAAGTTGATTCAGTTTATGCAATTCACACTGAATGTGATAGACTAGGAAACAAACGAGCATTTGGTTACTCAGGTCCGATTTATATATACTGTACAGTATTGTGATAAGAATGAGAAAACACCCGTTTCCAACAGCAGTGAGCCATGGCCTCGAGTTTGAAACGCTATTAGATTTGAAAGAAATTGATCGGCTGGGTAAAAACCAGTGTTTGTTACAACTGTTGGTAGAAGCCAGACGAAAATACGTGCTATCAAAAAGTCAATGGTTGATATTCATCACTTCTCAGCGGTTTGACCCTTCCCCATGATCATAGTGGAACTGCTGCTACCCGTACTGGATGTGTTCGGCATGGGGTGGGTCATCAAACGCCTTTCTCAGGGTGCGGCAGCAGAAATGCTGCCGAAGACCTACGATCCAACATACTCCAGCTGAACACTGAGGGGCTTACTGCAGACAAGATCTCTGCAGCTAGCCTGTAAGAACAAGGCTTTCATCATCGTCCTGCAGGAGACCCACTGCACAATTGCAGACAAGCTAGTGATTCCCAACTTCTCACTATCTGGGTCAATCCTGAGCAGAAATCACGGCCTTGCCACATTTGTCCACGAGTGGTTGGAATGGTCATTGGTCGATCAGTCTCCAGAACAATCAGAGACTGAGTGGTTGTACGTAGACGTCGCAGGATACAAGATCGTCAACATCTACAAACCTCCACTCTCGCGATTCACTCCGACAACCGTCCCGACGTTCCCACACCCCAGCCTGTACGTTGGCGACTTCAATTGCCAGCACGTCAACTGGGGTTACAACACAGCATCCCCGGACGGTGGGAGCCTGGACTCCTGGACAACATCCAACATCCTTGAACTGTTGTACAAGCCAAAGGAAACAGCCAGTTCCTTCTCTTGCCGTTGGAACGTCAGCACCAACCCAGACATGGCGAGCCTCGGCCAGGACAGCCGCCTGCTGGATAGACGTGTCCTAGGAAAGTTCCCGCGGTCACAACATCGGCCCTCCCTCATAACGCCACCAAGATTCAAGGTTCCTGCCCACAGCGATCCGGTGAACCGTTGGAACTTTCGCAAGGCCGATTGGAAGTGCTTATGCCTTTTCGCAGGTGAATCTGTTGAGAGATTGCCACCTCCGGACACACCAGATATTGAGAGGGCATACCAGGATTTCTGCGAGAGCTAACTTTCTGCGGCTAAACAATGTATCCCACGTGACCGCCTGAAGAACTATGTGCCATGCTGAGACAAAGAGTGCGAGACCCTCTATCACTCCTTTATCTGAGCCCCAGTAGGGACTGCCTCTGACAGAACCACTTCGTCCCTACTGTTTCGACTACAACAGAAGAAGCAGGAGCAATGGGAGGAAGCTGTCAACTCCATTGACTTCTCGCACTGCAGCCGCAAGGCTTGGAGAACCATCAACAAACATACTGGCAGGTCTGGACACTCCTCCCGCCTGTGCCCCGTCTCGGCAAATTCCATTGCCTCGCAGTTGGTGAAGAACGGGGCACACAAGATTGCCGACCGCGAGCCCACCAGGCTCATCAACAAGGAGCTGTCCGACCTATGGAAGATTCCAACACATGAGGGTCACAGTATCTCCGAATCCTTCAGGCCGGAAGAGTTTGCTGCTGCCCTCAGACACCTGAAGCCAAGAAGAAGGATGGGACTCCATCTTCCCAGAGTTTATACTCCACGCCGGGTTGGCTCTCAAATCTTGGTTCTGCGACTTCCTCAATTCCTGCATGCACCAACTCTGGAGAAAAGAGAAGAGCACTAGTAGTAATCTCTCTTCTCTGGAGAAGAGCACTAGTAGTAATTCCAAAGATCTGGAGAAGAGCACTAGTAGTTGCGATCCCTAAGCCAGAGAAGCCATTGAGGGACCCAAAGAGGTATCGTGCTATATCTCTGCTGTGTGTCCCCTTTAAAATCCTCGAGAGACTCATCTACGCTCGTGTCGAAACAATCACCGACCCGCTGCTCCCACAGGAGCAGGCGGGCTTCTGTCACGGGAGGTCGGCCGTAGATCTGGTCACCCTGTTGACACAGGACATCGAGGATAGCTTTTCAGCTAAAAAGAAGGCCAGAGCTGTTTTCGTCGACCTCACAGCAGCCTAAGACACCGTATGGCACCGCAGCCTCACCTGCAAGCTGCTGCGATTGCTGCCTGACAGAAACAGGGTCCACATGATCATGGAGATGGTTAGCAATCGCAGCTTTACCCTTACCACCAAAATGGCCAAAGGAGCAGGTTACGACGCCTCAAGAATGGCGTCCCACAGGGATCTGTCCTGGCACCCCTTCTGTTCAACATCTTCACCTCTGACCTGCCAGCCACCATCTCCAGAAAGTATGCATATGCTGACGACCTCGCAATCATGCATGCTGATGGAGATTGGCTGGCAGTGGAAGGGGCGCTGAGCAAGGACATGGCAACACTAGTGAATACCTCGAGACTAGGAAGTTAAAGCTCAGCACCATGAAAACGGTGTCGGCAGTCTTCCATCTCAACAACAAGGAAACCAAACGTGAGCTGAAAGTCAACTTCAACAACGAAACCCTGCCCTTCTCCTCCGAGCCCAAATACCTCGGAGTAACGTTG
>Ga0210059_1009991_pt1 | contig 14723 bp, 5 predicted proteins | sample Ectturendosymbi2_FD_188042 | JGI IMG/M metagenome (GOLD analysis project Ga0210059, IMG submission 188042) | Ecteinascidia turbinata endosymbiont from Florida, USA - Sample 2 (SPAdes) (version 2) | ecosystem: Host-associated > Tunicates > Ascidians > Unclassified | place: Key West, Florida...
ACATTGGATTTGAATTCCAATCCAATAGACAGTACCCATTCCAGAATAATTTCAAACGAACGATAAACTGTCTGGTAACTCGGGCTAATATGAATGAGCCTAAGACGTGGAGGATTCACTGGCGTTATCATTGTTCTGTAACGTGCGTTACGTAACAATGGACGAGCTCCCATGAGAACTCTCATTCATTGTTGCGTAGCCAGTAGCCAACGTCACGGAGCAACGATAGTGCCAGCCAGAATGAGCAAACGAAAACTTCAGTGATACAAGCCCCGAACGGTTGCATTCACAAAGTGTAGGTTGCGTGATGAGCCCAAGGGACGCTGCTGATCTGGAATGGCCCCTGAGTGAAGGTATGCAAGTTAGTGCGCTGCCGCCTGTCTGAATAGCATGTCATGTTGAAGCGTCAAGCTGCTTAAATTGCCAAGTGTGACGCTTACGCACGTTTGTGGCACAAACAGTTACAGTTGGTGAGCAAAAGGTCTGCCCGGAGTCGGAGTCCTTAAAATTTTCTGCTACTCCGACTCCTCGGGTTGAAAATCCTTCCGACTCCGACTCCTCGACTCCGACTCCACAGCCCTGGTCACAACTGAGGTGTTTTTGAACTTTAGGCCAACTTTATCTAGCCCTGGGCGCCAACCCAATGAGCCATTTTTTGGCTCAATATTGTTTGGAAACTAGGCTAAAATCCGCGTCTTTAGAGCCCTTGATTGACTTGCTAGCATACGTGGAGTCAGAATTATGGCTCAAACACCAGTTTTTGACAAAAAATCAAAAGGTTTCACAAAAGGTATAATTTGCCATTTCAGGCCAAACTTCGGTCAGCCATAACTCGGCAGCAGATTGAGCTAGAGAGCTATTCAAACCCTGTAAAGACTCGAGAAGACTTGCATTTTAGAATGAATAAAAAATTCAAGTTTTGAACTTGGGTTTTTGGTTGATGACGTCATGAGTAGGGTATTTTTTGACTTTTTAATGACGTCATCGCCTATCCAATGAGCCGATATAGTGGCTCAAAGTTTCAATGGATTCTAGGCTATGATACGAGTCTTTAGAGCCCTTGATCGACCTAACGTTTCTGCTTCAGAAGTTATACTAAAAAAATTCCAAAGATTTCAGGAATTTCCTAGAGGATTTTGGGGATTTCTCTACTTAATATTCAGTACTTTTGCCATACTTTTTCAACCAGCAACGCTACAAAGTCAATCAAACCCTCTAAAGACTCGTATTATAGCCTAGAATCCAATGAAAACCAATAAAATTTTGAGCCATGAAATCGGCTTGATTGTTGAAATTCAACAGGATGTTGACGTCATCACATTTTTTCACAAACTTGTTAAAACATGTCCAAACATCCTGTGGTTATGTACACATCGCCAAAAAGGCAGACAATCCACACTGAAAATTATTTTTAAATTCTAAACTACACGACTTTCCCCATCTGTAGAGGGTTTGAACAGCTCTCTAGCTCAAGCTGTGGGCGAGTTATGGCCATATAGAATATGGGTGCAATCCACCCAGAGGATAGCGTTTGTGGGTGTAGAACTTTTCACCAATTTTTGGGTTTTGGCCCATGCGTTTGGCTCCAGATACGCTAGAAAGCCATTCAAGGGCTCTAAAGACGCGGATTACAGTCTAGTTTCCAAAAAAACTTGAGCCAAAAAATGGCTCATTGGATTGGCGCGCAGGGCCGGGCAAAGGTGGCCAAAAAGACGCAAAAAACCTTGTGACGTCCCCCCCAGAGAACCCAAAACGAAAACAATTTTTTTCAATCTCAACTAGAAGACTTGCTGAATCCGTAGATGCCTTGAACAGCTCTCTAGCTCTAGCGGCTAGTGTGTTATGGCCAAAAAAGTGTCGGCCACTGGAGTGGCCGGCGCGGGCGTCAAATGGGTGTACTTACTGAGCCTATGACAGCAGTTGTCGTAACCGAAGCTTCACTCATTTTGTCTTTAACTTGAGTAACCGTTTGATGCGCTAAAAGTATCTCTTCGTTACCATCATGATTGTGTTGAGGATCACTATTCCTTACAATTTCATCGTTTCTTGTTGCTAACCTTGCTTCACATTTGCTGTTCTGGTAACATTTGCAACACCACTGAATACTCCCATCTGCCTATTGTCGATGTCTTCAAAATTTATACTGCTTGCGAATTACCGACGGCTTACCTTTTGATGTAACACTAAACGTTAATTTATTATCACTCATGTTACGCTTGTACGAGACAGCTCTCAAACGCCTTAACGGCAAATAGCATGTGAATGAAGTGATCCGCTTTCAAAACAAAAGCGTTTGCATGGCCTAAACCAGGGGTCTCCGACTTTTTCACCAGAGGGTCACTTAAGCTATTACACAACAGTTGTACAGGCCGCACATCTTACGCAATGATTGATTCGGCGTATGTTGCAATCTACCAAATCAAGAAATTCCTCGTGAATATATTATTTGTTCATTATAACAAAATGTCTCAGCGGCTGGATGATATGTTTTCGTGGAACCGTTTTGGCCTGCGGGCCGTAGTTTGGAGACCCCTGGCCTAAACTGAAAGGAGGAAACGCAACGAGTTAAGCGGATTAAGTGTTTGGGTAATTAAGTATGTGCGTGTTGGCCTGTCTAGTGATGAAGAGTCGAAGGGATTAAATGTCAGGGTGGTTAATTGTCTGCGTGATTAACCATCTAGCGCAGGGTTTCTCAATCGGAGCCCTCAGCCCCCCTTGTGGCCAAGGAGCGGTTCTCCGGGGGCCACGAGCAGAGGCCTTTACTAAATAACGCTGCCGTGATATTGCAAAACCCTATTGATGAGCAGGGAGCCACAAGTGTTGAGAGTCTTTGGAAGGGGGCCACAAACCATGAAAACGTTGAGAACCACTGATCTGGTGATTAAATGTCAGCGATTAATTGTCGCGTGATGAAATGGCGCGTGGTTAAATGTCTGTACACCGGCTTTTTGACTAAACATTTAGAATACTAAAGATCATCCATATGTTATTCTCGTTGAAAAACAATCTGAAGCATTTTGCGGACATTTGAACTGATCTGAAGCAAACCAAAATGAAAAAAGTAATGTTTCGCCTCAAAACACTGTAAGTCAAGCGGAGACTCGCAATAACAAGAAAAATCGAAAACGTTGAAAAATAACAAAAAACGATAACACAAAATAAGCAAATAAAACGATGACAGAAAACGATGATTAACATGGAAACAAAGAAAATTGTGGAGCTTCATAGAATTTGTTTAGAATTTTGAAAAATGTTATTTGGGTTCAAAGCTCAAGAATTCATTTTCAAGTAGATTTTTAAGCTGCTGTCTGACCAACACATCATTTGAACCTTAAACCGTTGCGCTTAACCTTGAGTAATAACTTCTAATATAGCGTCAGTGGATTTTGAAATTTGGAACAAGTGAAGAAATTTAGATGGATCCTCATCATGTCTGTGGAACCGAAAAACATTCATTGACAGAAAATTAAGAAGCAAAATAATTGTTTTTCCATCTTTTCCGGTGTCATTATATAATTTATGTCTACCTGTTTAGCGTTCTACGGGAGCTTGAAACAAAGCAGAAGCCGGAACATCTGCACACGATTTGTAAATATCAAGTTAAATCAGAAACTTGGAAATGGTGTAAAATTTCAGCAGTTTTGTCGTCAGAACTTTTGAAGAAACAAATGTTTTACACACTTTGCACGTAGTTTGAAGTAAGGCCTGCAGTTTTAGTTTTTTGCTTCCTGACGTCGGAATTCTCTCAAACTCTTCTGCAGCCAACAAAGTGTCGAACAGTTATCATAATTGATGCTTTTTGACAGAGGGTTGAGAATGCCCATATCTTGTCGGGAAAAATACACGAATCAGGAAAACGCACACAATCAGTATGGTAATTAATCTTTCATTGTGAAAGGTATTCTGTCGATAAATGATTTTCTCTTCCTCTTTTGATCCTAATTGACACTTTGAACTAAATCAACATCAGAATCGGGAACTTTTCGAAAACAATATTATTACTGGAGCTTGGTTTAACCAAAAATAACAGAAATAAAACTGATAAACACAACCATTATTTTAAGAACACAGTCGAACTTCATTTTCGCACTGAAACGTGTCTTACATTTCACCAGGGTCAATTTCACGTATAGCAATGAAGCCGATGTTTGACGAGGAAATGCTGCAAAAAAAACATAATACACCTCAACAAGTGCGGCAGAAAACGACCTAAAAATGCTTTTACCGTTCACATCACTTACCAGGGCTTGCACCAGTCGAAATCAGGAAGCTTTTGTCTCTAAATAAAACAAGCAAGAAACCTCTAGTCAAGTGACGCACATATTTATGTAATAATATAGGCTTCATTATATCTTATTTAAATGTACTTCTCCTTGCTTCAAGTATCAGTAAAAACATGAATTAAAACCCTGTTTCGATCATCCACTCAGTTACAGGACATTTTTCTCGAAAAATAAAAAGTTTTTTTAAAAAACATGTTTTTAAAACTGCTTCGAGTTGAAAAAATGTTTGATATGTAAAGAAACAGTGGGCGACAGTTTTCCATCACGAGTTTTGACATTCTGCAATCAAACAAATCGGTGTGCATAATAAACGTTACTTTTCTTCATTTATTTTTTCATGTTCAGAATTCAAAGTTGCGATGCTTATGGATTCCTAAGTATCTAATATTGGCTGCAAAACAACAAGTGCTTTTTCGTGTTTTTGAAATATCTATCGCTAAATTTTAGGAGTCATGTGGCGCGCTATCAGCTAATGAGTTAAGTGGAACGCGATTATGCAAACCGCCATTGTTTAATGGAAAAGCTTACCTCAGATTGCATGTCATGCAGCAGGAAATGAAGAGGCATCCCGTGCAAGTTGCCAGAGGGTGAAGTCGTTGCTGTGTTCAAATCAGCATGTGCATCCACCCATAGCACACACAGGTTGGGGCGAGCGACGGAGTGACCGTGTATTGAACCCACAGCTAAACTGAAGACAAAGAACAGATCTCTTGTTGTTGAAAAAAGAAAGGTTTACTTTTACCATTTAGAAACGCAAAAAGGCAAATAATTCCATGTACTATAAAAGACTAATGTTGAATAAAAACAAAAACATATATGTAATCTGCTGTTCAAATATTCCGTGTCGCAAGATTGACATAGATCACTTGTTAACTTGTCATGATGGCGGTAAATGTACGCCTGCAATTCTAAAGCGCACGTTAGCAACAAATTCAGCAAAACCAGTAGCCAAATAACATGACCAGGAGACTAGTGATAGCATGGATCGTCTCTTCTACATTACACTCTGGTAGAACGCCTTCAGTGTCCAACTGCAGTGCAAACTTTGCAAATCGTGCATCTACCGAGCAATATACTAAACTTCCGTTCCCATGTGTGAAACATCGCATGGACTGAAAATACACTTCCTGTACAAACAATTGTAAACATCCTTCTCAGCATGCTTGAATTTTGTGACACATTGCAGTGCTGCACTAGTTCACAAGTATCATGATGCGGTCCCATCTATGCTATTACACAAGATTATCAAGCACGTGACAAGCGTTAGCATTTTGTGGCAAAGTTAAGCCAATTCTTTTTGCTGCTTAAATTTGCCTTTTTGCTTCTATCAAACGTACAAACGCATTGCGCGTATAAACCTTCTACCCAGAACAACAAACTTACTTACTTCTATTAGCCAACTGCTCCTTTTACAACAGTGGTTTTCAACCTTTTTTATGCAGCGACCCATTTTGCAACTCAATTTTAACCAACAACCCTCTTCCGAAAATTTCGAGTCAGACATATGTAATGCAATTGTGTTTGCACAATAGAAAATTACAATGGCTAAAAAATAACGTACGATATCACTGTTACGTTGAACAAAGACTCATTTATTGAATTCATGCACATGGTAGCATTAGTGAAAGAGACCCGTGCCGTGTGCAAATCACTCCACAGCACAACTCATTGAAATACAGAATAACTCCCAAGTTAGCTTCCGCAATCAAATATCTAATTACAAACACAGCACATTCTTACGTCACAAAGACATTCGGGCGTTGCCAAACGCAACACTACTGTAAAGGTCATAATCACACTTAAAACAATCTTGAATGAATAAGCAGGCTATTTTTTTGTCAGGTGATCCTATTATTTGGCTACGACAAAAAATGGTTCCATATAAGAAATATAAAATAGAGGAGTAATTATGAATTTTATTGTCAGAAGCACTCGCGACCCTAGAAAAAAGGTAAACGACCCCCACGGGGTCGCGACCCTCAGGTTGCCACGGGAGCTCTGTCATTGTTGCGTAATAAACGTCACAGAGCAATGACAATGCCAGCTAGTCCTCTGCGTACCAGGCTCATTCATATTAGCCCGAGTTACTGGACAATTTAACGTTCGTTTGAAATTATTCTCGAATGGGAATTGTCCACTGGATTGGAATTCGAATTAAATGCTCTATGCAAATCCATTGCTTCAAAAAACATTCAATCTGACATGAATTATATTTAAAAAAATACTTAATCGCAGATAGCAACTCGGGCTCTAAGGGATGAGCCCGAATAAAGCGCGAGCGAACGAAGTCGAGAGAACACCTACTATGAGCGATCTTTTTTGATCCAGGTCACCTGCAGCATGAACGCGTAGGCCAGACATGAAACGAAAATATATGAACACTGACAAGGCGTAATGCAAAGAGCCCGAGTTAGCAACCTCAATCAGTGAAGTGGGTGGTGGTACAAATGTACAAAGTAAGCAAGCTCGCGTTCTACAGTGTAAATCGTAATCCAAGACCCGGGCTCAGCCCGAGTCGCCACTGGTCTGTGTGTTCCTTGGTAGAGCCATGTGCATAAGTTCTAGCTGGTTATATGTGGGTGTGAAGACGTTAAACAATAAACTTCATCAGTTCAATCGTTGTTGTTCACATTTACTACTGATAAAGAGCAACATGCAGTTACATCCAGATATACAACTTAACCAGAGGAGAATGGCAAAACCTGATCTTGAACAGCACAAAATTTACATCTCATAGAAAAAAGATCTAACCTGTGATCGCCACCAAGCGTGACACAAATGTTGTTTGAGCGAAGTACATTTGCAACTGAATCTGAAATCTGAAAAAAAACATGTAGTTTGCGTTTCTAGCTCATCAATCATAAAACTTAAAGCACATCTCAGGAATTCAAACGACTACTACAAAAATATATGCCATTTGCAGAATTGTGTAGTTCTGAGCAATTATTTAATTATTAAATCAATCCAACTTTCGTCAAGAAACTTAAGAGGTAAACCAAAATATCAATACGTTAGAACATATTTCGAACAGAGTGTGACATGGCCGCTTGCATAGTCTTGTAGAAAGCAAGATTGCAACAACCAATGATCTTGCTGAAAACATTTGTTTTTCTAAATGTCCAATGCGATTTCATTACCCTCATTGTTTTGTATTTTTGCTGTTTCTTTATTTTGATCAACTCCACCAGTTATGCGATTAGAAAAGTGCAGTGCAAATATGTGAGTTGTAGTTTTCATTTTTGTGGCAATCAGCGCTTGTTTCTACCATGGCCGTAGAAAGCTGGGCCAGAAAGAATAACTTTCCTTCCACAGCTGAAAAGTTTGTACAATTCGGTAAAAAGTTGATTCACAATTTCTTAAAACTTTGCAAATTGCTTTAAATAGCTTTTAAAATTTTGTGCAATTACTAACAGTTAGGAATCAAAGTGATGATATCATAAATACCTTTTTTTAGTTGCTTGCACATTTTCACGGACATACAGGAAAAGTAGAGCGATTTCTTGAAAAAAGTTTGACAAAATGTTTTAGCCCCCCCCCAAATAAATTTAGCCCCTCAAGCTATGCTTTCACAAAAAGACAAACGTAGTTATAAGCAGTTCTTCTATTTCCTATACCTTTTTGTTCATTCGACCATTTAGTGCAACATTGCGCATGTGATGATGACCAGCCGTTTCATCATCAACATCCGGGTTTTCTACGTCGCCGTAGTCTTTAACAGACAAACCTGTTTAAAGAAGGCAAACGCGCATAAACATGTCTGTTTTCATCAAACAGTTTCACATAATTTAGAAACTTAAACATATTTGCGACGAGTTGGAAGCAGGTAAAAAATTAGTGATGATGTCACAGCGAATGCAGGTTTTGTGCAGGAGTGTCTCACCAAGACCTTGTAAATGGTGCTGTGGCCGATCCTTGCCAGGCACACGGTGTGTTGAAGAGCTGCAGTAAACACATCCAGAACACAAAACAAACCGAGTCAAATAATACCAGACATTGCACAAACCCTGTCGTGGCGTTGCAATACCGCTGCAGTTATGAAGTGCCATCAAAACACTATCTTATAAAAAGACAGATTGACCACATTTAACCCAAAAAGTTATCTTGGTGAAATAAAGTTGTGGTGATGAAGAATTCCTACTGAGACTATAAAGGTCATTTCAGTCAAAAGGGTCAGCTAAGTCATTATTATCATCATTATGTAGGACAGGATCAGCGAGCAACCGTCGATACATCTGTATGGCCAATCCGCTGCCCTGCCCAGTTGTTTCCCAAACCTGCAAACTCTGCATTGTGTTTGTAGGGTATCCATAGTCTATTATAATCAAGGCTGCCCAACCCGCACCCCACACGCGGCCCCCGAGGTTGTTTGAAGTGGCCCGCGATGCAATAAGTTCAAAAGCAGACTTTTTACATTTTTAGTATTTTGTTATAGGCTCAGGCAGTGGTGGGTTTAGGGTTGGTGGGGCCCGAGGCAATACTAAAATGGGGCCTCTGATGACGTCATCATATTCAGCCAACCGTGATAATCACTTTTGATTTGCTTAAGATACGGCCACCCAAGGATATGTTCCTGAGGCTACGGCATAACTGAAATAGCAGAAGGAAAAAATGCAAAAGGGTGTTCATGATACACAACGTTGAAAACACTGAAAGTTGGTAAGACAAGGCTGGCAACACATAAAAGTTAGGCGATAGCAATTTGGCATCGCCCCCACTTCTTTAGTTTCGCGCCCCATTTCTCTGCATTCATCATCAATAAACTACAGAGTTTACCCCTTAGAAAGTTTCACACCTTCCCCCTTTGAAAAAATGCTTGGTACTTGGTATCCTGAATTGTTCACATTCATGGCTTTGTGGGAATCCATGAAACTATAAAAAACAACCAAGAAGATTTAAAACACTAAATTTGTTTTAAACTTCATACTTTTAACTGCAAGAAGATAGCATACAAAACCATCCAATTAGAGACTTGTTTTGGAAAGCTTTGAGGCTGGATGAGTCAAGGCTGCCCTTATCTTGTATTGAGACTAGTTGTTTGAAAAATGTGCAAAAGTAGGAAATAATTTATCATGTACCTATCGAAAACATTTCTACTACAGCAAGTAGCCTACACAATTGATTAAATCTGTGCTAAGAAAATCAGAAAAAAAAAGTTACACTGGCTAAGAGCTGGCAAAAGAGCATAAACATTACCTACCAAGTCTGCCTTAAACCAACCATTTACTAGTCAAGCTTCAAATAACCTGTGACTTCAAGCATAGGCTAAATCAAACGACCTAAAATATCTGTAGAAAAAATGAGTATTCATAATACTCAAAAATTGCCATTTCTGCTATGTGTTAAGAAGCATGAATGCAACCTTGCTTATTAAGTCTTTGCAGCACAACACCAATAATACAAAATTACTTTGTAAACTAAGAAGAAAGTGTCCTATAAATTAACAGATGTAGTGTGGTCCCTGCTATAACAATTGCATGTTCTTATTTTCTGATGGGAATGTTCACTAAGGTACTATTGTCATAAAATTATCAATATAGCAAATACTTTAATCTCTAAAAATCATCATTTGGTATAAAAAATTACCATTTCGTGTAAAAAGTTATCATTTGGTATATGTAGGCCTATTTGCTCTTATTTGATAGTGTCTTTTCAGAACTTTGTGGAAGAAATTTTAATCGTTATTCCACAATTTTTTTAGGTATAAAAGTTGGGTGAAGCTTTTCTTTATTTGCTCGTTGGAGATGGTGGTGGGGTCGCTTTGAAAGGACGGTATTTGCACATTACAGTTGCTGTTTGGGCCCATTTGAAAGCATATTACTTGCACATTACAATTGCTGGTGGTGGCCCCTTTGAAAGTAAGGTACTTACACATTGCACTTGCTGTTGGGGGCCTCTTTGAAAGCATGGAATTTTACATTATAATTGCTGTTGGGGACCCCTTTGGAAGCAAGGTGCTTACATATTACAGTTGCTGTTGGGGGCATCTTTGAAAGCAGAGTACTTACACATTACAGTTTCTTTAAGGCCCCTTCAATGAAGTTTAAAAGCAGAGTGCTTAGACATTTCAATGGCTGTTGGGGGCCCCTTTGAAAGCAGATTACCTGCACATTACAGTTTCTGTAGGGGGCCCCTTTGAAAGCAGAGTACTTACTTATGATCTGCTTTGTAGTACATTATATGAGTGAATAATAAGTTTTTCATCAAAAATTAGGAAAATTTTCACGCGTAACACCTCAAGGGGGCCCCAAAAAGAGGGGGCCAGAGGCAAGTGCCTCGCTCGCCTCCCCTTAAACACACCACTGGGCTCAGGTATATTTACCATCAAAACACACCAAAATTCTACCTGTTGTTTCTGTTATGGGCCTACCACCCAAAAACGTGTATAACTAACACTTCGAAAATATGTCAATTTTTTAGATTTGGTGTACTTCCATACAAGATGACAACATTGCGTGCAACTACAGGGCTGTGTATAACTCATTATGACCTCGTGTTATCACATAAAACTTATCAAAATCAAGGGATTTGTTACGCCACAATAGCGTATTGTTACGTCACAAAAACGTTTGTGGTCCGCAATAAATTTCCTCATGTGAAAGTGGCCCGCAACACTAAAAAGGTTGGGCAAGCCTGATTATAATCCTTCGTTTCACCTGAATGGGTAATGAATGCCTTTCCATTCGTATATTTGAAACAATTTTGCACAACTTCTCGGGAAATCGATTTCGCCGCGTTGTTCTGATTCTGACAAACGGCAAATTGAAGTAGGAGGTCGATACTCAACAAAACCAAGGAAGTGAAAACCAAAGAAATTGTGAAGTAGCAAAGTCAGGCTGTTCATATTTAGGTTCGTTTAAAAGAGTTCACGATGGCCTTTTGTGAACATTTTTAATCAACTTCAACTTTTCTAGCCATTACATTTGCGTCGTATTGGTTATATTCTGCAGTTTGAAAACAAACGAAAAGTTTCCTCAGAAGTATTTTTTTGAACAATCGTTAAACTAGTTGGACCTACCTGAATGTCTGGCCAATCTTTCAATCAAACCAGTTTTGCGGATGGCTTCAGGGCCGTCTAGGACACCATCTTTTTGCTGCAAAAGTGATATCTTCATCTCGGTTACTTAAAACTATGCTTTGTTTATTAAAGCAATTTCAACGATCACGACATTTTTGCTCTTCGAATCGCTCGAACATTCACGACATGGCATTGATCGGGAATGTTGTGCAGTGAACAAACAGCAGTTACTTCGTGATGGTCGATCACTGAACCTTGGAGCGCTTGTTCACGGTCAATTCAGAACTTAACCGTTCATTTGGGTCAAAGTGAACAAGCTCACACAAAATTTTGTTGAATAAACTGAACCGTTATCGCAAATCGAACTTCTTCAGTCTTGAGACATAAGCTCAAAATGTTCACCACAACCCAGGAGGGTCTTTACGGAAGAAGAAGGACCACGGCCTACTTAAAGATATCTTAAGTTAGCCTTGGAAGGACAACCTTCCAAATGCAAGTTAATCCCCATCTTTGACAATAACATAAAAATCAATAAGCTCTAATTAGCCGTGATTCGACTTGGGTTTTATCCACGGTAATCAACATCTTCTGTTCTGAGTTTTTGTGACTTTGTAGTCAGGGCAGTGCAACATTATTTGATAATGCCAGATTTTAAATTCTTTTTAAGTTGAGTTGGTACTTCTTCATTTCATTTTTTAGATATGCATGGGGCACATCTGACCAAAAAACGGGGCACACTCAACACATTGCCACTAGGTCAGTCTAAGCAAGGTAAAGCTTGAGGGGTTATATTGGAATGCAGTACAGAATAACTCTAATCTATGAGCATTTTTAAGTTTATTATGTGCTTAGAGGCACATTATATTTTTATGGTAAAGCATGAATTTTAGCATACTGCATTGGTTTCATTTAATGTTTGGTAATCATACAAATTTGTTTTGCCATGCAGTGATAGTGGGTAATTAGAATGTGAACAAAGTGGAGAGGCAGTCAGAAAGTACCTACTTTACATGGGATATCACGTGAACATAATGCAATGCACGCAACCCACTTTTTATTGACCGGTCAAGTGTGCCCCATGCTCACAGAAAAGTACCCTTTTTAAATTGATTGTAAAATTTTTTCTGAAGGGCGTTGTTTTCATGTTTTGGCATGATATTGTGTATATAGAGTTGCTTTATTGTGTGACAAATTTTGAGCTTGTTTGGACTTGAAATAAAATAGCAGTGGTTGAAAATGCAAAAAAGTGTTGACTGTACCCCGCCTTCCCCTACATAGGCTACGTTGTCTTGTACATTTCACTAAAAATACCAAATTGTGAATACTTCTTACAAAACATGATAAAGCGCAGAGGTTAACTTTCAGCAACCGACGTAAATGCAAAACTAAAAAATATATTCCTGTGATATAGCAGCTGAGTTCGGCGCCAGTCACAACATAGCCCGTCAGTCTGCCACCTTCCCTCTTCCTCAGAAGCCTGTACTGAATAGTTCACTGTCCAATGTAACCAAGAGAAAAGAGTCATGACGTCAATGTAACAATTAGCATGTCAGGGCGAATTTTAACAAAAGCTATTATTCGGATCGTGTAACATCTGAAAATTTCGCTCTTGTTTGCAGCTCCAGGTCTGGTGTTTATTCATAATTCCGACTCTGAGTCCTGCTCTGGCAAAAAAACGTCCGGATCCGTGACCACCTCACGAAGTTCAGTCAGTGTGAGAGTTAGGGTTGACAGGTTGAGGCGAGAGCTAGAGTTACGTGATAGGAGTTAGAAATAAGGTTTAATTCAGGGTTAGGTATGAATTTTGGTTTTTCTATTGGCAAAAAGCAGAAGCTGATCAGCCCAGTAAGTTTTTTAATTAATCTCACTTCTGCATATTGCTGAATAAAGCGATGCTGATACATTGAGTTAATAATGATGATCATTTGCAGCTAGAGCCCAGCTGACTGTTCCCACAACTTCGTCCTAATACTAATTTTCATTTTTGGCTATGTGGAACTTTTTGTGGAGACATTTTCAACTTCTCATCCTTTTGGTGTTTATCGTTTAGTCAGTACTAATTTCCGCTATGTTTTTGAAGTAGCACAGTACTAGATGATATAACCTTTTACATAAAAAGCCCATGGACTCCCACAAGTCTTTCTGTGGACACCTGGGGTCCGCGCACCCCGGTTGGGAACCACTGCATTAAGCCCTGGTTCCCGATCACATTTACGTTTCTACAGTGAACAACTAAGACAGTGGGGCTTAACCTTTCCAACCCTATTTCTAAAAGATATACTGGCTAGGGAACCTCTCGTCTGCTCAACCTGCAAAGGAGTTCCATGATGAAAGAGCAAACCATACTGTGGTACGGCGGATAAGTTGTTTACTTTGGCATTCTTCTGGAGTTGGAACCCTCAGATTTTTCACTACAGGGGTCCCGTTAAAGAACTAATGAACTAAGGTGCTCATCATCAACTGAATATGACGTATTCGTCTCTTCGTTCCCAGCGAATGCACGTGCCACTTCAGGGTGCTACACTGCGAGGACCACTCCAACACCCGCGCGAGAGCTATCGAAAGCATGGTGTAAGCTTGCACCTGTCTCAGCACTGGTCCAGGCCTTTTTGTATTTTTTGTAGTCTGCCAATGTTATCTTCTGTCAAATCAACGGTCTGGTGAGCTCATGCATACTTCCCCGAAGTACGCAATATGATACGCATTCCAAACAATAGTTAACATTATGGTTCAATCCAGTTGTTTATATTGTGAGGCCAAACTGTGGCATCAATGTATATGCTGCAAGGTCTGTTCACCTTCTTTAGAGAAATGTTTTTGAACACAATCAGGTACCTGAGTGACCATAAACATTTGTATTATATCTGTGGTGATTTTAATATTAATCTTGGTAACCTTGAGGTTAAATCTAATATAAAAGATTATGTCAATTCACTAATTAGCCTGTCTTGTAAGTTACTTATTAGTAAACCCTGTCTTGCAAGTTACTTATTAGTAGTTTCAGATCATTCAGCCACAATCATTGACCATATGTACATTAATGACAATAAACATGATATATTATCTGGCATACCGATATATGAAATATCAGATCACCTACCTATTTTTGCTATTGCAAAACAAATACAACCAAATGCTAGGAATATTTCTAAAAACAACCAACTTAGGGATATGAAATGTTTTTACCCTGAAAATTTTTTATTTGATCTTCAACAAACTTTAAATCAAACCATTGTGCTTGACCCAGATGTACCACCTGATACTTGACCCAGAAGCACCACCTGATACTTGACCCAGATGTACCACCTGATACTTGACCCAGATGTACCACCTGATACTTGACCCAGATGTACCACCTGATACTTGACCCAGAAGTACCACCTGATACTTGACCCAGATGTACCACCTGATACTTGACCCAGATG
>Ga0210059_1009992_pt1 | contig 14723 bp, 5 predicted proteins | sample Ectturendosymbi2_FD_188042 | JGI IMG/M metagenome (GOLD analysis project Ga0210059, IMG submission 188042) | Ecteinascidia turbinata endosymbiont from Florida, USA - Sample 2 (SPAdes) (version 2) | ecosystem: Host-associated > Tunicates > Ascidians > Unclassified | place: Key West, Florida...
TCAGTATCCGAAACCAAAGTGAAAACGAACGACGACTCTATTTCGCTAAATCGTGAGGTATAAACAAGGAAATGCGGTTCAGAAAGGTAATAGTCAATGTTGTAAGGAGCTGGCATTATAGGAAAAGGTATTGTGCACTCGACTTGCAGCAAGGTATCTCATTCAAATACCATATAAAAAATCATCTTGAGCTTAAAGTCGTTTTTAGTGCTGAAAAACAAAGAATCGAAATGCGCGAAAATGCGAAGTGATGGCAATTCAGCGGGTTGCATGCGAAGCTATTCAACTGGAGATCAGTTCGTGCAGCAAACTTGTTTCTTTATGGATTCAAGCTTCACCCCAACGCCTGCCTTTGCCTTTTCGAGGTCGTTACCTCAGGTTGACAACCATTGGTGTAAGGCAATCTGATTTATTCCATTTACGAAAAATTTTCCTTCTAGATGCCAAAAATTTGATGTTTGTAATCAATAATGACGTGAAGTAACGTCTTTAGTTTCTTTAGTTGTTTCACGTTAACGCATATGCTACTGTGGCTTTGCACTGCTTTGAATTTAAGAATACGCCTCCGCCTTGCAATGCCAAAGCTTAGAATTTACAACGTGCGAATAAAATTAGTTTGAGAAAAATTCTAAAAAACAACTGCTCTGCTATAAGTTTGCGAATTCAGCAGTGATTTGGACACAGCGGTCATGTTGCGTAGTGCTGAATGAAGTGCTAGGTAGTTGCATCAAACCTCGGTTGCTAGTAGTTCTGCCTAAAGCTAACTAGCAATAAAACTTTATTTCTAGGCACAGCAGATGGTCGCTGAATTGATTTGTTATCAGGACCTCCATAGTTCAGCGAGTCACGTGGGGAATAAATGCTGTAAACCTACTTCTTACTACAGCAAGATGTGGGTGGCCCGCTTAGAATTAAGGAATGACATGTGCTTATAAACCTGGAAACTCAAAATTAGTAAAACATAAGATGTTTTTCAATTTGCGTGCCGTTTGAAAGCCTTTCCATTAGAAATGAATCATCTTGAATTATTTAACTAAACAAGGAAAATAAACAACTCTACTAAAATTTGATCAGTCCATCTCACGTGGCTTGCGTGAAATACGTAAAATGGTGTTTTCTCATGCAGCTAATTGCAGTAATGAGTTCGTACTTCATTGGCCAGCTGTGCTATGTGGCTGACGAGCAGTGTACATTAATTACTGTCGTTATCTTATCAGCGTTTATGCCATAGAAGTGCATCCGAATTAATGAAGAATTTCGCCTGTTGAATATGGACAGAAACTGCTATATACAAGTTCTAGCTTAAGTGGTGCTTGCTTCAGACTCTAGTACTTCTTTCAATTCCTCACCAATTGTTTGCCTGATTGTGGCTATTAGTATATTTTATTTTTGTTTTTATTAAATCAGCTGGAAAGTTTGAGGAACTCTCCATAAATATCCTTGCTTTATTCACTCTTGTGTCGCACAGTGATACACCTGCAGCGTGGACTGCAATCAACATCACTTTGTATTTGTTATATTTTTAGATATTTATACAAGAACAGGATTCACACCATACACAAACGAGCTCTAAAAGGACTCGTCAGTTTAGAACAATTGTAAGTCGAGTAGTTGCCATTGCAAAACCTCTGTGGTCCTTTCTTCCATCCACACAACTTTTCCTTTGCACACTGATCTATCACTCACTTCTTGCCCCACTTTTTGGGTCTCATACTTCGTTCCTTGGTGCTTATGCTTGGTTTAACTCCAAGGTCATTATCACCACCGTTTAGTGTGCTCATGTGTTATACGCAGCTCACCTGGCTACTAACAAAGTAGTAGTTATAGTCTTGAACTCGAATGTGCTGTTTCAATATCTAGGCTCTGGGCCCAATTTGCTGTTGAGCAGAGCGCGAAATAATGGCCATTGGCAAAGGCAATAACGAGCTTCATGCAATGCATTTTAACCTTGATTTGCGGAATTTACGAAATTGTGCAACTTGTATGAGTCAATCTTAAACAAAGGCTGTGGTGGTAGTACCGATAATTACACGGATTTTCTGATTCCCGACACAATCGTCCGTGTCATGCGTGCGCATAGAAAATGTTTAATATGGCTCTGAAAGCTTGCTTCATAAAAGCTGTAAACATTTGCACTACTGAAACAAGCTGAATTCGAGAAACATTTGTATGCAGCAGGTGAGTTCATCAAAGGAGACATTGTCATTTACTTTATATAGTAGTGCAGCTGAGCTAGTTCTAAACGATTTAGTGCTGAAAAGACCGTTGTCCTTATGCGCTACTATAAGTAGCTATCGCAATAAAGAAGGCTGCTGCTATGTTACTGCACGTCCACACTTAGACCTAACATTTGTCTTTAAATCATTTTATCATCATCTTGCATTTAAATGGCGATGGGCATAAATAACTTCTCTCAAAATTCTACTGGCAACTAACAGCCAGCTTCGCAACACCCCGCACAGCAGCAATGGAGGCCGGAGTTTGATGAAATATCCATAGCCAGTTTCAGATTCAGTGAGCGATTCCTCTGAAATCGGCTGCACTTAAAAGTGAATGTGCTTCTTGTGTTGGCCTCTTTGCTTTCCACCATCATCTGAATGTGGTCGCACTGTATGACTAACCAGAAAACGTATCATTATCGCGGAGAAACTGCGTGAGTGCGGAGAAAGAAGCCTTGATGTAACAAGGGCGTGCTTACGATCTGATGATCGATTGCTGATGTTCAGAAACTCCGACAGCCATTGATTTGCTTGCAGTTGCTTTTCTTTCATGTATATTTTCACCAAAATGCTCCATTTAGGTTTGGAATACCATATGACGTGTGATAACATCTGGCGCATGTTCTGTTTAAAAAAACAGCTGAACATGACTTCATGGTAGGCGCAAGATACTATGTCCTCTGTCTATCTAACATCGCAACGGCTGATTCCTGCCCGCGAATGGGTTTCTTTCGATTGATGCTCATCTGGCGCATGATGATTTCGTCTGCGTGGTATTTGTCAACGCTGAGCATGCCATGCTAATATACTGTAATTGGTGTTATCCTATTTTGTCCTTTACGTTGGCATGCGCGCCGTAGAGTGCTATTTTGCTGCTGAAGCTGCAATCGTTTTTCAGTTGCTCAGGCAAACGTCTACCTTTGGCTTTTCGCTTATTGCTGATGACTCTGACACACCATGCAAATTAGCTCCGTATTGTAAGTCACGTGATTTCACGTGGTGTCTAATCTTAATCTGTACTTAATTTGGCGATGCAATATCTTGGCAGATGGCATTGCCCTGCATGTGCTGTGAGTGAAGTTTCAGTCTCAATTTTTTGTGCTGGTGGTTAAAAAAGTATGTGGTAATATTGTAAATTAGCTCTTAGTAAATTAGCAAATAATTGTAAAGTAGCTCTTGCTTGACACTATAAAAGCTCGCATTATAAAATACTCTCAACGCTAGTGTTCATAGTTTTAAGAAATTTTAATAAATGATGACACAGAAAGCCGTAGTGTTGCGCTCGGTTTGTCGAAAACAAAATTTAGGATTAGTCTGATATTTTGCTTTGTGGTTGGTTTTAATTTTGTGCATACATGTATCTCATAATGGACATTACGCCTTTTCGTCCATTTCAGCTTTGATTTGCTTTATTATGACGCAGGTACCTGCATGATAATGAACTTGAAACAATCCATCCAACCACTTTCCATAACCTTCCAAAGTTGGAGAGATTGTAAGTAAAAGTTGTGACTTGCTGTCCTTACCCAATTTTAACTAACGTTGCACGTTTAGCGTGAATTCAACAGTCAAGACGTTTCCCTTGTTTACGCGTCGGCCCCATCTGGAGCTTTAAGATGCACACCGTTTCATAATAATCTATTCTAATAGATCCGGTCAATAATTGGGATACAGGCCTATGTACTGCAGATTTTCCGCATACTTGCGTTTATTGTGTTATATACTTAAACACTTCTACTAAGCTGGGAATGCTGTTAGAATTCAACACAGAATCGCACCTTGCGTCGTCTTATCAAACCTGCTTCATAACCTGGCAAGGAACAGCTTATTAGCTAAACATGTACTGTACTTTTAAGGCATAAACAATTGTATTAGTCGACTCTTTGCACCTGATATACGAGGCTTGCTTAAATATATTTTTTTCGTTCACTTTACCTTCCACACACACACGTAAAACCTACTGCTTTCATCCTACCTATCCACTACCCTCAGCCCATATTTGTGCCACGTACGCTCAAACCCCGAAATCCAAATATATCGAAATTCTTCTGGCAACTTGTTGAAGTTTTGTTAACAACTCATTTTTCCTGAAATAAAACAACATATAATCAACATGCCTGTGGTTGTTGGTGTTCAACTCGGCATAAGCTGCACATAATTTTGTGATCGTTTTGCTCGGACCGTTTGCTCATGTATCTACTTCACTCATTTTTCTAGAGCAAGCGATCAGTGACCCGAGCTGCGCATGTTTTTATGCAAAAGACAAAATTTTTGTGGCGCTTTCGCTGTAGACGTTTACAGCGCGTTTTTATCCATTGAAAAAATTCGTTTTGTCGTTACGATGCGAAGAAATAGATACATAATTTTTTACGAATTAAGGATTTTTGCCTGCTTCGCAAACAGGCTCCACAGACAGAGTTAATCAATTTCTGAATGTCGTGTGTTAGATTGTTTCTTTCCCTAGTCATAATGCCGTACATCATATTGTTAAGAGTGCGTTATTTTCCCCTCTTGCTAGATTATATGGCGATTTAAAATGCAGTAAGCAAAAAAGTCTTCCCTCTTTAAAAATGCCGTTAATATTTTTCCGCATATTTATTGTTTTATATTTGAAAATCAGCTGATATTTAATAATACTATAAATTTTTCCATTTGAGCCCATCAATTCTTTTCGGTATTCCGCAGCTTGTAGCAACATACAGTAAATACTGCTACGCTGGGAGTTGCAAGCGTAGTCAAATATTATAGAATATATATTAAGAGCACGTAGAGTCACCACTGTTTGCAAAATTCTGAAGAGATGTTGCCGAATTTTTATTCCGAACTAAAGCTGATTCGGCTTAGATTTAACTAACTATTATAAACTGAAGGGAAGGCTTAGGCTACCTTTTCATAGTAAGAAGCGTTAATTTTGATCAGTTACAGTATAAAGAAAATAATGTTTTCTTTCACAATATATTAGTTAAACGTGATGTTAGCTTGACAAAGAGATAAATTTATTTGAAGAAAAAAAAGCTATCGTTTTGCTTAAGGTTTAAAAATGACAATGAACAAACAGTACAAAATAAAAACGTTTGTTTGGCCAGTAAACAAATGGGTGAGAAACGCTTAAGGTAGTTCAAAACTTTAGAGTAGTTTTATGGACGAATACTTGAAATCAGCACATTGTGGATTAAAAATCGGCAGCATATTGCCTGAAAGATTCCTTGAACTACTTGGATACCTCCTCACGTTTGCTAGCTTTACCGCATTGGGCAGTCGATTTGTGTTTATATGACATTACACATTAGGGATGTGAAAAGAACATCGTCCCTTTTGAGATTCGAATTCTGATTTTTCCGATGGTTAAATGAAAAAAAAGATTAGTTTTGCAATCATCTCCTTTGCTCGCTCGTAAGGTTTTTGCCGTGCAGATAAAGCGTTCTTTTGCCGATTTCGTTTAATAAAAAATGTTGAAAAACACTCATGAGTATTAAAGATATAAGCCACATAAGGTGGAGTATTTTCTGTCGAAACCATCAAACAGGCAAACTATATGCCACAGAAAAAAACTGTGTAACACATGCCGGAGTAATGCCATTGTCGGAACTGAACAAAAAGCTAAACGAAACTCCATGATAATTTTTAAGGTATTTTGTACTGGAAAACTGCAACAGTTTCAAAACACTCAAAGATCATTAAAGATCTTTTGCTTAAAGTGTTCGCTGCTCACTAGAAGAGGACATATTTTTTCTCCGTTCTGCGCTATTTTTGGTAGCACCAGTTGAAATTGAATGATGAACATTAGGAACCACTTAAACCATGAGTATCAATTACGTTGTAATAACTTGACTTCCTCACTGAATAGTCGCGCTCAACTGCTTCCCTTTTTCGGCAATTACCCAGTGAAGCCGAGTTGCCCAACCCTGTTGGCTTGGCCGATTAGCAGTGATTGCCGGCGATGTAGCGGCTGTCTTCCCCAAAATATTTTCTCGTCGTGCCGCAATTGCCATGTGTGGTAAAATTTTTCATCACGACCATTTGAACGACAGTGGAGACAGAATATACGCTGGCAGAGGCAAAGCGCGTCTGATCAATAAGTTTCAAGAATTTACGGCTTTTCAGATCATTTACTGCTTATGCGACTGAAGCAGTGGCGCCAATCCGCCCGTTGTTAAAATACGTCAACCATAACTTCGACTGCAACCCCTGCAGTGCAAGCTGCTAGTTTGTAACCGTTTAGATGCTTACCATTCTGTTGTTTTCCGTTTTAGAAAAATATACAGAAAACTTTTTCCTCATTAAGCCACAACAAAATTTAGATTGATTGAACGACATTTTTACATCTTTTTTTGAAGAAAAGACCGCCGCAATTGGAAAAATATAGATTCTATTTGAATAAGATTTCAGGACCGAAGATGTTTAGTGTTATGTGAAATCGTTTTCTTGTTTGAAAAGATTTGCGTATGGATTCAACTCAGTCGCCTTTGTCGTGACTAGTTACTCAAATTAGTTCTTTTCTAAACAATGTTGTGTTTGTGCCACTTGTAATAATGGGTATAGTTTCAAAATAGGTGGCGAGTTTTTTCAATTATTCAACCTTCATTGGCCACCAAATAGCTTTAGGAGACCCTGGGTTCTAGCGTTACGTTGTTTGTTCTGTGCGTGTCATAAAGTCACTGGCGAAGTACCAACATGGCTGAAGGACGGCATTACGAGCTGAGATTAATCTTTCTCCCATGTGCCCTCAAGTAATGTTCAATCCACTTTTTCAGGTCTAATTGAAAGACAAAAGTGGGATGTCATGGAAACCATAAAGGCTGTTATAAGATTCTAAATAACTTAAAACACAACTTTGTGAATCTTGGCATCGCGGTTTCTTCAACAACCTTTGATTTTCAGCTATACGAGCTGTTGCAAGGCCATGTTACACAGCATCGTTGAAACTAGTTAAACCTCAAGGCCGTAGGACTGCTGGTTTTATGCTTACGCAGCAATTTTTCCAATTTAGCAAAATCATTGGCGATGGTAATACGTGTTAACGCAGCCAATGGCCTTGCTAAAAATGAACGACATTTTATTTTTTGCATCGTAATGGTATTTTCAATCTGCTTGGATATAATTATAACGTGCCAATTACCTGGGTAACAGTAAACAGTCAACTACATCGAGATTTACGGGTTCATAGGTGACCCCGGTGCTGCAGTGCAGGTTGTTCACGTTAAGATTTACCAACCATCTGCACTCAAATTCTATTGTTTTGAATTTGGACATGGAATCGCGTCTTCCTGCAGTGAAATCGAGTGTACAGGGAAGACAGAAAAATCATAGCGCTTTTCCAGGGTAGATTTTATACACTAATCTGCTTTGACATCACAGTAAAAATATTGCCATGAGTTGCAAGCTTCACGGTATGCCTTTTCCGGTACAAATTGAATTGATTAGAATTTGATTAGTATTCTCCAAATTAGCACCGTTGCGCGCTGTTTACAACTGCTGGATGTGGACTGGTTGTAGCGTTGCCAAAATTGCTTGCTAATCATTAGTGAAGCTGCCAAATGCTTCCCATCGCATTTCCTTTCACCCATGCCAGTTCCGCCAACCTCGGGTTTGCTTCAGTCCGCCAGTGAGTCATACGCTTTCCCTCAGGCGGCGTTGGCATCCAACTCAGACACGATATTCTTTCTTTTTTGCAGATTTCTTCAAGGAAACCGTCTCACTATTCTTCCCAGCGTTATGTTCAGTAATCTCAAATCTCTCAGGCGACTGTAAGTTCCCGCATAACTTGGGTTTGCAGAGTAGTGCTAATTTGACGTTTTGGCATGCCGTGTACGACCAACGGAATCCATACCCACCATAGCACGCTTGAGTAATTGCAAGTCTGAGTTGAATGTATGTATATTTATGTTGAAGTTTAAAATGCAGCAACCGAAAGACTTGCAACTTGTTTTGACATATGCAACGAAACATTTGCTTGTGTAATTAATTTGCCGCAACTGTCGTCAGTGTGTACGCAGTGCAGTTCTTGAAAAATGCATTTACCTCCCTTCGCACCAATCAGTAAAAAAGGTCTTCCGCGAAAGGTGAAGGTTAAGCAAACTCGATTTTCGCGATGAAGCTGGTCGCGACGATTCGAGCTGAAAGGGCTTCAAGAACGCGCACGTTGTTGTAACAACGGCAGAATCCTTTAATGACCCCCTTAGACTTCGCGGATTGTTTATTTTTTCCTCGCAGGCGCCTCGACAGCAACAGGCTCGAGTGCGATTGCCACTTGAGGTGGTTTTCCCGCTACCTTCGCGAAGAGAAAAACCATCTGCACACGACTGCGACGTGCTACCGCCCGCCGTCCTTGGCCGGCCGCGCGATCGGGAGCATCCCCGAGAACGAGTTCCAGTGCACTGAAGGTTCAGCGAGTGAGAGCCGCACCAGAACTTTGAGGCCCATGTAGAAGTTGCGGTGCTGCATGAGTAGTTTGATGTCTTTTAGTGGTTTAAAAAAAGCAACTCATTTCTTCGCCCTTCCGTGCTGATGAATGCCTCGCGCATGGTGAGCTTTTGTTCTTCTCGATGAAGTGCCTAACATTCTGAGAAACTAACGCAAATCTTTGCGTTGAATGAACTTTAAAACAACCTTGAAACCAATCGGTCAAGTGCGACAGCTTTGGTTTTGGTTAACTAAATTGATCTTCATCGTAAGCGCGAGTTGCATGTTACTGAAAGCGCACTAGTACTGTGAAGAGACTTTTCAATCTTACGGTTATGCAAATAACAAGTATTACTTTTTCATGTGAGATGTTTAACGTGCTTGTCACTTCCATTTGCCGGTTGCAATGGTTAGTGAAAATGGGTGCCGGAAACTTGTGCAATGTATGACAAACGCTTACATGTCTAAATCACTGGTCGAACGTGCCTGCATGGAATGGTGAACATAAATGCAATGTCATCTGAACGTCCTTTCCGGAATAGTTACAGCATGCGGCGGTGACTTCTTAACAAATCAAAGATGTTTGTTCTAGTGATAATTACCTACTAAAGCTACGGCAATCGACGAATGTACACACCTTTACCTGATGTTTCTAGGCGGGCCGATTATTGTTCTTCACCCTGAAGATGTTGAGGCCAAACAAGGCCACACTGCCCGGCTCACGTGCCGAGCTTCAGGCAGCCCCGAGCCTGTGATCAGCTGGACACACGACGGGTACGTCTAACGATTTACTGCTGCTCGTCTGTGGCTTAATTTCGGTTTTGGTATTGATTAAAGGTGGTGGTGAAATGTGGGGTTCGTATAACGTTGCAAATGTCTGGGTGATAGCATTTAACTCAGGTTAAAAAATTCGTCTGCACTTTGCTTCAGCCTATCGGCTTATATGGATTGCCTTTCACGTTCGGTTATTCAGTGGTACTTTGCCAAATGTTCCGAGTAAATTGAAGTCAGAGACTCCTGGGTTCGGAACGCCACAGGTCAATGTCTTTTTTAAAGTTCTGATGTGCAGGTTCCAGCGTTTGTTGAGATCTTGAACGAACTATTCCGTTTCAAATGTTCCCCGATCGAATTAAACCTCAAATAACAGCAACTGTAAACAGTTGCCGTGGTGAAAACCAAACCAATTAACCTATAACTCGGTTTCACTGCTTTTCGGAAAGCCAGTTTGATTGCTTGTGTACACAGTGCTATGAGTACCATCGCTAACTTTGCTATACTGCTCCTAGTGTCTTAATACAATATTTTACCTTTTTGAAGAGAGGTTGTGAGTCGAAACGGTCGGTTTCGAGTCTTGAGCGACGGCACTCTTCTCATTCAGTTGCCTCAGGAGTCTGACGCAGGTAAGCTGGTTGAGGTTGTTACAGACAGAGAAATGTATGTCATTCTTCATTGACTGTATTTTTCATTACCTTTGCAATGTTTTAGTTACTTTCGAGAACTTGCAGATAACGTTTTGCTGCACAGTCCAAGATGGCAGATAGTTTTGTTATTCGTTGTAAGCTGGTTTTTGCTTCTGGTATGCAGTGAAGCAGCGAATCCTTGCTGGGGAAGAGTTTGATTTTAAATTTGAGAAAAGCACTTTCATCTCAAGAGATTTTTTCACTTTGATTGAAGTGCTCACACACAAAGAGCTGAAATCACCGAAACAAACACGTCGGTCTCACAAAAACGGCCTTGTTTTCACTGAGCCAAGTTTCATTTGTCTACAAACCTGTTCAGAAACGATAAGATTTTGGTTAAAAAATCTACGGCTACTTGCGTTAGAGGTTTAGGTAGCAAAAAACAAGTTTGTCGTAAAAGTGATTCTGACAGACAAACATCTTGATTTAGGAGATTACATTTGCGTCGCTACGAACGCAGCTGGATCAGCTCACAGCAATCCGGCCACTTTATCTTACGTGGGTTCGACTGGTCCTCCTACTTTCTTGGTAACGCCGAGTAATTATGAGGTAAGTTAACGCGCTCTTCTGCCGCTGTTGGTGTCGCACGCCACTTGCTGATTTTGTTTAGAGGGCTTCGGGAACTGAGTCTCGGCGGTGGTAACGTTAGTTGACTGTTGGAAACTCTCCGGTAAACGTGAAATTTTTCTTTTTGCGGCAGGTGATGCTCTACGACCGGGTGACGTTCCAGTGCAGAGCGACCGGCAAACCGAATCCCGTAACGAGGTGGTACAGAAACAATCAGAGGCTACCAGCGATACCTAACTACGTTGTAATGCGAGGTAAGGTTGACAAAACAGGTTGGCCTTGTGTTCAAATAAATCTTCGTGGTGATCTTGTGTTACGTGAAAACGCGTCACCGTGAAAACAACCTTCCTTAGTAAGGGTGGTTTGCAAGTCAAGGAGCAACCTTGCAGACGACTTGTATACACAAAAGCATTCCCCGACTTATAGGTGGTTTTGGCCCAACAAAGCAAGGTCGCTTGTGAGTTGAGTTGTGTCAGCTCACGCCAAATCAAATTTGACGTGAAGAGTTTCTCTTCGCGCGTGACAGAAACCAAGTGTTTTCCAATTAAGCGGCACATTTGGCAACTTAAAAATCCGTCTGTTGAAAGAATGTTGTTAGGATAATCCGATGTCAGGCTCTTTATACGTGATGCAATTAAAATTTTAGCTTAGAGTTGTACTTATGAAAAGTAGCTTGTTTTTCTGCTTTGCTATCACTGAAAATGTTCTTACTTTGGAGTAATGGACAGTTCTTGCGCTAGGACTTGATATCCGCTATTCTATTTTGTATTTGTGTATTTATTTAGCGACAATTTTGCGACAGGCCTTTGCCTGATTCATGCGATCTTGTCGTGTCACGACGAGCAAATATAAGCAAAATATAACAAGAAAGCACGATCTTTGTTGAATACTGGCATTACGTAATCGACTTATCTTTTTTTAGATGATATAGTTAATGCGGGAACAGAAAAAGACATTCAGACATTAACTTTTTACACATCACAAAACCATTCTTTTTATAGATATGCCAGTGCTCGACAAAGTGCTGAAATAAAATGTCAGGTTTAAAAGTGCCAACTTTTTAGAAACGTTTCGCTGACGGCATTTTTACTAAACCGCACACATTTAATTGTTTCATTTTCTTGCTCTGCACAGACACACTCCACATCAGGCAAGCGCGTCTGGCTGACAACGGCACGTTTACATGTGTGGCTGCCAACAGTGAGGGAATGATCAACAGCTCCGCCTCTTTGTTAGTCCGAAGTCATTCCGGTGCGCACCTTTGATTGGTTCGTGGCTCGCCAAGCGTGTGCCTGAATGAAATGCTGCTGCGAGTTCGATCAGATGGACTAAGTTCACAGACAGCATTAGTCGAATTTAGCCCCCGACAACGAAAAACAGAAAGGATTTATGAAACTTGTTGCTATAGTAGGACTCCAGCGTTTATTTCTTGGCTATTAAGAACGTCTGCAAAGGTCACTGGTGCTTTGAGCTATTCTTGTGTCAAACTAGCGCCGAAATTTTAATCTCTGTACGCCCCTGTCTACTTATTAACACAGCCTACTCTTGTAGTTTCTGTGTTGAATAACAGTGGTGGGAAGTCGTCAATCATTTCATGCGAATTCAGATCGGTCAAAGAAAGCCGAAAGTTTGCAAATCCATGAAGGAATGCTGAATAAAATGAAAAACATGCTTAGTAAAAATGAAAAAACAAACGCTTGTAGAAAATCATCTGAGATTTTGTTTTCGGCGGCTTTGAACTGTTTGCTTTCTTGCGATCCCGCAGTCAAACTGATTATTTTTTGTAAATTGCAGTAAAATGGTTGCAATTATATTCGCAGACACTTTAGGAATGGATAGCGCAACTTTTCATTTTTTGGAAATGTTGTTTTTCGTTTCACATACTTCATAACTTTTTAAAGCAGTTTTGTACAAAGTCTGTGTTAACAGTGATGTTTTTCATACCAAAAAGGTTATTTTGCACTTTCCAGTTAAGGTTGATGCTGAAAGAACGAGAACGGTTTCCACAGAAATTATTAGCATAGTTCCGATGCAATCACTCCGGTATAATCCAATCGCAAGTATGGCCAAACTACGGTCCGCGGGCCACATGCGTCGCTTACGGGCAAACGAAACTTTTTTTTAAACTTTATAAAGATATAAACTAGTTTGCATAGAAAGTAATGCGCGGACGTAGTGCTTTTAGTAGAACTGGAAGCAGTGTCCTTTGCACTGCAGTGCGTGTGCAAGGATTTTTATCTGACTGATTGGCAGTTGTGTACCATACATCAACGAAAAGCGATATACAGTATGAGTTTGGCTGATTATTTGAATATAATCGAAACTTGAATCTTGTTTTCATTACGAATCACGTGCATTTACGCTTATTTTCCATGATTTGCTGTAGAATAAAACAGCCATCTGTCAAGCACTGCAGCTGAGGTTTTTGCATTTGTAATTGAGTAAAAACGAGCTCTTCAACACAGAGGGATTAGGCATGACGTCACTGTGATTAATTGAATTTCCTTTGTATGTGACGTCTTTGTGACATGATTTTTCCTCCGTGCGTGACGTCTTTGTGTTTAAATGACTTTTCCTCTAACTGATTGACCTGTTACTCACCTGTTGATGCTTGAGCTGACACCTGCAAACCAAAAAACGCTCTAGCATCGTTGCAGTTTCTTGTTAGCTCTTTCTGATAAAGTTCCAGAGCAAAAAACATCCTTTTGTCTCAGTAGTCCTGTTGTTGTTCTCATCAGGCCTGTAGCAAGGCTTTGAGGTTTAGGAGGTACGATATATTTTTGTTTTTATCATACCAGATTTTTTTAAAGGATAATGTTAGGTACCCAGTATGGACCTGTAGGGACCCGATTTTCTGTGATTCTAGGGAACCGATTTCTCTGATTCTAGGGACCCGATTTTCAATTCTTGGGACCCGAATCGGGTCCCTAAAACGCCTTAAAAAAACCCTGATTATATGTTTAAAAATGTGTTTTCTCGGCACAACAAAATTTTTGAGGGGGGGCACAAAAAATTTGGCCCCTGAATGCCCCCCTGTGGCTACGGTCCTGGTTATTAAGATGCGTTTTTACGTTCTCATCCTGAAGCCAGTATATGGTAGCACCGCACAGTAACTGCCAATTAAAAATGAAATCGCCGATGCAACCCAAGTATTGCTTGTGGGCAAACAAAACCCTTTCCTGGTAGTTGTTAGGTTTCCCTTTGAAGATCGAGTCTTTTACTTCTTGACCCAAGTTCCCCAGTACAGGTGCGACTTTCGCTTGTTGCGAGTTTGTCAATTAACATATATAATGGCTCTAGGATAAGCAGAAACTGGAGAACACTTTGCGTGAAGCAGAAAACGATGCCGGTGGTGATAACAAGAAAGAACCGGGTTTCGTTTTTCCAAAATTAAAAAACGTCTCACCCTGCAGCCTAATTAGTGTCATGAAGGAGAAGCACACGATATATCTTGACTTGGTTGGACCACTTTTTCGCACTTCGTCTTTTCACTTCCACTCCAGTTGGTGTACTTTGAAAGAGGCTTGGTGTTAAAAGGCGTAAAGCGACCAAAATCCGTTTATTTAGAAACTTTTCCCGCATCGAGCTTTCCTACTTTTAACGTTTCAGATCATGCCGGGAATTAGCTGACATGCGTAGCGGTAAAACTTGTTTTGCAATTGGACGCGGCCGCTTCGCAAGAAAAACAGCGAAATACGATCAAAATGTAATCTGAACCTATAATTAATCAGAACGCATTTGGACGTCGTAAAAGGTTTCGAATTTCGCTAAAAACATTAAAATTTTTCATGAACGACTGAAAAACTTTTAAATTAACATTAGAACTTTATTAGGTGCTCCGAAGATGACAATACTGCCAACCGATCAATCTGCCGTGCAAGGAAGAAGCGTAACAATTGACTGCCACGCAGAAGGCGTTCCGAGTCCTAAATACACCTGGCTGGTGAACGGAAGACCACTAGACCGTGACCAGAGATACTTGATCATGTCATCAGGTGATACAAGCGTCGATGTCTGTTGTCGTGCCAATGGGGGCAATTATTGTTGAACGTAGATTCGCTAGCAGTGTTTGAGC
>Ga0210059_1009993_pt1 | contig 14723 bp, 6 predicted proteins | sample Ectturendosymbi2_FD_188042 | JGI IMG/M metagenome (GOLD analysis project Ga0210059, IMG submission 188042) | Ecteinascidia turbinata endosymbiont from Florida, USA - Sample 2 (SPAdes) (version 2) | ecosystem: Host-associated > Tunicates > Ascidians > Unclassified | place: Key West, Florida...
TTACAAGTAGTTCGTGTTTTATAACTATTTGTTAACGGGGGTTCCATGACAAACGCGAAAGTATATCAGGGGTTCCACGATGACAAAAATGTTGAAGAGCACTGAACTAAATCATTACGTGAAGTTATTGTTACTGTAATTATTATCTGAAAATTCTCAAAAATCATGGCGGGCCGCAGAAATAGCTCTTGCGGGTCGCGTGTTTAAACCCTCTGATTTATGAGAATTGTGATTTAAAATTACGTAGCATATGCTGTTTATTTAAAGCAATATTGACTACGAAATCAACAAATGCAAGAAAACAAAATTCCCAGAACTTCATATTTTTTAATAAAATTTGAAACTTTGCACAAAATATTTAAAAACAATATATCAAATTGGTTTATACTAACAGTGGCGTACGCAGAAAATTTTCGTGGGGGGGTTCATTCAGTGACATATGGTATCATTTGTGTTGTGTGCGCTGTTTATGACGTCACAATTTGACCTCATATTCACGTTTCCAAACCAACTTTTGGCGAAGCTTGTCAACAATATGCATATTCTTCTACATGCACTCCCCTATTTCATGTGTCATTGCACTGAATATCAACTATCAGCGCTCTACGTTAGGATATCGGAGGAAAATAAACTCAACGCTACGAGCATAGAAAGCAGTGGAGCATAAAAAGTGTGCGGCTAGACTGGCTGGAGCACACCCCGGTTTGCAAGATCGAATCTTGCTAAACTACACAAGAATTGAGAATGCGCATAAAACTAAAGTACGCAAGAAAACCTTCAATTTTTTGTCATATATAGAGGTCCAGCAAACTCTTCCTTTTTTCCTGCTGAGGTATTATCAACAGCCTGAATACTACTGTATTGAAAACTGCTGTTTTCGAGCTCGTGCAACACTTCTATCATGCTGCAGAAATTGCTAATGTAGCCAATGCGGTCAGGGCTTGCGCTGCTCAGCCTTAGCAGACAAAACAAAGGCAGTTGTTTCGAATAAAGTGAACTATCGAGGAAAACAACTCAAATATGGGTAGTGGACAAAAGGTCTGCAAAGAGAAAACCCAGAGCAACCTTACTCAGTGCTCCAAATAAAAAAAAACAAAGAGCAACCTTACTCAGTGCTCCAAATAAAAAAACCCAAATAGCAACCTTACTCAGTGCTCCAAATAAAAAAACCCAAAGAGCAACCTTACTCAGTGCTCCAAATTAAAAAAACCCAAAGAGCAACCTTTCTCAATGCTCCAAATAAAACAACAGTTGGGGTCAGCCATCACACAAAACTTTGGAAAATGATTCGCCAACTTTTCAACCGACAGACAAACCAGCAATATTCTGAATGAAAAAAACAGGCAAACGTTGACTCACCGCAGCATAACATCACAAAGAGTTTTAGTTCCGGAGGGAAATTTTCCGAGAAAGTATACGCCTCCATCGTAAAAAGGAGCTGTTTTGTTGATGAGCTCAAGAACTGCCTCACTTGGTTGCATCAGCTCAATTACGAGCTTGCTTTTTCCAGGCCATGGTAATTGTGTATAGAAGTGGTAACGACCATTCCCATCATCGTTTACCACAATAGGAACGCCATCGTACGATAAAAAGCCATTTTTCAACCGGATCAACCTGCATACAACCGTAAAATTTCATGTCACAAGCACAAAATCAGTAGAAAAAATAAATGTAATGAAAACTATGATTCAAATTAAGTTAATACACAGTTTTCGATTATTTTCCTCGATATGTTTATAGCACTTCAACGCTGAATTACACTAGAACTATGTAACAACCGTTTTAGTTATCTGCAAACGTACGTCTGGAAAAAAGCACCAGAGCTCACACGAAAACGCAAAAACAAAACGTCCTACATAGTCCTAGTCCCGAGAGCTTCCAGAATGTACAGCCAACGTAGCTGACGAGATGTGGTTTTTCAAAGTAGCTGCATTTCGTCAGCTACCCGTTTATGTAAACATACGACTCGGCGTGACGACAGATAGCAAATATTAACGCCTTGGTGGAATCAGGATGCAAAAGATGCTATCCGAGCTAAGTGGTTAGCCGATATAAGACCTGACACCAGAACAAAGCCAAACCTTCTTTCCATTCACGACGCGCTGATGTCAGCAGCGTAACTGACAGGGCAGCAGGGGCGCGGACTAGGAGCGTAACGAGGGGGGTACAATTATGCGGGCGCCGAATCACTTGTGACTCCGAAAATTCCAAACAATGTCGTAAGTACTTCCTTCGGTACAGTACATTTATTCCCAGAAGACCTTGGGTTCGAACATGGTGGCGCCAAACTTGATTCTTGCCCCTGGCGCCATCTATCCTCGGTACGCAACTGGTGCGAACCGCCCCCTGGCAAGCCAAACATAAAAACCGGGCTCATACTCGTTTTGGTTTACAGTAGGTTTGTTATTTTTGAGTTTTTCGGAAAGCTTTCCTGTGATTTCGGGATTTAGCATAGACATCCACGTCATGATTCACTATCATTTATCAACTTTTTTCGGTGTGTTGGTGAATGCCCCCCCTACGATGCACACTGTCCCCCTTTCAGCGAAGTTTGACACCCTGTTTCAAACCTCTAGCTAGGCCACTGGTTGATGTGCAAACATCTGAAGCTCAAGTGGTAAAAAAGTTCAAATAGTACCTTGGGTTTTTTTTGTGGACACAAACTGAATTTCAATTACTGGCAAGACAACAAAACGTTTCGGTAAACTAAACTACCGGGGTCTCCTCGAAAAACGTCTAATACATTGCTAGATCCATTAAAAATGAAATAGTGTTCTACTCAGCAACGAGGACGAGATCCTTGAAAGGTACAGAGAGTATTTCAAAATCTCTTGAACCTTGCCCTTCTCATATTTTCGAAACACAGGCAGTGCACTTGGGAATATTATACCAATACTGCGCCCGTAATTTCTAGCTCTCAGAACATTGAAAGCTGAAAAGGTTACAGTCTGTGATGATATCGGACCTGAGACACTTAAAGCCTTGAACAAGGAAGAAATTATCTGGCTAATTCGAGTGTGTCAATGTTGACTGCGATCTGGAAGGGCACTCGGGGATCGGAAAATTGCGGTGATACTCCCCATACACAAAAAGGGGGAAGGAGGGAATGCAACAAACACTGGGGTATATTTCCCCTTGGCCTTCCTGGAACGCTGTGTACCGAGTGCTTTGAAACCTTTGCCCACAAGACAATTGAATTTAAGCTGTACTATACGCAGTCCAATCTTGATTTGGCCACAGCACGACAGAGCAAATGTTCACTCTCCTGCAAATTTTTCAGAAATCTTAGGAGTATGCAAAATATATTTACGCATCTTTGTCTGCTTCCAAAAATCATATGACCACATCTGTTGAGAAAAGCTTGGAGTAGTTCTACAGAAATACGGGTTTGATAACCACCTGCTAATAGCCTGCACGTCTGTCTTTCAGCTCAATAGTTTTGTGTCAGTGCCAACAGTGTAAAACAAAACCACATGTATACCAGCACGGTTAGTTTTCATAATCTGTATGAATTGGACAGGCATTTGCAGATGATTTGACGAAAGTGTTATTGCTGGAAGCTGCATAATCAACCGTTCACTTTTTCCGGGCGATTTAGTGTTGCTTGCATCTTCTGCGCAAACGCCTTTCACATGCACGTGATTGGTGTGCAGTGCGGTCGAACTGAAGTGAAAAGTAGCACTGAAAAGATTCAAGTGCTATGTGCTTCGGTAAACCCCAGTCAGTCTTTGCTCCAACTGTGCAGCAATCCAATGCAACAGGTCGATACATTCAAGAACCCTAAGGTGGCATTCCCAAGTGACGGAAGGCAGAATAGGGACACTGATATATTTCGAATCGATAAAAAAATGCAGCATTGCCTGAGCTTCACTGTTCAGAGAATACAAATTGTGACTTTCCAATTCCAATACCGCAAAGCTTTCAGTTTTCAAATCGTTTTGTGTTGCAATCCCAAACTTCATCATAAATGTTAAACAATGACCAACAGAGTTTGTACCAGTGCAAACGGAAAAGATTGGATTTTGCGAAGAGTTCATGGCGTAACGATTCTGAACAAATGTCCAGGACGCAACGTTCACAAAACCCTGAACGTCAAGATTTCAGCTGCGGTTGTTCGGTCATGTTTTTAAAATGAAAATTTGCCGAAGCCCTTCCTGTTGGTTTCACCCAGGGAAGTGGACCCCAGAGACCGGCAAAAGACCAGGTGGAGTGATCAGCTCTCCTGCTTGGTTTGGTCGCGACTTGGTGTGAAGGCAGTAAAACTATCATATGTTACTGAAAACCGTGAGATATTTTCAGAACACATTGAATCTGTTGTCCCTGTGAACCTCCATTGACGAAAACAAGTTTGAAAATAAATGATCCGAACTCTATAAGCAATCACCCTCGGCATGGTAATTCAAACATTAATGGAAATATTATAACAATTCTAGGTGATCCACAAAGTAGTTATGGTGCTGCTGCTCATCCAGCATACATTCATAGGTATTTTATGTAAAAACACCAATGCAGTGATATGATGCAAGCTTAATCATTCAAGTTTTGGTTTGAAGAACAACAGAGGAGAATCATCAGTTAACTAACCACATGATGAATTCAAATTGGAGATAAACGTGATGTTAACGGTAAGAGTATGTCAAAAAAATTAGTACGTCAGGGAGTTTCTCACGTATCAAATTCAGGGAACGTGCTTGACCTAATATTTTAAGGTTTCCCAGACACATCTTACAGAAAAAGAAACGGAAAATCAACTTATCGGAGCGTAATATAGCATAAATTAGTAATTCACATTACAGAAATGTTTTTGCTTTCAAAAGACATCATGAAAATTTCACGCAATTTTAACTGCAATTTCCATTCAGGTTTTAGCGGGACAGCAACAGAAAATATTGAATACCATTGCTCAAAAGTATGGTATATTTATGGAATGATACAAAAATGATACACTCGGACCACAGAATTTCAAAGATATTTCTTGCGCTACCTGAAATGGGATTAGATTTCAAAGCATCAGTACCGAAGATGATACAAAGATTTTACCTCTGAATGTGAAAGAAAACCTTAGAACTTCCAAAAGCCAGATGGAGATTATTGTCAGACTTATGAAGAATTAGATAATACTCGTTTCAAGTTTACTAAACGTAATTCTAGTTGAAAAAATCATTTTCCACTACGGTTGACTTCAACTCAACCTTCTAAACAGCAGTCAGTTATAATATTTACGTTTTATCTGAGGAACCCAGATTAACCTGAGGAATTCGCCTCGTTTTCAATGAATTTATAGCTGGTATTTTGCACAGTTTTAAACATGTTTGAGCAAAATTAATGCGCATTTAAAATACGCGCATGGGCGTCGAAAGAATTTGTTCCAGGGTTGCTAACAGTGGATTTTTTCAGAGGTAAAGAAATGTATTTTTCCAAGGTGGCCGAAAGTGGTGAAATTTCATTTTCCTCTCTCGAAACCAAGAAAACAATTGTGTGCTATAAAGGAAGCAGGAAAATCTCAAAATCCATGGGGGCCAAAACCCCTTCTTCCGACAACTATGAATACGTGTATCGAATTGAAAGAATCAAACAAACGGAAAAAGAATAAGTAAAACAGAACGATGTCAGCCAGCAACCTTGCACGAAAATAGTCTCCTCCATATTTTTTGTTTCTTCCGTAGTGATCTTTGGCTTGGATGAAACCTTCCACAACATCACCCACTTCAAAACTAGATGCATTAGTAACAGATAGCTCAGTATGCAAACCATCTGTGGTTCTTTCCATGTCAGTGGGAATTTGTGCCTGTCCAGCTTCGATCTTAGACAGAAGTGCATCGATTTCAAGCAAGTATTTACTCCAGTTTCTCTCATTCATAAACTTCTCATGGAAAGATAAGTTTGTTTCAGATGTTGAGTGATACGAACTAATTTTAGGATGGTATTCCAAAAACGTCGGTATCCAAATCAGGTCGCTCTTTCGCAATACAAACAAAATTATGAGCAGATTTCCGATTACGATAACGAAGAAGGACTTCAATTTAAAAGACATTTCACTCAAATCTGCATTACACGACCTTTGATACAAACAACTAGTTGTAATGCTTCTGATCGGAAAATTCGATCACTAAGCCTACTTCAGACCTTCTCTTTTAGCTCAATAGATGATTAGTACGAATGCTTTTCTTTTTTGAAATTTTCAAAATTACAGGTAACACAATTTATTACTACACTACCAGAGCGATACATCAGAGCTTTGATCTACCTGCCCATACCTATGCCGCGTGGAAAAGAATTACCTCATAAAAACTTCATCAAGAGAGAATCAAGGAGTTGAAGAAAGGAAAGGCTTAACGAGTCTCGTACCACGTTACGCAACAATAACAAGGGACTTGAATGTTGTAAACAGTGGTGCCTAACCTGGGGCTTTGCCCCGCAGATATGGGGTCTTCGTTGCTATTCTGCGTTTGTCTTCCGAAGATCTGGGGTCTTTAACATTTTACTGAGTTGCGAGGATCGAAGATCCTTTCTCATCATATTTCATAACTAGTATGACCTTTTACCACACTCTTCTGCAAGTGTAGAATGAAGGTGTTCCCAGATATATTGCATGAACACCATCAGAACCGCTAGATTTTTGAAAGTAGAAACAGTCAAAAATAGACTACTTGTAAGGCTATCGCTTGAGACATGCACCAGGTGGGAGCCAAAAAAGTATAATTAAAAATGGTCTGGCTGGTACAGTGGGCAAGAGATGCCAAGAAAGGCTTAAAATACACAAACATAAATCTGCCACTGATACTGGAAGTGAAAATTAGGAAAACGTTTTGTAACTTGATTAAAATATCTTGAGACTTACACTTTTACGTTTTTTCATTAACTTGAAACCTGCTACTCATTCCGCAAGTAAAAATGAGCAAGAACACATTTTATTTAGTGGTTAAATTGACTTGGATCCTGTATGTGTCAGCTTGTTCTTTCTATGTAAATTATAATATCTATATGTAATCTGGAAAATAATTGTTTTTGCAGTTCATTGGCAAAGATGGATATATATCCGCTAGTACTCGGGGGCGCATCCAGGGGGGAGATTAGGGCGATCGCTCCGTAAAACCTACGAGAGTAACTTTATTCACCAAGCTTTGTTACAATTCGGAAAACAGCATTCGCGACATAAGGCCATTTTGTCGTCCATTGTTTTGTCACAGCAGTGTTGTAGCGAAGCCGTGATGAGACTTGACAACCAACTATTACTGAAATCGCGCCACCAACCTCACTGGGTGAATCCGCCCTTGCTAGTACTGTGTGTGACTGATTGATGCTTCGATAGTAGAAAAATTCACCTGCTTTTGGGCATCTTCCTAATTGTAGTTTTCTGTTCACCTCTAGTTTTCTAACGTGTTTATATAGAGTTTTTCCAAAACTTTATTGGCTGCCTTGGTTATACAACGTACGTGTAGCGGCACAGAGTTTTGCAATGGCGCTTTTGGCGAGAAAAAAGTGAAGTACGTTACAGAAATAATGCTGGCGCTCTGCTCAAAAAGCAATACGCTTCTCAACATATCTTACTTGGTGCAGAAACTGTTTTAACAGCTCCGAACGATGTTCTTTCTTAAAAATTTACAGTATTATTTTGATCTTTTTTACAACTATCGAAAGCGAAGAATCTATCGTGAAATCGTCACACATGATAGTCCTGTGACACAAGTCGCATTATCATTAAAAATGAAACAAGGCAGACAAGACAATATTTTAACGTGAAGCGTTCTTTGCCCATAATTCCAACTTTGAACAAGCAAGTTTAAAAGTGGTCTCGGTTGTTGTTCACTGTACTGCCCTCTTTGTTTTGATTGTGGTGTTTATAATTGAATTATGATCAATTACCGATGATAAAAACAACGCCTTTATTATATTTCACCTATTATATTTCACCAAAATGTTCTGTCATACTCGCACCCCTTGCGAACACCTCATGCACCCGGGCTCCAACGAGAATCAAGAGATATTTTGAAGACTACAAGTCGCAGATTATAAACAGGATTGCAGGAATTGGTCAGCGCACAAAGGGAGGAAGAGAGAGGAAGGGTCAGGTAGCCTACTTTTTGGCGCCGGCCATTAGACGCTGAGCTGTTTTGACCTGAACTGTTTTGGCGCCGGCGCAGAGACTGACGAGTGTGTGCAATGAAAGTGGATAGAAACATGAATAAAACTTCAATTTATATCGTATTCGTAATTTTAAGTTAGACCTCGTGGTGCTCGTGAGTCAATTTTGTGCGATGTTTAGAACTTACATTCATTTTCTAGTTCGCATATCCAAAACACTAGCAACGGGTCACTTTTGCTGCGTTTTCAAAAATGTATTGATATTGATACCCATCGCGGGAAAACTTTAGTTAATCCCCTTGCTAAGAAAACTCTCAGCCCATTTATGTTATTGGCTATACGCGAAAAGGAAGATTTTTTAATGTTAAGAAAAGCACTTCGTTAAAGTCCTACAATAGATAAATACGCTCAAATCGCATCTCAAGACCAACGCACAACGTTTGTTTCCGTCTTTGAAAAAACGTTACCCTCTTAAGAAACATCCAAGCAAGATGGGAAACACTCAGTTCTAGAGAAAACGACGTTTGCGTAACAGTGATCAAGCAGATCAGCGCTAGCGCCAAATTAGCTCAGCGCCAAAACAGTTCATTTGTCGCCGCCAAAATAGCTCAGCACCAAATGGCCGACGCCAAATAGTCGTCGCCAAATGGTTCTATTCCGGAGAGATAGGGTGTAAGTAAGGCCTCAAGATAACGATGGCAGTGCATCATCTTTCTCGCAGGCCATTTAACATAGATTTGCATTCCCCCCTCAGGCAAGTTTCCATCCATGCAGTATGTGTAAGTAGCCTTACAACATGAAGAAAATCTAGCTACGACATTGCAATAAAATGTTATTTTTGTAATTTCACTAGTTGGTTCTCTCTGCCTTAGATGCCCGAGGCCGTCGGCCCTTTCTCCTCGCCACTGGATCAGACGCGTAGCCAAGGAGCAATGGGAACAATGCCCCTCTCCCCAAGTGCATAAAATTGCAACAAAATTTCAGGTTGATCAAGCCTTTGATGAATGAATAAGTCAAAGAGACACTTCAGTGCAAATCAACGAAGCTCTTTCAGTAAACTATCCAATGCCTGAGCTCATGGTCGAACCTGATCAAAGCAGTGCGTCTTCCCAATTGTCCATAATTAATCTAATGTAAACGTTGCATATAGAGTAAGTTTTAAGGAATTCATATCATGGCTGACTTTTCTTGAGATTTAAGCTCCGTGCAGAACTTATTGATTAGGACATACAAACTTGTATGTAACCGCTTATAATCACTAACCGCAAGTAAAAACAAGGAGTACCGCTTTTCGTAGCTATTTCTGGCGCACCTTCATGCTGTATCCCACCTAATAGTGACGTAAGTTTCATTTCAACATCATCGCAAAAATTGATCTCGGACAACTCTGGCGTGCTAAAAATATAATTTGTCCTTGTTTGCACTGTTGTTACAGGCAAGTTTTTGCCTGAAACAAGTACTGCTGTATAGAGGCCAAGCCTTAAGCAAGCACTGCTGTACAAGAGCCAAGCCTGGAAATACGCCCTCACCTCGAATCCAATCAAATAAGATTCAAAACGATTTCAACCAGTCAGAACGCTCCATGCGTTCAACGGATCCTGAAGCCAGTCACGAAAAACGTGACACAAAGACGTAATAGCCTCGATAAAGCCGTTAATGATGCTAGGCAACCGAATGCGATTAAGCCCCATTCGAATATCCGAATTAACCAATGGTAAAGCAATTACTTAATGAGATGCAATTAGGAACCAATCAGGATACTCAATTGAATGGGGAATGCCCAGGAATTCGGGTATAAAAAGCCTCGGATTCGCACCTAAAAGTCAGTTGAAATTGATTTCACTCGAAAGAGGTTTCTCTCCTTCTGTCTCTCAAACCTTTAAGGTTTGGCTTCAGAAGTAAAACAACTACTTCGGCCTGTGTTACCACACCCGCAGGTTAAAAACGGCTCGGTTAGGGAATTGTATGCGTTCCTTCCTGATGACACCGAAAGCTGACTAGCAGGACTTAATTCGATGCTATGTCAATATAGAGTTTAGGGTTTTACAACTGATTAGTCCTAGCAGGATCCCGCCAGGCTAGAAAATGGCTTGTCCGGGAAAATCTCTGCCTGAATGGACAACAAGCAACTGGCTTGTCCAGGTTGAGTTATTAAGCTTCTTACTCTGTTAGAATGGCACGCTGTCCGGCGTGAACGCGAGATAACGCGATGCTGCAGACCCCGGGGTTGTGGGAAACCGTAAAGTTAAAATGATAGTCATTCAGACATGTAATTTATCTTGTGAATAACTGAAAACATTCAGTCATGAAAGAAATTGCGATTTGCTTTGACTAATGATAAACTTCCCTTTAAGAAGTTTCCAGCAACACACTGTACGATTGGAATTTCGTACTGAGCGTCGAAGCGAGACAGCAGACAGAATCATAGGCAAACTATTGCATGTGAGGGCACAATTAAAAGTATAGGTTAGATTAATGATATTAAATTTATTGAGAGAAAGTTGCATGAGATTTCTTGTTTGAGAACTACACAAGATTAAAGTACTATTATTGGTGAGTACCGTTATCTGTTTATTATTATGCCTTTTCTTCACGAAACATTAAAATTTATGGAACAACGATTACCTACTAGTGTTGTCTATACAATGAATAGAAAAGTATCAGAGACAAGGAGGTCTTTTAAGCAGACTTGTTTCTGTGACGAAGGGCCTGGGTACAGTAAAGAAACGAACCCACTTTAAGCTTACTACTGTATCCGAAGAGGTTACTTATCCTCTCATTGTAGAGCAAAGAACCTTAACATTTGGCGCCCAACTTATATTGGAAATTTAAAATTTCTGATATAATTTTTGCTTGTTTCTGATACTTCAAATAATATAATTTTGAATAGCCTTTTTTTAGATTGACTTGTGTGTAACTCACAACCAAATTTGAAATCTTTGACACCTACATTGCAGCCCAAACTGCAATTGCAACAAGGCTTTGCAATAAGCACATGTTAAAAATCCAACGAAGCATTCAATTATTGTATGAATCTTGATTCAGTCATTGGGACCACTTTCTTCAGCCGTTCAATGTTTTACCTTGTTCCGCTTAGCGCCTCGGGAGGCCGTATGGAAGGTGAGCAATGCTCCTTTTCATGCCGCAGTAGACATTTCTACACTTGGGCGATTTCCCTTACACACCTTGAGGACGCGTACACATTTTCATGTGTGCCCGATCCTGCTTGGCATGTCGGTTGTATCCCTTTACAACCCGCCTGGATCGAATCCAGCTTGGCAGCTGCTCCATTAGAAATCTTTGAGCTTTCGTCAGCTCAGCCCCCTTTGACTGAACGCACACAAAGAGTACAACTTACTTACACGAAAATTTCAAAAACTTTAATTACATGTGCATGATACTTTGCATTTAAGGGTGTTTCAGATTTTAGCTAATCTTTTTATTATAAAAAATGTCTGGAACCTTTGGTTTCCGCAAAATTCAGTCATAGTTTACATTTTTTTCTCGATCATTTTTAGTTACCCACCTGTGAAAGCTATGATAAAGTCATTGTCAAGACACAGTCGCAGCCAGAAATAGTGTTTACATCTAGTGAACAGACTGTTAATTAAAAAGAAATTGAGTCTGAGTTACATCTCGAATTGCTTGAATAGGAGAACCGATCTGGGTGGATCGTTGATCTCTTATCGCAATTTGTCAAGATGTAGTATTAATAATATGAGAGCTATACAAGCGTTATGATACATCAAGGAGTAATTAGAGATAAACAAATGTTGTATGATTGCAGATTCTCGAAAAGGAACAGCCACCTCTCACCTTCACATTCCTATTTTTTCCTCTATTGTAAGTCTGACATCTGCACATTAGCACCATACCGAGACTATTTTAAATAAAATCACCGATCAGAGTTCCGCCATTCCAATGTCAGTTTTTAACTTCAATTTCCTAATTGCATAACTCTCTCAGCGGCCAAGCAATGATCAAAAACAAAGGCAGGATAATTGCTGCGCTCTGCGAGGCCAACAGTGCCGAAAATTAAGCACGCAGGACATGCTACGAACTTGTTTCTGGAACCATTCGCAGACATGACAAAACACTCGCGGTGTGCCCCGTTTGCGTTCAACAGCGCGCATCGTCACAACAAAACCATCGAGAGTGTGCTTGCGTTTCTCACGAATCGCTGTCTCACGAACGGACCGTGGTGCACAGTGTTTACATCACTTTATTTTGAATGTTTTCTTAACGATTTTACATTTTCCTATATTTTTATACATGTGATTTGAAATACACTCTTCTTTCTTTCAACTTTCAATTTTTGATTTGATAAAAGGCGCGACACTTTTTAACCCACATACTGCATAGCTTTAGAACTTTCCCAAAACATCCGCAAAGGCAAACATTTCATTTCTTAAATGACTTGTTACAAACAAAACCACAACTTCCTACCACATTCAGTGTACGTCACTACCAGGCTAATACTTGAACATTGCACTTTAACAAACCTTCCATTAGACTACATTAGCACTCACACCCTTACGCAAAATTTAATTTTTTTGCTCAACACAATCATTAAACAATTTGCTAGAAATCGCATAAAAATCATCATTCTTGCATCAGATAAAATAAATTTTTCTAACACTACACATTTAAGTCTTTTTACAATTTTAGGGATACGCCCCAATATAACTTTCTATGCTGTCACATACTGAAAACCTCTAACAGCGCATTCGCAGGTTAAGCAGAATTTTTTAGCTGTTCTCTTTACTACCCTTTTCAACAGGGACACATTTCACTCTGGCACGCACGAGGTCATTTTTTCCGACAAAATACATAATGAGCGATAACACGTTTTAGAAAAATCTCATGGCGAACCAGCAGTCCGGATAACCTGCTTGCGTGAAGCGAGCTCGTGCAGACGTCGCGATTCAACTGTAGCGCCTCACGCATAGTCGACACCCGGACGGCTTGCTCTAAAACTTTGATATTCAAACGCAATACCATGAAACGTCACGAAATCGTAACGACTTATTCATGACTTATTCATGTTCAGCGGTTCAGCCGCTCTCCACGCTGTAGTACCTTCAATACGTATTCTCATAACAGAGCCATTTCTTGTCATCTGTTTCAACCTTAGGCCTTACTTAGGCACCTTTGGAATTTGGGTGCCAATGCAACACTTACTGGTCTATTAATTGTCGCAATATTTCTCCATATTTTCATTGGTTCAATTCATTTATTTTATTGGAAATCTCCTAAGCGCCAAAAGAAGCATCTGATATAACATGTAGTTTTAAAACCACATATTTCCTTCTTACCGCTCCAACACACGCCAGCCTAATCTCTGGTGCACAATGAAAGCCACTAACCAGCTATGCAAAATTACAACTTAGCTAATCGCTATAGCAACATTTCTATAAAATTTCATTTTCCTAATATCTAATCACTATTACCTCAAATTTTCATTCACTGCTAACGTCACATTCGATATCTAAGACGCTAAAATGAACCTCGCAACGTATCAACTTTACCCAGGATATTTAGTAAACTACTACCAAAGTTGCAGCTACGGCATGTTTTCGTTTTGCGAACTTCATTCAGCCTTCAACGCTGATAAGACTCTTTCATGCACAATTTAATATATAACTATCTGACACCAACAATTCTAGATTTTTCAACCGCTGAAGGCCACGATATTTTTTTTATTTTCGCAATCTCCAAGACATACCCGTAAAACAGACAACAAACAAACTACATTCCCGCCACTTGGCTCTCTTAACAAGGAATTGTGTTTACTTTTCAGAGGGACCAAACAATCTAGAAAAACACTTCCTTTTTGATTTGAGGCTAAAACGAGAAGTGTTAACATTAGTTCCTAATCTCATAACCACTAATGTGTGAGTGATATCTTTTAAAATTAACTATCACATTTTTTTTGCAGAACCTTTCTTTACGACTACAGTTATACCTCTATTTCCTAATTCATATCTACTCCTTAACTATCAAATAGTTAGCAAAACACTATGGCATGCATACCAAGCACACCATATTCTTTTTTCAGATATACACCTAGGATTTACATGCATCACATGTTGTCTCTTCACATTGATACAATGATGCCAAACGATTTATATAGAAAACAACAGCTCCACAATAAGAAGCCTCACTAAATCTTACATACATTGTCAAACTCGACAATTTGACGATCACACAGACAATCTTCTTTGTCAGCGTTTAAGTCCATACCACCTTACGAAATCAACTTTCACAACTGAATTACAACTCTGCCTATCGCGCACATGCGCTCAAAACACCATGCAAACACTCTTTAGCAGCTCACAACAACCACCGGTACAGATAACGATCTTCAGACGCAGTGTTCATGCGGTCGTGCCAGATGCAGCCTCCACAAAAAGAACGTGCGATGGATGCGGTTCGTTGCAAAACGAGGGGATGTTGCTGCAACCTTTCCGTTGGCGTTGCGTTGAATGTTTGATTCACCACGAACGAGATGTGCCCGAAGAACAGCACCACACAAAAGTGGCGCGAGCAAGTAATAATAGAGTGATTGCGGCGCATGATCACTGTTGTTGTTTGCTGCCACAGTGCGAAGCTTTGCGCACATGCCGCTCGGGCTTTGC
>Ga0210059_1009994_pt1 | contig 14722 bp, 8 predicted proteins | sample Ectturendosymbi2_FD_188042 | JGI IMG/M metagenome (GOLD analysis project Ga0210059, IMG submission 188042) | Ecteinascidia turbinata endosymbiont from Florida, USA - Sample 2 (SPAdes) (version 2) | ecosystem: Host-associated > Tunicates > Ascidians > Unclassified | place: Key West, Florida...
CTGCTTGGTGCCGCAGTGCTCATACCCGCCTCATTGACCCCACCATCAACGACGCCTTGCGAATTGTGACTGGATGCCTGCGTCCTACACCAGCGGACTACCTTCCAATCCTCGCAGGCATCCAGCCTGTTGAGCTTTGTCGCAGTGGACCCACACTATCTCTAGGATGCCATGCCATGGTGGAGCCTGGACATCTGCTCCACTGAGCGCTAACACGTCCATCGAGTGCTGTTGCACGGCGCCTCAAATCAAGACATCCATTTGTACTCGCCGCACAGCAACTCATCAGCTTCTCTCACAACAACATACGTGCGGTGCAGTGAGCAGATCATCAATGGAACGCGGAGTGGGCGGACAACCCCACAAGACTCCGCACGTTAATTCCGGATACTGGTATGCACACACCCAGAATGACCCTCCCAAGAAGAGCCTGGGTCCAGCTTAACTGCCTCCGCACTGGTGTTAGACGTTTCCGCTCCTGCTTGTACAAACAGGGTATGGCCTCCTCTGCGGCCTGTGAGTGTGGTGCAGAAGAACAAACCGTCGACCATGTTGTCTTCCAATGTCAAATCCATTGACCTCCCCACGGACTGCATGGCCTGATGGTTCTGGACGATGAGACAACCGAATGGCTGCTCAACACCTGCCCCGAAATCTAGCGCGGCCAAGCAGTGGATAAAAGAAGAACTTGCTCAAACAATAGAAGAAGAAATATTGTGAATAATACAGTCTTTTCTACAGCTGTAAGGTATATGCTTACCATAAACAAGTACTGTTTTCTTAACTTTTACAGGGGATGTCTCCAATTTTTTGAACTGCTAACTGCTGTGTAACTTGGAACAAACGTATTGTTACTCAAGAAATGCAAAGCTTTAATTTAGTTAGTGACTTACTACCCAATGTTGATATTCATAAAAGCATAATTCAAAATGATATTCAATTTTTAACATGTCCAAAGAAAACTTCAAAGCAGTACATTTTTGTAGCAAAGGATTATTAATTGACACTGATTACCATTTAACCCAGTGTTTCTAAAACTTTTTTATTCCATCTTCCCCTTTTCATTTTCGACACGTTGTTATTGCCCCCAAGCCTGATAAAGTAAAGACAAGATAGTAAATTTAAAGAGAAAGTATGAAATATTTGAACCAGGCTATTAAATAGCTGAACCAAGCAATTGTATTCCACTGCTAATATTGTGTTCAGAACTCTTGTGAAAATAATCCACACTGTAGCTGGACACATAGACGATAAAGAGCAAAAATTTAACAGATGATTTGCTTTAGCAAAAACTTTCAACGATTATCATAGTAAACTAAAAATTGCAAAAGATTAACAAGTCATAATAGTAGGCTACTAAAGTTAACTCAATAATCAATTAGTGGAGAGGTTTTGCTCCCTTGTCCCTCAATTCCCGCGATTCTGCCCACTGTGAGAATCACTGATTTAACCCAAATGATTCATGTTATATTACAGTGTTTCCCAATCTTTTTTGGCTAGCACCCCCTTTTCTGACAAACAAATGTCTATCGCCCCCCTACCATCTCAGGGAGACATATCAACAAAATTTTTTCGTATTTTATATATATTTGGGATGTTTGAAAATGATTAAAACAAGAATGAGTGCAAAGATGCATTTCACTATAAAACTTTCTTTAGTATATTAACTCATTTAGCAGTTGGACACTGTTAGAGTTAATGATTTGGAAGCTGTTAGAGTTCACGAAGGGCTCGATTTCGTTTGAACACCATTAATCTTGGACAAAAAGATGAAGATTGCTGATTTGGCTTTAATGAGGTTAACATCATTACCCTGCAATTGCAAATTAACTTCATTGAACTTCGTGAAGAAATCTGTGGACTGTGACAGCCAAGATATTGTATCCATGCACCCTTTGACAGTCACCTTCTATGTGCAGCAACATGCGTACAAACTCTCTTCATCATTATCCGAGTGCACCACATTGCCTAAACTTATCAGAACACTTCTAAACCCTTTGGTGTCCTTTGAGCAATCAATCCATTATTACTCTGCCACATTTTTAGTAAATTTTGAGTTCAGAGCAGTGCGGGATTGAGCTTAATCCGCATATTTTAAAAGTTTTTGAACTTAGCCGTGACACTGGTAATCGTCCACTGACTTTACCATCTCTCTCTCCCCCTGCAATTCCTTGGCGCTGCTTTCTGTGTGTTTTGAACTGAAACACACATCTATGTTCCAGAATCTTGTCAATTCCCTTTAGGTAACTTATTATTGTTGGCAACTAGCACTATCTGTAAAAAATATAAATTGCTATTCTGCTTTCGAAATGAACTCGTACAAGGTTATTAATATATTTGTGATCATTCAACCACTCCATCCAAAATTAGCTCACGCTTTTGATTAGAGGCTGAGTCTAAGTGCAAGTGTGCAATCTCAAACCTGACCAGTGATAGTCACTGTAATGAAACGGGCATTATTAAGTAGCAGTTTACTTGTGCCAGAAGTACAGCTGACGAAAATTCCAGTCATAATCATTTCGTTATAGAGGAGGACAGTTTTACTGTGCAGCTTACCTTTAGTGATGGAAACTGCAGTTCATCAATTTATCTCCTAGCATTTCACCTCTGTTTTGTTTCCAAAACGCTAAGTCTTTGTTTACAAATTACATGCATACATGTTAGTTGATCATACTGTTTTTTATGACATTTGGTCACTTAAAGTTAGTAAGACAACAGGTATGTAATTATTACCTGGTTCTCCTATCGTCCCCCAACTACCCATTTCTGCTTCACCGCCCCCTAGAGTTTCTCACTGCTCCCAGGGGGTGGTACCATCCACTTTGGGAGCCACTGTTATATTACAAAAAACAATACACAAGTTAAAGTAATATTTGACTTGTCTCAGTTCATGTATGCATACTTATTGCAAGGTTGAATGTGGTGGTTTTGATTTACATAACATGAAGATAAATTTTGCACAGCTAGAAATTGCTTGTTTGTCCTTCAATCCATTTAGAAATGCCTTCTGAAATAAAATTCAGTTATTTTTTATTAATTAAAGTCATTATTTACACCAGGATAGTTTTTTGTTTGCATGATCTGTTGTGTTTTTGATAGTGCAAAACGTGATGTGTTTTCTCAGCGAATGGTTAAGATTACATGTTGCATGCAGGGTTAGTTGCTCGTTTATGTTGACAAAACTGCTGCTTTTACCATTATGTCAGCTTCACATGACAGTGCTCAGAGTTGCAAACGTCATCGCATGGACATAATGGATGAATATCTGGCCAGCATAGGATTTAAGCGCAAGCCAACGCCTAAGGATGGTTCTTGCCTTTTCCGTGCAGTTGCAGAGCAGGTGTACTTCTATATATTTCTCAATTGTATTTTGATATTACGGGTACCTTTCGGTTCTAACATTTATAAATGTTTTTCAAGTTGTTCTACACCCAGGCTTATCATGTCCATGTCCGTGAAGCATGCATCAGTTATATGAAACATCACCAAAGTTTGTTTGAAAATGTAAGTACAAACTAAAATCAGCACTGCTTCACTTCAAACTGCTATTCATGTTCCATAGATTTCAGCATGTTGATAAACTAGGAAAGTACTTTCTTCTTGAAGTAAATGCCAGGATATTGCTATTGAGCATTGAGTAAAAGTTTGCAATAAGCTGTTAGTTTTTCTTTGGTTGGCCAACTGGAGGATTACCTTCAACAATTTATAAAATGACCTGAGCCAAACCTGAGCAGTAACAAGGTAGTGATGCTAAACTATTATCACTAGCTTGTATTGTTTGAAAATATCCCACTTTTGGATCCAGCTCAGTTTCACTTCAAAAGGTATGATTTGCCCATATTGGTCAAGTCTTTGCAACTCCATAACTCGCCAGTCGATTGTGCTAGATAGCTGTTCAAACCCTTAAAAGACTTGACAAATCTTCTAGTATGTTATGACAAAAATTTTTAGGTTTTGAATTTTGTTTTTTTGTGGATGACGTCATGAGTGGGATAGGCTTAGGATTTTTGGCTGAGGTTATTGGGCCTTGGACCCCAACTTCAAGAGGGAAGTATTTAGCTCAAGTTGTTAGTGCTGGCAATTTGGTAATTTCACCAAAAATTGGTAATTTTAACCTAACTTTTGAACCAGAAACCTTAGAAAGCTAATCACATGCTGAAAAGACTCAGATTTTACCTTGTTTGCTCTAAAAGCTTTACCTCCATCACGAAGTTGGGGTCCTTGGCCAAAGAGGCCTAAATCAAATAACCTTGTCCTTGGCCAAAGAGGCCTAAATCAAATAACCTTGGCCAAAGAGGCCTAAATCTACCCCATTTATGACGTCACCCACAAAAAAACAAAATTTTTTTCTCATTGCAAACTAGAACACCCACCGACTCTTGAGGGTTTGGATAGCTCTCTAGCACAATCGACTGGCAAGTTATGGAGTTGTAAAATGGTGTGAAAATAACAGCTCAATGCATGATTTCAAAGTATGGTATACTCGTACACTGGCTCCCAACGTGTTAAAAGGTTTTTCTTAGATGTAAGAACGTGTTGTAGATTCGAGCACATTGCATTGTCTGTAGATCTGAATAGGTGACTCTGGGGAAAAACAAACTTGTTTGGAAGTTGTTTCTAAATAAGATAAGCCCTTGTTTTCCTATAAATATTTGCATATAAATTGCTTCTTTTATAATCAAGTAGTGGGTGTTACAATAAAGAGCTTTGGTTTTATGAATGGTGGTTGATAAAGTGGGATACAACATATGAAATTGTTATGTCTAAGGTCAAGAGTATAATAGTGAAGATACACACCTTTTCTATATATTACTAAGTTTTTCACTTCTAATATTTTGCAATTTATGTAAGAGATTGACCGGTATGGCTTTTTTGAAGCCGATACCGATACTTCCAAATTTTTTAAATCTTGTTTTCTGTTTCATTATCAAAAATGTGATGTATTTTATGCCTTACCTTTTTTTCAAAAACTTAAAAATCAGTATTTATAAGTTAAAATTTTTGAAATTGCAGCAATTTCAATACTTGATTAGCCTAACTTATTAGCATAGTACACATTGTTTACAAGGAATAAACACAGTAATAAACACGAATAAAAAAAGAATGTTAAAATATCAAAGCAATAAGAACAGAACACTGAATGTAAGAGAACTGCCTGCAGTGTTTAAACCCGAAAAAGCAAAAACAGTGCTTGCAAGTTGAAAGATGTTGAACAATGAAAAGGAATATGAAATGGAGCATCAAGTTAAGGTGGTTAAAATCAGTACAGCACTGTATTCAATTAACCATTGCCAAAAACGAAAATATTGGTCCTTGATATGTTTGTTAAAGCTACTGTACTACAAAGATCTTGTAAAATTTTGTTTTTGTATATATTTCACAAATCAACCTTTCAGACTCTTCTGCAACTCAGTGGGTTTTCAATTTGAAAAGCCAATCCTATTCGCAAAGAACCAAATTTGGAATTTTGATGTAATGTAACATTAAATGTAAAAAAAAAATGTAACATTAAACTGCATGTCCCTAAAAAAGGAAAACTAGTTCCATTAGTTACTGCGACTGAAGTACTGGCATTGGTATGAAATGAAATACCTCAACTGATTTGCCAATTCTCAGTAATTCCATATCAACAGTTTAAGATTGTCATGCAGAAAGCAAAGTTTATCTGCATTTTCACCAAGTAGCCTACAGTGAGTTGTCATCTACAACCTAGCCTAAACAAAAGCAGCACTAGGCTATAACTGATTACCGCCCCTCTGCCAGAAGTAAATTCCACAAGAACAAGTTGCCATGACATCCAAAGTATCAAAAGACTCGGATTGTAGCCTAGTTTCCAGTAAAAACTTCAGCGAAATACTACCACCTAACGGTTGGCGCCCAGGGCCAGGCAAAGTGGGCCAAGGTGGCCTAAAAGTCCTCCACTTATGCCGTCACTCACAGCAAACCTGCACCCTCCAGGCAAAAAATTTTTTTCCGAGTGCAATCTACTGGACTGGCCGATCCGTTTGAGCTGTTGAACAGCTCTCTAGCGCATTCGGCGGAGGAGCTAGGGCGTTGGTAAGGCAACTGAAAATTGCTGTTTTTTAGGCCAAAATCAAAGTACGAATATCACGTAGGCCGGCTCTATATGTGCTAAGTACCAGTCAAACTTTTTGTGCTGCGAAAACTTACGGAAGTATAACTGGAGTTCATTTGTACACAACTCCTGCACCTGGTGGCTTCAAGCATTGCAAAACTTCCCGATGATGCTTTTGTTTCGGTTATGACGGCTGACGCACGCTCCACAGTTAATCTTGGTTGTTTATTTATGAAACCGCACCTGCTAGCATTGTTGTAAGATAACTGTCTTGAGTTGCTTTGTTGTGCTTTCTTGAGCAAATTGTCTGCATGCGTGAGGAATATAACAGTGTTTTGTCAACTCCTATTGAGGCCGATAATATCGGCCGATAATATCGGCCGATACCGATATATCGGTAAAACACAAATATCGGTCGATCTCTAATTTTTGTTCTTGTTTTAAATGTAAGTGATTTATTATCAGCTCTTTGTTGTCTGAAAGCAGCACTGAGTCATCATGTTTTTGCAAACCCACTATTGTTTTCTATAAAGACATAGCTTGCTTGTGTAAATTCCAAATGCAATAATGTGCATCTGTCTATGTTTATTCTTTCCATTGTTTGATTTGATTTTGTACAAAATACATATGGAACTAAAAACTGTAGCTAATATAGATTAAGCTGTTGAAAACCACCATTGGTCTGCTTATGTAAGTGTGCCAAGAAAATGTGTGACAAACCTCTTTTTCTTTAGTTGTCGTACTACTGCATTCAAATGCATGAAGTATAAAATGTGAACACCTAGGGAAAGAAAATATGCAATTTGTTTCTTACCTGCACTTATTTACAGACAAACTTAAGTTGGCTATCTTTTTTCATATATTTAACATTTTGAGAGCCAGGGTACAATATATTCATACTGTGATATCGACCTAAAACCAGCAGTTGACAGTTGCCTTACCAACGCCATATCTGTGAACAGCTTGATTTGTAGGAACCACAAAATTTAGACTGGCACCCAAGGTAGAAAGGTAGAGGCACTGTGAACACATGCAGATCATTTTATAGAGGTTATGTATGACAAGAGTGTTGTGGGACTGTCAAGTGAGCATTGTGAACTTTGGCTAAGTATAGTAACTCCAGCGTTCTTCCCTTCTTCAGTATTAATGATGTGTACCAAATCACTCCTACCTTGTGAAGTGTTGCGTATAAGTATTTCTGTGCCCTTGTTTTCTTTGAACTATGTGATACATAAGTTGTGTTTCTGGGAAACACGTAAATAAAAGAAAGCAACAGGGATTATTGAATAAACAATTTTTGAATAATAGTCTACACCAGCCTTTGTACAAAAAGCGGCATTAATTCTCAACAAATGTATGTTTTTGCAGTTTGTTGATGATCCATTTGATGAATATCTCCACCGTATGATGAATCCTAAAGAGTCAGCTGACCAGCTAGAAATTAGTGCTCTTTCTAAGATGTACAGGTAATGACTTGCTTGAAAATAAGTTTTCCCTCCCATCCTGCTATGCATTTAAAATAAACAGATTTCTGAAGCATTTTCCATGATTTGTGTTTCATTATTGTTGTATTCTTTGCTGATACAGCACAAACAAAAGTGAGACCATGGTTGTTGACAGCTACCACAGTTTAACTGTACACGAAACGGTAGAAAGCTTGAACCCATTCATAGAATGACTGGAAGAGGTGCAGTACTAACTTATGCATTGTTCATGATTGCCAATCAGCATGCATGAAAGAAGGTTGATTAATTGACCCATGCTCACACTACAACAAAGTACACTCACTCACAACACGTCCCCAACAAATTTGAAAGTGTTAAGAAACTTAATGACCATACATGCAACAACAATATAACTGCCGTGGCATACAGATTCTTTTTGTATGTCGTGGATGTTCAGGCTCATGCTTGGAGTGATCTGGGCCCACGGTTGTGTCACTGGTGCAGTGATTCGATCCTGACACGGAGTTGTCTGTAGCAGCAATCACTGGAGGAGGTGTTGGCTCATAATGCTGTGAAGCCAACGTTTGATCGTTGCTGGGGTCATCACCAGGAAGTGCGTCATACTCAGTTGCTTAAAATGGTCGAAGTTATTCCACGTATCATCTCTAGGTAGGTCCCCATGGCAATACACAAACGTTGACATTACATGTTCCATGCTGTTTCATCACAATGGCAGGAACCCATTGAGATTGTTGACTATGGCATGGCCCATACTAAAACATGTTGCAAGCATCTTGGACTTTGTAGAAGACAGCTACCATGCGCAACACTCTGTTTGACTGTATTGTGGTGACAATCCTTGCTTGTTTCCCTTGGGTTTGGTGTGCTGTGCAGAAGAGGGGAGCAGTTAGTATATAGGATAGTTTTACTAGAGCAAAAACCTAAACTGGGCTGCGGGGTTGGACATAGCTAGTTTAAACCTACCTTTCCAATGCTTCGTTTGTAGCAAGCTGGTATGGGACACCTGCCAGATGAACAATTCCTCACATTGAGAATATTCTTAACTCATCTGATGTAAATATGGGTGCATTATCTGTCACCAAAGTCAAGTATGTGGGTAACCTAAATGGGCATGATCCTGCTCCAAAAGGTTGATTGTCATCGTTGCTGATATTGACTAGATCGGATTAATACATGGATACTTTAATTACGCATCCACCATCACGAATTTGGGGTCCATGAAATTGATGGCATGGTCTAGATGAAGACAACTCCATGGATTCTCTGGTAGTATCTATGGGTGAAGAGCAGCTTTCGGCAGAACATTTTGATGAACAGCTCACGCTTGCGACAGAGATCAGCGATGTCACTGTCAATGTTGGGCCAATAAACTACAGTGTGAGTCAGCTGTTTCATCTTTTGAATACCAAAGTGTACTTGATGTAACAAAGAGAAAACACTCCTCTGAAGTTTTGCAGGGATTACAGCCCATAGTCCATATAGGAGGCATCCATGGTAAGTGGACAAAGAATTGGAAATCTTCCGAAACCTCTCTGTGGGATCATCAACATTGCTGCGATCCTTGGCTGGCCATCCCTCTCATGTAAAACACATTACCTTTGTTCTTTGCAGTTTCCTTCTTGAGTGTTGCAGGATCTGATGGTCAGACTTGAACACTCAAGCAGGGTTCCCGTGCAGTATTGAAAGTATTGAGTATTGAATTTCAAAATCAGTTTTCAAGATCTTGAAAAAGTATGGAAATTGGCCAAAATATGCGTTAGTGTCGTAAAAGTTTGGAAATTCTAAATGGAAAAGTATTTAGAAGTGTCTGAGCAGAACTGGAGGCAAAGCAGTTCATTATTTATGCAGTGCTATGCAATGTTCAAAATTGAATTTCATGATTAAGCATTTCAGAAGTTTTTCCAGACTTCTGGGAAAATCTTGAACAGGCATAGAGTGCGATGATCCTGACTGGTATGTGAAGTTTGGCTGTCATAGCTTTGGCCTTTCCAGTTGCTCCCACATGGATGCAGACAGAAAACTCACAGTGGCTGTTGTGTCCAGTTCAAGAGTGCGTGTTTTATGGATAGTTTGAATTGGAACCTCTAGTTTTGGAACTTTAGCTGCGGCTTTGTCGAAGATGCTGTTGATGACGACATATTTAACTTCCAACTTTTGCTGCTTTTTCTTCTTGCAGACCAACTGCAAATGACCTTTGCATTTACAGAAATTGCAGACTGCATTCTTGAATCTACAATCCCTGGCAAGGTGATCTTTTTTACCATGTTGGTAGCAGACATCATATCACTCTTCTTGGCGTCTTCAAATAGAAGGTTTGCTTGGCAACTTGTGGTATCTACTCACCTTGTGTATAACCCCGATTTTGTTCTGAATGCAGTTTCCTTTGCCGCTTGGGCAGCGTCATTGGTTTCCATGGCTATCTGGAATGTGTGAGTAAACAACAGTATGTCACTCTATACTTTGAAGAGAGCCTTTAGGATAGCTTCGTTGCTGACTGAACAAGCTTCGTCTAAGGCAGGTGTGTGCAACCTGTGGCCCGTGGGCCAAAAGTGTTCCAGGGGCTGAAATTTTGTGGCCCATGGAAAGGTCCAGATTTTAAAGCAAGCACTACGGTTTGGAAAGTGTATTGCTAATCCTCTGTGGGGGGCCGAACCACAAAAAATGATTTGTGTCAAACTGGTCCATCATGAAAGCTTCAATTTCTTCCATCATCAAATCGTTGACTCGCCTTGGAGGAGAACATTGAGCTGCAAACTGCAAAGTTTGCCAAAATCTTGTAGACTGTAGCTGTCTGATTTGTCAAAAATACAAGCGTTTTTCTGGACTCGGGTACATCGTGAACCTTCAAAAACGTTAAACAAGTGTTGTTGTGGAATCAAAACTGCTGAAGTTTGGTGTAGCAGTGCAAATGACTCCTGTGATTGCAGTATTTCTAGCTGATGCATGTATCTCTTCCTGAAACTTACTTTATAATAAACTATAAGATCAAGGGAGTTTCTTAATAGTCATTATACTGAAAACATTTCAAATATTGTCTCAAATATAAAGTGCAGCTGGGTAAGATCATACAACAGACAACAGTTTAGGACTAGGGTTGGTAACCTTCCATAACAAAAGAGCCGATCTGCTTCATCTTCCAGCGGATATGACCAGTGAGGACTCTGAGGAGCCACAAAGTGTTGATGACGTTTTATTTTTCATGCAACTTCATAGGAGCAAAGACTAAATTGTAATAAACTTATTTCTGATAGTATTCAAACGCAGATTTTAATTCCAAGTTTTGTCTAATCCAGAGAGCCACTTTAGATGAGTTACAGAGCCACAGGTTGCCTACCTCTGGTTTAGGAAGAATCTCATGCTTATATAAAGCTTTGCAGTGATTGTCAGCTTCCGTAAAACTCGAACACATAGACTAACCAAATCGTAGATTGTTTACTGATGGAAAGATATATATATCAAACAAAAAATTTTCTTTAGCTAATAACCTTTATTAGCATTTCAATGAGTTGTGTTAAACAAGAGTTGTGTTAAACTAATCCTAAGTTAGGAATCCTAACTCTTCCCTGTTGAAATGGAACAATTTCTTCTGAAACTTTTATTGAAACAGATAATTCTTACTACTATGCCACAATTTCCATTCATTACTAGCTGCTACAAAGTTGTTGACAGCCAAACTTCATGTTATGTTAAGGTGTCGGAGTCAGAAATTTTGGAAAAGTCAGAGTCAGAAATTTGGAAAGGTTGGAGTCAGACATTTTTCCTCAGACTCTGCAACCCTGTCTAGTATGACCCGTTTTGGAGTAGGATATTTTTCCTGACTCTGGCTATGGTGTTGAACATGAAAAATTTTAGAGTTTGATTAAAAAACGTGGCTCAGTTTTTTTTAACTTTGGGTATCTTTTTGTTTCAACTACGCAGTCTGTAAAGCATTTTTTTTGCTTTTTTTCAGCAAACTTTGCTGAAATTGATAACATCTTTTCAAACTTACCCATAATTATAAACTGCTGCAAGGAGCAACTGATATCTGAAAAGGTGACAAAGTCTAATGAATCAACAAGTGTTTTTAATTTTGAATTTGGTGATTCACCTTCATGCTGCCTTGGGAAGACTAGCAGAATAAACTATTGAAGCCAAGCAAATCAGCACCAGAAATAATTGTGTGGTACTTATTTTTTGAATTAATTTATTATGAAGTTGTTTGGTACTCATTTTTGGAACTAATTTATCATAAATTAATAACATTGCTTTTACCTGACTTGAGGGTGATTGCAAGCATGCACGAAACTACAAAGTTTTTCAAGCCCTGAATGCTCATTTTATGAGATCAATTAATAATAGTTTGGATGCAATGAGATATAATGTATTCATAAAAATTATAAGAAGATGAAATGTTCAATATGAGCAAACTGGATTTGAAAGCAGTTTTCAGATTTATTAACAGGAAATCCTTGAGCCTCAGGGGTGGGGAGCCTATGGCTGCATGAACATTTAATATGGCTCGCATCAGAGATTTCGTTACCCTAGTTAGAACACAACATGGCATCAAAATTAACTGCATGATAAACAGATAAACAGACACTCACGAGAGGTATTCTGTTTATCTTTCATGTAGTAGTATCTCTTTATTTTCTTCAGGAATAGAAGGGTGACACTTTAAGGCAAAATTAAAAATTTTGCAGCCTGTTAGTAATATTTCAACAATATATGTGGTTCGCAGGGGTGCATCCACGGGGTCGGTTTGGCTGTCATGGCAGGCCCTTTTGTACTGCAGGCACTCAGCATTAAAGCTGATAAAATATCAAAGGCCGTCACTGCAAGTCTATTATGCGAGTGGTTTGGAACAGGCAACAGCCTGCATTTCCCTTCTAACGTTGTATAGTGCTATTACGAAACAACAACGTCCCTGCCTTGTCTAAATGGCACCTGTGCAATGACATGAAACAATTCACGTTTTTGAAGACTTTAAATTGATGATGCGATGAATGCAAGTGTTTCGGAATTTCCTACTCTGGCAGTACCAACTTCAATGCAAGCAAAGCAGTCAGAAGCTCGTACACTGCCACACACACGCAGAGCTGTTTTGTAATATTTCGCTTCATGGCGAGAGGACACAGTATCCAATCGCGATCGTTTTGTTTCACAGTTTCGTCCTAATTTTTATCTGGTGTTTACACCTGCTAGGTTATCACTAAATCAAATAAGTTTAGGCCTTCCTCAGCAACGTGCCAAGTAATGTGGTTCATTTTAACTGAAGCTATATTTTTACAAGGAATTTCTCATAATGAAAGGCGTGACAGCTAGCCTCAGAAATTGTGGTCGCGTTATCTGAACAAAATATCAGTCAAGCACTGTATTTGAAAATAGTCTTTAGAATTGAGCAGTTGACGATGTTGTTTGCTGCGCAAAAAGTCCTATATGATTTCAAGTAGTCACTTTTACATTACAATGCAAAATTGTCAGAGCAATTGCAACTCAATCGTTCTTCTCCGCAGTGATTTCGCAAGTATATTTAATAACACCGCCATCTTTGATAGACAGCGCTCCGCAGACACACTTGTGCAGGTAATTGTCAGCTTCGATTTTGTAAGTGTATATACATATGGATAAACAACTCTCATGGCTGTATGGCTGACATTTGTTGAATGTTTGACAAGCTAAGTATCGTTTCAGCACCTTGTTAATAGGAACAGACAGCGATTATATGTAATAAATGCGCTGTGACAAAAAGCAATGATAATTGGGCAATATTTCCTTGTGTGTTTTGACAACGAGAGCAATACTACAGGGTTCCCATGGTCATGGAAAATCATTGAAAATCCTGGAAAAATAGATTTTCCTGGAAAGTCATGGAAAATTGATAAAAATTTGAAAGTCAGGGAAAATCAAAATTTTGGAAAGATAATAAAGGAACAAAATCTTTAAATTTTTTCAATGTTTCAAAAAGATAATCTTACAATTTAAGTCCTTTGCTTTACCTATGCCATCAGCAACAGACTCTGGTAATGTTTAGCTCTTTGGCTTTTCTGCACAAATCTCTTGAAGTTCATTTGCAGACTGTGCATTGTACTATCATAGTTCGATGTTCGGCTGATATCATCAATTTTGTTTTTAAGTTTGTAGTTCAATTGAAAATCCACTTGGTATATTAAAGATTTATTGATTTGTGAATACCATATCGCTCAATATCAATTTTGGAACTACATGAAGAATGCAAAATATGCCAAGCTTTGGGAAGTTTACCAAATTATCTTTGCGCTATCTCATGACCAAGCTGCTGTTGAGAGGGGTTTCTCGATCAACAATGAACTTATGGTGGAAAACATGAAAGAGGAGTCATTAATTGCTAGTCGTTTTGTGTATGACACAGTAAAGAGCAGTGCTGTTCATTTCAGTGAAATTCGATTAACCCCAGATTGAAACGAAATGTTCGAGCAGCGAGGATGAAATATCAATTACATGTAAAACAGTGGTTCTCAAACTGTGGTACGCGTACCACTAATGGTACGCGAGGGCTTTTCAGGTGGTACGCGAGCAGCTTACCTGTCATATTCGAAAAGCTTTGTTAATTCGTTTCTGTGTTATAACTCGCTCGTGTGTTATGCTAATGTTGCTAATTCGTTTATGTGCTGTATTAATCTTAAGCACATATTAGCAAATTACGTTTTTCTGAAACCAGGCGTGTACACTCCAACATTAAAAAGCATCAGGTGGTACGCGATCGCAAAAAGTTTGAGAACCACTGATGTAGAAGATCAAAGAAAACTCACTGCTGAAGGTGAAAAAGCTAGAAAGAGAAAAGCTGTACAAGATGAAATCCGTGCAGTTGAATCTAAAAGAAAGTTATTAGAAGAAAGCATAGCATCTACGAGCCAAGAGGCAGATGCATTAACTGTGCAAGCTGAAAAAAAGCATAGTTTTGTTTCACTGGCTCAGTCCAATGCTTTTAGACAAAAAATTCATGAAAGCGAAGCAAATGAGTAAAGTCTTTACGAACAAGCACACAGTTTGAAACAGAAGCTAAAGTTTATGGAATAAATAAAATTTGAAGTAGCCTAATTAATTGGATTGGCTGACAACAATTCAATAAAATTGGGTTTAAATTGAAAAATAACATTTACTTACTGCTGGATTACAAGCTGTATTAGCCAGGCCACACTTGATCTTAAAAACAGCTTTCATA
>Ga0210059_1009995_pt1 | contig 14722 bp, 6 predicted proteins | sample Ectturendosymbi2_FD_188042 | JGI IMG/M metagenome (GOLD analysis project Ga0210059, IMG submission 188042) | Ecteinascidia turbinata endosymbiont from Florida, USA - Sample 2 (SPAdes) (version 2) | ecosystem: Host-associated > Tunicates > Ascidians > Unclassified | place: Key West, Florida...
TTGGAGTTTTGTTTGGGGGGGTAAGCCCACCAACCCCCCCCCGTGGCGACGGGACTGAGTCTAGGGGTCAGGCTAACTGCTTTGACCGAGCAGTTTTAGACTGAAGTTAAAGCTTCATTCAAAGTTTCAAAAGTACTTTGGACTTTGAATGAGGAAACGTTGGAACCACAAACCATACACAATTGAAATATTTCAGGAGGCCGCACACCTGCCATTATAGGCCCACCTGCCATTATAGATGAGTTTGTCGAGTTCATAAACGACAAAAGTTTGCAACTCGAATTTGCAAAACAGAATTTATGTCATTTTTCGATAAGAACAAGAAATGAATGCCCAATCATTTCTGATCTAGCCATTCATAAACTCTTGCCCTTTTATTTGTGTGAACCGGCATCTCAGAATTGTGTGAAGCGGCATTATCAAAATTTATATTTGTGTGAAGCGGCATTTTCAGAATTGATAACCATCAGGTCCAAAATCCTAACTTTTTGAAAAATGTTGAGAATGTCCTTCGTCCTGCGTTGTCTTGCATCAGTTATATTAATGGATGGTCTGTGCAAAAATGAAGTGCATCCATCCCATTAGTTGTGCTTGATAACTTCTGTAAGCTGGATTGCTTTTTTTGTTAATTTTTTTCTCCTTATTATTTCCATTACGTGGTAGTTTTATTACTCTACAGTTACTTTCGTGGATTGTGTGCATTTTGATGATTTCACCACAGACAAAAATGCCTCTTGAGATTTGTAATGGGACGTTTACACGTATCATTAACATCTAAGGCTCAAGATAATCCATTAAACGGGGTCACATAGAAAAACCTTTTTTGAAATGGGTCGCACAACAAAAACGTTTGAGAAGCCCTGCTCTAGAGCAGCTATGTCCAACCCGCGGCCCAGTCGAAGGTTTTGTGCGGCCCGGTTTAGGTTTTCGCTGTAGTGTAAGTAGCTTGCATACTGACAACCTGTCCTTATTTTGATAATCTTAATTTTGAAATTTTTGATGGAGATGGTCATCAGTACTATTTTATCAAGTCTGTACTGCGTGCTGGGAGATTTCCATTCGTCCACTGACAACTTGGTACAAACGTTTTCCTAGTTTTCTGATTTCTATCCTTGTTCCATTGGCAGTTGCCTATGAAATCACACTTACGGAGTGGCTAAATGTGCCAAGCAGTCATTACCATTGCAGTAATGCAGTTAGGTTTCAAACGCTTTCAGTACATTGGCCTAAACTAACTTTAGTTTGAGATCAAAGTAAGTTATTCGAATGTGCGGCCGTCATTAATATGTCATTCAATGTGCGGCCCTGGTTGAGATAGTGACATAATTTTTGGCTCGGTAAGCAATTTCGGTTGGACACAGCTGCTCTAGAGAGATTCTGTAAATTACCGGTAATCAGCAATGATAGATTTCCGAAACTGAAAGATTTCGCACTAAAATTGAAATTGATCTTTGGCAACACATACATGTGAAAGTAAGTTTTCAACCATGAAACAAGTTAAATCTAACAACAGAAATACAATGGCAGACGAAACACGACGATAATCTCTGACTTGCTACCACTATTGATATAGGAACGATAGTGTCAGAGAAGCCTCAACCACAGCCATCCCACTGATAGAGATCTGTAATAAATTGCTCGGTGTGTAACAATTTTTATGACGCACTCACTTACATTCCCTTTTTTAGTTTTAAACCTTTTGAACCTGTTGTTTTATACACCATCTTGCTGAAAGTGGCCCGCGAGTTGTAACGTTTTTGTGAAGTGGCCCGTTGGTCAAAAGTAGTTGGACTACGCTGAAGCATAACATTTGCTTTTTACTAAAACCAAGGATAACATTGTCCAGCTCTCTGTTTACACATGTTACTTTTCCTTGATCTTTTGTCGAAGCGGGTACATTTTCTGTGAAGATTTTATGGGTTTGTTTTGGTTATTTCTGATAGACTTCATTTAGTTAATTTGGGACAAGAATAGTTACATGTGTACAAACTATCCTTTTACATGTCTTTATTTTTAGATGTCAGGCTTGGTTTGCGCGAGCCTTACCATTTAGTTCAGAGGACGCCAGTAATGTACAACCGTACAGTATGATGCCGTGCTGAGAGCTGTGTCTGACGTAAAATGTTTTTTTGCGTATGGTAAGAACATTGACGCGCATCATTAGTCGCTACGTCATAACGGCCATCTTATGCCACGCAGCGTCGGACATCCGGTTGCATGCTGCGCCGTGTTGACAATAGGTTGTATCGCCAAACCCGACCAGGTCAAAGTGTCTGGCGCGTTGTTCTGCGTTTAGCTTCAAGCCTGCGACTGCGCACGCACAGACAATGAAACCATATCGTCACGGTTTCGTTGACTAGTTTAGGAGCCAACAGCCTTTTTAAGATTATTTGAGAGGACCCCGCCTATGTTCGCTGACTTCATTAGACAAAATGACCTGTCAGGTAAGTGTAAAACAATGCGACAAAATTCCATGTCAAACCTTCTTTTTTTGCAGATGTGAAGTAAACCGAAAATGTTTGGTGCGTAGTAGTAGAAACGTTCGTTGAAGCACTTCCTAGTCCATGTGAATAGTTTTCAAAAAGGTTTATTCAAGTACGTTATTGTCGACGCATTTACAAAGTACAGAAAGTAAGCATTAGTTTCGCAGTTACGTGTTCACTTGCAAAGGTGTAAAAAACGTTTGTATCAGCTGATAGCTCCGGATATGCACATCAACCATTTTGAGGCCTTGCTTTAGAAGTATAAAGCAATGTCGATAAAAGTATAAAGCACACCAGTGTGGAACACTCCGCAAAGAAGAATAAGCTTAGTGAAGTAGAACTTCCAGCTGCGAACATCGATACCTTCTGCTTCCCTTTTCATATGTGTTTACCGTCCAGAAATTTATTGTTTGTAATTTATACATTAAAATTTATGATGGCCTACTAATTTTGAAATTATTTTGTGTCTTTCGTTAGTTCATTGAAAGTTCCAGTGCCACACAACTGTAAATGTTTAAAATCACTTCGTAGCAAAACCCACGGGGAGGCTAAAACCACACAGCCTCCAGCAGCTGCTCGACAGGTCCGATGGTATGGTTTAATCATGCATTTTTGTGACTCAAATCACGAAATAACACGAAGCAGCAAGAGGAAATACAATAACATCACAGATCACTAGTTGATTATATAGTGATGAAAAAATATGAAAAATAAGAAATTTCACGTTTCGCAGCTTAGTAATCGTGTTCTAACATGTTGAATCACAAAAGGTTGGCGAAAGACCACCTGGCTCAAGTTCTCAGCCAACCCTGCTGGTAATACAAACGAAATTTTAATTGAAGACGTTTTACAAGTAGTAATAAAAGTAACAAAAAGCGTCAAATCCACGTCTGGTGAAATAAGCATAAAAACAACAACAAAAAACAGTGGGGAAAAGCATGCCTATGCACAGGGGGTGGGGTGAGTAACTATAGAGGTAGATAGGAGGGAAAATAGTGGCATCAGCGCAATATTACAGAATGGGACAAGAATATAGAACGAAGATCAAATAGAATGTGACAAGCATATAAAACGAAGATCAACAGGACGTCTGGCAAGATAGCAGGACTTTTTTATATTTTCTGCCAAATTAATAAGGCGAGGATGATTTCAATTTTTCCGGAATGTTAGACCAAATTTTCGGACCAATATACTTTAGAGAAAACTGACCCAGAGACGTTTTCATTTTGGGTAAATAATATTTTTGCAGAGAAGCAAGTCTTGTTTGATATTTGTGGACTGATGCAATCTCGACAAAGTAGTTATCGAAGTGATTAGGTAATCCACCATTATAAAAGGAGTACATGAATTTGGCAACTGACAATTTAAATAAATTAGGTATTTCTAAAATTTTGTGCTTGGAATGGAGTATAGTTGTTTTAGTTTTGTTATATTCAAGTGTTCTCACAGCTTTTTTTTGCAATCTAATTAAAGGGAGTAAAGTCGGCTTGTTGGCCCTTCCCCAGTTAAGTATTGAGTAAGTTAAATAGGAATGGAAAAGAGCGAAGTAAACAGATTTGAGCACTGATATGTTGGTATAGTGTTTTAATTTGAACAACTTTCCACATGATTTGGATATTGGGCATGTTTGATCCACGCCTTTAAAAATAAAACCGCAATCAGTTAATACTCAATGTTTTTCAAACTGCAGCAAAGATGTTTCCAACTTCGTTGATGGTTTTGTTGGATCTTGCTGTTGTCTGTCAAGAGAAAACCGCAAAAGCAAAAGAAAATCCTAAAATAGATAAAGAAGAGAATACGAAATTTGTGTACAACGATTTCTACAGTGTTCTGATTGAACTCGGGAATTTTCCTGATGTCTTTGTACGCTTGAAGATCAGTGTTGCAGTTTGTATCGCCAGCCTGATATGTAAAAGTGATGTTAGTTATACCAAAGTGACAGAAAATCTTAAATTTTAGAGAGCATACGTCGAAAAGTTCAAAATCAACTACACACGTCGCATTCCTGCAGGTTTGAATCTGCTTGAAAATCAGAAGCGAACGGCAACTTTGTAAATCAGGTTTCACTCGTTGCTCCTTTTCTTAACAACGTTTTGTAACGCAACCCCTTCTGAAATAACCGTCTGATGTCTAAAACCAGTTAACGGCCAAAGCAAACGAAGTAAGAGAAAGGTTTCCGCAAACACTGGTATTTCACCGTACAGATGGTAATAACAGTATTTACAGAAACGTTTACGAAATGCCTCTTGATTCGTTTGCTTCGGCCTTTATTTTCATATTATGAGAACGAATTATGTTTCAAAGTTTCTCTGCGGAAGACCCCCTTTTTTGTCATTTTCGCGATCATTCGCTGTGTTTTACGAAAAGATTTTGCGCAAGCGTTCGAGAGAGATCCAAAACAAAACATCCCTTTATAACTCTCTAAAAAAGGCAATTATAGATTAATCTCTCCTGCGTTGCTTAGTAACTGCGTCGTCCAGTCGCGTTCTCAGCTGGATTGTAAACTTTGTTCACACGCGGGGAAAGGCCAGGAAGAACAAAACAGGTTGTCAGGACGTTGTTGTAATGTAAACCTGTGAAAACAAAATATCGCTGAACAGCTGATGGAAGGTTATAGCAAATACAAGCATTTGTGAAAATCGTATTTAAAGAAATCATCGTGAGAGTCTGGCATGGCGGGTACCAGTGTGGAAAATTACAGGAACTAAGAGATGAAAACGATTAAAATTTGCCTGTTTTTCGACCTATGTTGTTTTTCACAGCCGTCAATGTAACTGTAAATCAGGGGTCACTAACGTGGTGCCCGCAGCCACCAGGTCGCCCGAAAGGACCACGTAGGTCGCCCGCGGGCCTGTTCTAAAAATAACACCAGCATGATCAATGTCTTCACATCAACGAATATCAATACTAAAATATTTGAAGGTAAATTGAGCAAAATTTTTATTTCAGAAGTATCTATCAAACTAGTAGCCCTTCGCATTAGTCGGTACACAAGAAGTAGCTCGCAGTTTCAAAAAGTTTGGTGACCCCTGCTGTAAATGTTTTACAGTTTTCAGAACACAAGTTTATGTTTTATGCAGTTAAAACCCAACTCCAAACATTTGAACAGCACATCCACTGTTCTTCTTTTCTGTTTAGTTTATTCTTGGTTACACAGTTTGCATCGGGACAGAAAAAGGAAGTGCCAATATATCTCTGAACTAAACGGACACTTCCGAACATATCTAAATCTAACCTCAAACTCTAACTCAGGAAAGGGGACACGAGGTTGCATGTTTCAAAAATTACCGTTTTCAGAATGATCTGTCCCTAATATTTACGACGGGTTTATCTGTCCTTGATCAGGAGCTAGAGCACTGCCACTGCTGCATACACTGCCGGTTGGGTAGCGTTGAAACAGAGTGCAAAGACATGGCTACTCTCGAAGTCTGTGTTGAAATATCAAAGTGATCTCATGCAAAATTGGTGTGCGACACAGCAGTTTAGTGACATACATACAGCTTCTTTCATTGTTGTGGGTAGTTTCAACTATTTTACTGACATTTGTTGTTGGTGCGATAACTGGATAAAAAAAGCGAACGCGTGTAGCCGTGAAGGCTGACGCCACGCGCAGTTTGCATTCAATGCACATCGCGACTGCTGTTACCTCTACGAAGCAGTTGTGAAAAATAGGACAGGATGTGGCTATGGAAAGAACTTTTCACTCATCTGCACGAGCAGGTGCAACGCGCTTCCTTCACCGCAAACACGGGCACGAAAGCCAACCGGCGCAGGTTCAAAGCAAACAAAAGCATCTCACACCTTCAAAATGCGTCTGGCACCTACGCATGTTTATTACCACGGCTTACACCGTCTTTTAAGATACACTCGGAGGTTGCTAAAGACCTTATGACACACAACGAAGAAATACAGTCCACCATTTTCACGGCTGCTTTTTGCGCAACAAAAATGTTGCCTAAATAACGATTGCCTAATTTTTTGCTCTTATATTGAAGCCAAATGCCTTTTTTGAGTAAAAATTAAACAAAGGTGCTTTCCGTGTGCCGAAAGTTAATAGTAATTAGAGTAGGACTGGGTAGCCTGGAGGGCACGAAGCCGCTAACCAGTTGCATAATCGCTAAACATCTGTGAACACGGTTGGCCACCAGCATCGGTCGAAACCGGGTTGATCGGTAGGTGTTCAGGAAGGCTTGATTGCGAAAGCGTAGCTTGTTGATCAGAAACGACTGACGTTTCATTTAGTAGGCCACTTGTGCTGTTCGTGCGGTTAGCTGTGCAGTTAGTGGGATTTGTTTTTCATGCGCTCATCACGACAAAGCTCAGTCACAACACGGCTGATGCTTTCACCCGTGCCTGGCGCATGAAAATAGGATGTGACGATGGTTGTCAACAACACCGTGACGCTGTGCTTTACAGACTGCACAGACAAACCGAGTGTGAGGAGTTTGAGAGATGTAACAGACAAAAACTGAGGCAACTGTTTTGCTGTTTGACATTTCGTGGGAAGACAGCGATTCTCTGCGGATACGCTGAGTAGTGGTAATCGCGCCAACGTAGCTCTGAACAAGCTGCAGAGACGCACAGTAGCAATATGAGCTTAGCTCTAGTTAGGTGCTCGATGAAGAGTACCGTACTGCAGCGCTCTTCAACCGGTGTGCACGGTGCACCCTAGGGTGCACCAAAATATGCGTGGGGTGCACCACTGATTCAATCAAAGACATCGATCCACTAATGAGGGGAGAAATTGAAAAGGAGATCATTCCTCGGTTTAGTTGTTGGTTAACAACATGCAACAAAAAAAAGCCATTAAATATTATTTCCTCGATTTTGTTGTATGTTTTACGTAATAATGTAGCGTAATTGTCTCTTTGCTGGATGATTTTCATATCGCTTTTCAACTCGGTTTACCTTTTAAGTAAATAAGGTGCAGGAGTTCGTCAAAACATCTTCAAGGGTGCACCATAAAAATAAAGATTGAAGAGCACTGCTGAGGAGAAACAGATCAGAAAAGAACAATCATTCCCTACGAGGCTACTATGATGGAACACCTTGATTGAAACACAACTTTCCCAGGAAGCGTTGCAGACGCAGCCAGCAGCACATCTGGGAGGCTTTCGGTTTCGTTCTAGTCCTTATTGTTTCAGCTGAAAGGCAGAGGAGTCAGTGTTGCTTAGACCAGTGATTCCCTATCTGTGATACGCGTACAACCCATGGTACGCGAAGGCCTTCAAGGTGGTACGTGAATAGGCCTAAATTCTGTTTGTCTTCACAGAAGATCTATTCACAGCCATAGCTCTTACTTATCGGGTTGTCTTCATAAATTCCTGAATTTGTGTGCTTGTTGGTTTAAAAATATGGCCATTATCTCCCACAGCCGTTTTGTTCATGTCGCATTTTTGTAAACTCTAGTGTTCCTAGTCTTTGATGGAATCGAAGATTGACTTTTCCTGGAACAAGGTGGTACGTGGCGTCAGTACGAGACCCACAAATGGTACGCGATCAGAAAGAGTTTGGGAACCACTGGCTTAGACCTTTTGGAAATACACCCTGTTTCTTTTCAGGGTTTTCGGTTAGGGCACATCGTCTACTGATTGATAGTATACGTGCGAGTGTGTTAGCGGAAGTAAACACTGATGTCTCAGTGACCAACACGAAAGCATTGGAAAAGACAGCTAATGCAACGTGGCGAGCTGTGGTGGAGGTAAACAAACGCCGTTTCGGAGGTTTTACGTCACTTACTGCTTGAGAATTACGTAACAAATTTTGTGAAAGCCTACACAGGTGCTGGAAACAAACGTTTTGTGACGGAACAGAATCTGTATCGCGAGAGTTACGCTTCTGCAACCGTGCTGTTTGGAATATGAATCTCAAATGCCTTTAGTTTACCGCAAGAAGTTGACGTACACTAACAAGATGTACAATATCATCAGTAAGAATAAGTTATGCTATAAAAATGGTGTTAGTGAGAAGCTCAGGTGATGTACAGTATCATAAAATAAACAAAAACATAACAAATGCGTAACAAAACAACAGTAAAAGAACAACAGCAAAACAAGGGTGCAAAGACAGACGGGAACGCAAAAAGAGGCAGCAGGCAATGTCAGCAAAATAAAACCAAAGGGGTACTGAAGCTAGATGAGCACATGGACGCCTAGAACGCTACACAGTTCAGAATGCTGGCGGCATTGCCTCGGACCACAGCTGAAGACAAGCGCTGGTGCAGCCAGTGGCGCTCTCTGGAGTCACCAGTGTGATCAACAAGTTTCTTGGTGAGGGCGTCAAGGAAGGGGTTAGTTTTCTCGTCATAAACACCAGAACTGTGTAGTGTCTTAGTCGTTTCGATGACCACTGGTTGTAAAACGTGATTGAGGGAAAGTTCTTGGCGCTTGTTGTTTTTGCTATTTCGGCTTGTTCTGCTGCGTAGCCAGGCTGGATGACACTGACCTTGTAGTTGCTGGGGGCGAAAGAGTCCAAGAATGTTACATCCCAGACCAGACAGCGGTCCTTATCCCAAGGGTAAATCGTCTGTGCGTCGGGGATCAGGCCATATAGTATACCATGAGGCCGCAAGGCTCAAGGTTGGAAGGGATTTGATGCGGTTTAGGGCAGAGTTGTAAACGGGCCTCAATTTGAAGCCCGAACCCGGCCCGAGCCCGACATATATTTTTGAAGCCCGGCTTATGCACAAAAGCCAAATTTACCGAGTGACACAAGATATACCCAACCGCAGGGTACCAAAAAACGTAGTGTACGAGTATAACTGCAGGTGCACGGTTTTATCACACCCAACATAACAACCATCTTGACCAAAATATTGGCTCAAACAAGCACAAACGTAGCTTGTTAGTCAACGATAATACTGCAGAATGTAATTCTTCTCAAGAAAAAGAGAAACTATCTCGAAACTATCCGCGGTGGTGCTATAGGCGTAAGAGAAATTACTGTATCTAGGATAGGGCTATAGGCATGAAAAGCAGGTTTGTAGGTGATCGTTTCTTAAAACAAGCCATCGCGTGTAAGTGATTGATCTCTTCGACACAGGCAATGCCATGGCGTGGTAATTTCCTCATCGCTATCCCTTCTCACAAAGAGTGCGAGATTAATCCGAGCAGAGAACAAAAGAACGCAGCTGTGTTTGCAAATAGAATTAGCTGAAGAAAATCACAAACACTTCAACCACAGAAGTCACGTCGGTGATTATGTACAACAAAAGATACGTCACGAAAGAAACAAATCGTTAGTCTGAATTTTATTAAAAAGTTTTGTATGCAGGCCCGAAATCGGCCCGAAACATTTTGACAAACTTGAGCCCGAACCCGACCGAAAAGCCCGGCCAGACTTACAGCTCTGGTTTAGGGATCTATGAATGATGTTGCTGATGTCAGAATGTCGTGGGCAATGACTGGCATTCATTCTGCAGGAGAGGCCCTGAAGTCCCAATCATCCATATCTTTACCACAACGGATACGGAACATTTACTGAGTTTCTCACTGACACCGTTTTTTACAGTATGACTTATTCTTACTAACAAGATGCTGTTGAACACAAGCAGAATACTGGTAAATATCTACCTCTGTCACACTTCAATAAATGGTAAATATTCTACATGAAAAAAACAATAAAGGCAGTTTTAATAGAGTTGGCCAAAACTAAAAATATTGTCAAAAGACTTAGCTTGTATAAGTAATAGCGATTTTACTAGATTGATTGAAGGGCCTTGTCACCTTTTCGCAATGAGTCTCATGCTTTTTGCCACTTTTTATCTGTAATTTTGATTTGTATTCTTCTTCCTCCAGGAACCGACGTAAGGTCAAATGAGATTCAGTTTAAAAATGTTAGAAACGCTGTGATTATGAGCACAGTAATTTTCTGATTTATAATATGTCGGTTAACATATCGTTGTGTTTGTCACTGGCATGAAATTATTGATTAGAAAATTGTTATTAGGGCGACTCCAGAGTTAGTAGCAAAGCAGAGCCCTTATATTGTTTGAGTCAGGGATTGGCTTCATTCGCAGTGGGGCTGGACCTCATGAGGACTGTTCTCTTTTTATACTTCTTTGTGCACTGTTCTGCAGCTGGATTGCTGGCATTCGTTAGAGTAGTTCTATAGAGTTCCATATCTTTAACAGTAATAGCAGGAATGCTTCCTTCTTTCTTTAATTAACTTCCTTTTTAATTAGATGTGGTTCAAAATGTTCCGCCTGCGTTTTAAATGCACGTAGAAAATCGTACAAAATAACACCGTCTGAGCAAACTATTTTCTAATTTCACGAGATTAAACTGTAAGATATGAACATGAACCGAATGCAAACATATTTACTGCACGGTAATCTATCACGGGTGCACTGCATTTCCTACGAATTGTGCAGTCGTGCAGCTTGGAAACAAAGATGGCACAGCTGCACCCACGAAAATGAGCTGCGGTGTAAATTTTATGATGTACTCAGGGCCGGATTAAATGAACGCGAGGTCCCGTGCAAAGTCGTGACCGCCAGGCCCCCTAAACGCTTAGCGCAACTGCGTAGCATTTCACATACCCTCGTTTCAACTTTGCAAAAGCACCGGTCAATAACATCAGAACTTGGCAGCCTACGCTTCAGAAACAATGTACGGCAGTTCGGATGTGGCTAATTTGTTCAAACAGAAAGTTACATCACACAAAAACGATCTTTTTGCCACCGTGACACTACACAACAATTTTTATAGACTCTCTGATCATCTTCACCGCATAAATCGTCCATTCACTTACAGGCTTGCGGAGTCGGAGGTAAACTGTCCGACTCGGACCTTTCCAAAATTTCCACTCCGACTCCTTAACATAACGTGAATGAAGCTCGGCTGTCAACAATTTTGCAGCAACTGGTAATCAATGGAAATCGTGGTACACGGCAAGAATTCTTTGTTTCAATAACAGTTTCAAAGGAAATGGTACCATTTCGACGGGAATTTCGAGTGTGATCAAAAAATGATTTAGTTGGACTTGCGGATTCGGAGTCGGACAAAAAATTCGACAACGACTCCTAGTGCTGTTAAGAAGCCGACTCCACCCAAAAACGTCCGACTCATTGCGACTCCGAAACCGACTCCACAACCCTGTTCACATATCCATTGAGGAAAGAGATGTCTACACTCTCTCGCAGATCAAAACGTACACCATTTAGAAAAACTGTTCTCAACGAAATATCTCGCACAAGCAACTTGAACCGTAGGCTACTACTTGACTGAAGTTTTGCGATGGGAGCTTTACAATAGTTACACCTATCAATTGCTCCGTGACCTAGTGGACAGCAGCGCTTTGTTTGATCTAAGACTGATACCCTCACGATCACAACAAGCACTTCGCAGCTAGTTGTTACGTCAGCGCACGATACGGTAATTGCAAAGGCGTTAGATTCCGAAGAGTACTTAGTAACGAACTTATTAAAGTGACCCTGGTCTTTGTCACTCTGTCAGCGTGTGCTATTAGAAAAAAAAGTCAGCTACGAAAAGTTTCATGACGCCGCATTTTTTTCACGCTAAATCGTTGATGATTGTTTCCAGGTCCGTATCTCCAAGAATATCATGCTCCATGCAGCCCCGTAGCCAGACATTTTGATAGGGGGGGTCAAACAACCACCGGGTCTCAGTACTTAATGTCCCTTATTTTTAAATCCTCATCTATAAAATGTGCCTTTTCTGGCGTTTTTTTCCCTGAATATTATATTCACATTTACGCCTGGAAATAGAAAGTATGCTTTCATTGAATTGAAAAGTTTTAAAAGTTTGTTTTTAGTGAAGTTCCAAGCTTTTACTTTGGATGAAAGCCACCATTTGCTCGTAAAACGTTTTTTTGCGAAAACACTTGTGAAAACTACGATGCCATAAGTGCATGTGCTGCATAAGGTTGTGTTTTTTGCAGCCAACATTGCAGTTGAGCAAGAAATTATCGTAGCCGCCATTATAACAACCATTGATATTTGCACGCATTCATGCACACCAACACACATTCCATCGAAGCCGAGTAGCGTCTTTGCTCAAAGACACCGACTCGCGATATACAGGTCTGCAAAACTTGCGCACAGGTAACACTTGGATATTGTGCAAATCTTTAGGGACTGGTTGATGTATTCAGCTGATAACGCAAAGGTTTAGTCCCACAAGGTCTTTGACAAATGCTTGGATTTTTTGTCATCACACGCTATAAAATGCTACTACTGTAGCATTTTTGCATGCTACTTACATTACTCAAGATTCCCAAAAATTATTAGGTATTTATCCAGCTATTTAGGGTTAACTATATAATTCACAAAACAATTTTGTAAGTTGGGGAACGTTATAGTTGCCTTTTAAATAAACTTGCATGTGTTTGATCCACTCAGTCTACAAAAAGTGTGAAAATGATTGTGCATTTGCGAAAATGAAGCAACAATTGGTTATCATCACGGCTTTGCACTAAAGTTAAGAAATACTTGTCGCCGCAGCTTAACACAATCGTTGTTTAGTTGATCTAGCCCAGTGGTTCCCAAACTGTGGGTCGAAACCCAAATACAGATGGAGAAGGGTCAAAAAATGGGTGGCGCGAAGGCGAGTCAAACTGGAGTTGTGTATTTTGAACGTTAGGCCTATGTCTGTTTCCCTGTATCCGTTTGTAGCATAGGCACGTAAGAAAAAAATTGATGGCTAACATTAGAAATAAACATAGCAACTTGTTACCAAAAATCATCAATACAATCGTTAATTTTTGATACGTTTTTTGAGGTTTGGGTCGCGAGGTCTTCAAACTCAGGTATGGATGGCGCTCAAAAAAGTTTGGGATCCACTGATCTAGCCATACTATCGTAAGCAATTAAAGTCTCTTTCAAAATCCATCAGTGTAAAAATTCCAAAATCCAATCGACGGGAAAAAAATCCAAATTCATTTCATTTTAGTCACATGGGCTTCGTCGAGAAAACAGATTGCAAGCTACAATTATGGCAGTGCGAATGTCCACACCATTAAAAAATGTTGGTTTCTTAGTTTTGAGAAGCAAAAATGAAATTTCACCACTTTTGCCCCGCTCTTGGGAAATATTTTTATGGCTGAGTTGAGTTGAGTTTATTTGGCGAAAGTTAAGAATTTCAAAGACGGGAAAGAAACCATAGCAATTGCAAAAACGCCAGGGCACCGAAAAAACCGCAAGGTTATCGAGTCGTAGCCCCTTGACTGGGCTGCTTCCGGAAAAATCCACTAATGGCCTCTCCCTGGTAAAAATCTTTCTGGCGCCCATGTTCCTAATTACGATATATTTTGGCGCTCACTCTTCCGGTAACAGCTAAATGAGTTCAAATTTACTGTAGGATAGGGTGGCAAGTAACATCAAATGCAAGTTAAAACACTTTCAGACTATGTACAGGTCGGACTCTGATTACTTGACCAAACTGTTTGTTAACTCGCCGGCAAGGTAATGTGAAATCATTTAATGAAAACGTTAAGGCTCCACATAAATGTGATTGTACGGTCAAAATACATATTTAATCATCACAAATAAATACCGTAATGAATACTATTGTTGATAAACAGTGGTTATGGCCCAATTTCATAATAAAAAAGACTTTGAAACTGGATCGTTTCTTAGCCAGAGTTTGAGCTTCAAGACACATAAAACATATAGGCCTACAACCGCCATATTCACGCATTTAGTTTCAAAATTGTACAAAAATAAAAATCTATGGCGTTGATTTAAAGCTACTGCTGACAAGGCTAAGTTATACAGTATTTGTAGCACGCCAGAGTTATCAGAGAGGAATTTTTTCGATGGTCTTGAAACGAAGTTTACATTGCCAATGGGTGGGATACAGCAAGCTGGTGCACCAGAAACAGCTGCGAAGAGCGTTACACCTTGTTTTCACTTTTGTTTAATGAATACCAGCGCTTAGATACAAGTTTGTGTTTCATGATCACCAACTTCCACACGGAGCTTGAAACTCAGATAAAGTCAGCCATGGCATGATTTCTCCAGCATTTACACTATACACAACTTTGAATAATCATCAACATTATTGGTAAACCACACTGCTTTGCAGAGTTGCAGGTCTGGCCGGGCTTTTCGGGTCGGGCCGGGTTCGGGCTTAAGTTTGTCAAAATGTTTCTGGCCGATTTCGGGCTTCCATACAAAACCTTTTTATAACTTGCAGATAGTCTCGATTTTTTCTTTCGTGATGTACATTTGTTGCACTCACCCGGGTGACATGTGTGAGTGAAGTGATTGTGATTTAACT
>Ga0210059_1009996_pt1 | contig 14721 bp, 9 predicted proteins | sample Ectturendosymbi2_FD_188042 | JGI IMG/M metagenome (GOLD analysis project Ga0210059, IMG submission 188042) | Ecteinascidia turbinata endosymbiont from Florida, USA - Sample 2 (SPAdes) (version 2) | ecosystem: Host-associated > Tunicates > Ascidians > Unclassified | place: Key West, Florida...
TTTCTTGTTTAACATTTTAATAAACACGCACCAACAGGGCCTCTGAGTGATATTTAACAGAGGGTACGAAGACCAATACCAGCCCCCCTAGCTTCCTTGGGTCTTTGTCAAAATTTGTATAGCTTGTTTGTATAGTAATCAGAATATACAGCAGATAAAACAGCAACCACACTAAGATATAGAACGGAATTAATTTTCATACTGGCAATTGTTTGCGCGAGTAATAAAGGACTTGAATGCAGAAAAACTTGGCATGAGCACTTAAATCCTCTCGGGCCCCAATACCTACCAGACCCAGGTACGATGTACCTCTTGTACCCCCCTCTCGTAGGCACCGCGCACCAAAACGTATAACTTACGCACACATGAAGTAAGAGAATAGTTCAAAAAGCCCAAGCATAGTTATGTTTTGGCAGCAATAAAACATACGCATAGATGGCGCTAACACATTTCCTTCGAACGAACACAAGCACAGATGTGGCGCTACCCAAGAGCGCGCGCATAGATGGCGGCAACACGGTTACCAAACTTACTATGATGTTTAGAACCTCTGCATAGTTCTCTGATAAGTTTCAGGTAGATCGATTTATAAAGTGTTTGGAGGTTTAGGGTTTGCGAAAGAAGAGGGGTCATTTGGGGTGAAGACTTCCTCAAGGAGGAACTTTGCCTCATAAAATGTTTGCAGTTTTCGCAATATGCGTTGCAACAGTTGCGGACTGATGCAGCACGGCAATGTGCCGTGCATTTAAGCAAGCTGCGATTTGACGCTTGCAGTCGTTTGTTCATGAAATGAATTTCCAGTCGATGTGATGACTCACCCATGGGAACGGAAATTCGTTTGCTGCTCGGTAGACACACGACTTCCTACGTTTGCGATGCGAATAGAGACCAAATGCAACCCGCTGCATTATACGCGAGTCTAATGCAGAAAATACGACCGATTTGCAGTGAACGCAACTAAAGCAAATTAGGTAAGAAATTACAGCAATACCTCATGGAACGAAGCAACAAAAGTCCAAACAATGAACTTGGTTAGTGCACAATACAAGTAAAAGAATGAATAACAACAGTATTTCTAACACCCGAGTAATTCATTTCTTTAAATTGGGCTATGAACTTTTTAAAAATTAGATTAAAAAGATTTCAAATGGCATTTTTTTAAGAATTCAGACACTAGAGAGAATTGAGAGATGTTTTGAAGACTACAAGACACGGTTTATTTCTAACAAAGATTGTTACCATGCAGATTTTGCTGCCCTGTACTTCGACATTTTCGTACCTTAATTTGAATGTGCCTTTGAAGGGGCGTGCAGAGGTCTGGTGATGCCCGGGGTGACTGCTTGATTGTATGCGACCTTGTCAAATTCTAGTTGTGTATTGAGGAATGTAAGAAATACAGACATTTGAAATATGTAAAAACTGGTGTTGACAAACAACGTTTGGAAAAATTTCAAAGGGTATTTTTAAGAACCCAGGCACAAGAGAGAATCGAGAGATATTTTGAAGATTACAAGACCCAAATTAACAATAGTTTGGCAGGAATGGTCTAGTCATTAAATAGGGGAAGCTAAATAGGGTGTAAGGTCTTAAGATTAGGATGGCAATGCTTCATCTCTCGTTTGGACCACTTAATTAACACGCATTTGCTTGCCCCCCTCAGGCAAGTTCCCATCAGATTCATGCAGAATGTGTTAGTAGCCTTACAATACGAAGAAGCATCTACTCTAGTTACATCATTTTAATAATAAGTATTTTTAGTAATTTTACCCTTTGGAAGTATCCTATCTGCACTCCTCTGTGCCTTTGGTAATTCAAGTTGATAAGCTTTAATATGTCTCGTGTCATTTGGATGAACATCTGCTGTGATGAACCTAAAATATTCTTCAAATGTAATTGACAGTTGTGATTGACTGTATTCACACATAAACTTACCCACTTCAAGGCCTCTTAAAGGGTCAATAATTGTTAATCGCAAGTTTTCTGCGTTTTGTAAGAAAACTGTAACTTTAGAAATCCAGATGTGTTCAAACACATCCCGTATTGCCCCGTGATTTTATAAAATTATGATATGACAAGCGAAGTGTTTAATTGATTACTCAGGTAATGCTGCATTTTGTGCGTTATACCAACACATTTGGATATCGTATAACACAACCGTTTACACTTCTCTTTCCATGCCGGTTTCTCGCCACATTTACACCAAGATAAGTGCAGCTCTCAAAATTTTTTCAACACAATTGTCTTTGACATTTCAATACGATTGCCGTTTACTTTAAGGAATTCTGTGTTAACAAGTTTATTTGTGACTGACATCTCTTTTGATTTGCAAAAATTTTGGGAGAGCATGTTTTCCGCAAGCCAATCAATTACTTTGGATTTTTCACAGGTAACCACGTTTTGTAGTTTTGCTAAACCATTCAAACTTTTTGCTAAGACCGTATCATCAGTAGAAAATGCGGTTTTCATAGCACTGTAATTGGGCAAGTCATTTATAAGTATTTAAGAGGACTGGAGGTTTTGCTCGTGTTGCAGCTGCAATGCTCCGTCGCCCTGAGCCAACTAACGCGAGAACTGAACCGACGACTCAGCAAAAAAATGCCCGCTCGACGAGGTTCACTCTGGTACTACTGCCACGACTTTAGCGCTATATGTGGCGTGATCACCTCGTCACACTCGGGTTCTTTCATTGCGACGAACGATTCTGCGTTATGAACGAATAATCATTGTGACAAAAATGGTGAAAACTAGCAACTCTTCGTGTTGGTTTTATAAATTGCAAATAGTTACATCCATTTATCATGCAACACACAGGTTACCTGCAAGTTTTTGGCAAAGGAACCTTCTTTTCACATTGCACTTCCTTACGTACCACTGGCCGTTGTAATCAACATTTACACAACGACGGCGTGCCTTGCGTAGTATCCTGGGTTCATTAGGAGCCCAATGCATTTGTGACTTCTGTACAGGGAGTCCATCTTGCCATCGGTAGTCACTTGCTGCAGTTGAGTCATTAGTTACACCGATCCATAAACGAGCTTGATGAAAAAAAACATGATAATAAGTCTCAAACGTCTCACAGCAACGTTCAGAGGGATTTTGACAAATCTTTCCATTAATAAAATGTTCATTTTATTGAGAAAGCAATGAGAAAATGCAGGCATGCCATTTGAAAAAACTGCAATAGATTTCGTCATAACATACAAAAATTTATGCAGTTGTATTTACAAAATATTTACGAAAGATGTTTGAGTAAGCCAAACAGATTTTGAACGACCAAATCGAAAATAAGATACATTTATTCAATATTTAAAGTTACGTTTTTTCTTTTTGAACTGAAGATTGTCTGTTATCTTACCGGTGTTGGCTAAACCAAATGTTTGCAAAACGATTCGCTCTTCTTGTGTTATGAGCTTTGCAAGAGTTCCTCCGTAAATCTTACAGACAGCTTTTGACATTACATGTATTCTACGAATCCGGCCACTTGCGTAGTAGATGTTATTATGCAAATGCCAAGGATTGACTGTAAATGAAAGGTACAAGTTTTGAAAGATCTTTGAACGGTTTGATAATTCGAAGAAATTTGGGTTGACAACATGGTGACAAAATATCTTTAGAAAATGACAAAAACCTCACCGAAGCAATAAAATTTGGAATAGCAGCCCCAAACCCACTTAATGACACATTTTATATGGGTGAATTCCAAACATTACTAGTTAGGGCTTTTGTACAGCATGTTGTCCAAAGATAACTTGGGTTAAATTTTAGTATTCTATTTCAAACCTGACATTGCAATATTTCAAACCTGGCATTGCAATATTTCAAACCTGGCATTGCAATATTTCAAACCTGGCATTGCAATATTTCAAACCTGGCATTGCAAGACTAAAATGCGAAAATAAAAAGATTGTAACAAATTCAAAACTATTTGTAGTCTTACGTTCATCACAAGGATATTACAAAGTAGAAACACAGAATAAATATACGCAGGTCAGATAGTACTTAGGCTTCCAAGATATAATCAAAATATAAAACTTTGTGAATTTTCCAGGGGACCAGCTTTGCTTTTATGTCAACAGACTCGCTTGTTTTCATAAAAACATCATATTTCTAAATAAACATGAAGATTTCCAGTTGTTCCTAACATGTCTTCTCTTTCTTTTGCTTGTGTGTTCAAATTCATGCTATTATTGTTCGTTATTTTTGTTTTGTACGCAATTATTTTGTTTTCGTCATATTTCCTTTTAATTTTTAACTTTTTGTTTTTCTATACATATAACTTTGGAGAACATCTTTAACAAAGTAGCACGATGATAATTGCAGATCATGGCTCTACTTTCATCGGCATTTTTCAATAAACAAACATAAAAGATATATATTGACACAGCATCGTTATTATTGAAAAGATATATATAGGCACAGCATCGTTTTCATAAAAATAATAGCGATAACAACAAAGGTTTTGGCAAGTTCTACTGAAGTAAGGTGTGATAACTGTGATTGCACGCTTCGTTTCCAACATATTTTTAACCTTGAGTTTAAGATTATGTCTATTTTGACAACCCGAACTTGTCCTTTCAGCTTCACTTTAATTTTGTTAGCTGCTTGTTACAGTGTCGATGTTTTCGTGTGGAAACATTTTTTTTAGAACTTTGCCAAGTCCCGGTGAATTTTTTGCTTGCTTATTTAGTGTTTCTATTAAAAAAAAGAATTTTTTTGCCTAGTTTACTTCTGTGTAGATTTTTTTCACCGCACTAAAGCGTTTACTAGAGCAATGTTCCAAGTTGTCTTTGAAATACTCAAAAGACACCTCCGCATTGAAGTTCGCGTACGTGGGTATATAAAAGTGGGGGGTACGGCGGTATATAAAAGTGGGGGGTACGGGGTATATAAAAGTGGGGGGTACGGGGTATATAAAAGTGGGCAAAACCGTCCACTCCAACTTTGTTCCTGTTGTAGAAATGTTCAGCCTTGGACTTTTTTCAACGTTTTGGTCAACATTTGGTTGTTCCACATACTGACAGCAAGCAAACTTATCTTTTCATTTTTGGAGGATACTTTACGAAGAGAGCCCACACTTAAGTTTTGAAAGAAATGACTAGAAAATATTTTTTCCGTCTCTGCCAGTTTTTTTATAATCCACGTCGATTTCTATTTATTGTCTTCACAGTGGGAATGTGCATTTGCAATTCTCCGGCGAAAGACTAGGACTTAAAAAAACTTTTCACATGTGATATTATATTCTTTTCCAGTTATTGTACCCTTTTGCAGATAGCATTTCTACTCTTTTCCAGATATTGTACACTTTTCATATTCCGCTTGCTTCCTGACAACTGATTTGTCGAGGTCCATATTTTCGTGTGCTCTGAGGAAAGTTACGACATTGCAGAAGTAGTTTCGAAATCAATCCACGGTTTGCAAATGATTTGTGCCATACTTGTCACGTTTGTCTTAGCGTAAAGGTTATAATAGGGCATAACGACTTGCAAGGCTGTTAGATTCTGGTTTCTCCTAATTTGGTGTTGTTAGTAAAACCAGACCTCTGCATTTAGAGCATCGCTCCAGGATAAAGAACAAGCTATTTATTTTACTTCATATTTAGCAGTGTTATGCCCACTTTCTAAACTGCACTTGATCTTTAGTTCAGCGCATCAACCACTACTAATTCTGACTATCATTTACTTTGAGTATCACGACAGCTTGACTTCACCCTTAATCCACAGACTACGTTGATGCGTTTGATCAACAACGCATCAAGCCCCTGTTTCTTACGTGTCTCCATTGTTTTGACAGATGCTGAAGATGTATTTTATGTCAGTCATTTTTGTTCGAAATTAACTAAGGCGAGGCGAATATCAAATGCTGAAATCCGAACGACTACGATCAACAAGCCCGTGCGGTTTATAGGGTTTTTGTTCAGTGAGGGTCTGCAAGCATTGGTGTAGGTGCTGAGGTGCAAGAGGTGCAAGCGCACCCCCAAAAGTTTTGGTTCGTCAAAAAATTGGGCAAAATCTCAACAAATTTGGGCAAAACAGCTTCGACATTATTTAACAATATTAACGAAATTACACTTCGTTGTTACTGAGTGCATAAATAAAAGTGTATTATGTCATAGAAAACACTTGAGGTATACATAAAATCAACAAACTGTTTCTAGCAACTTCGTATTTTAGTTTGTGAAAGTTGATGAGCAGCTGACTCACTTGAAAGTTTGGGCAAAAGAAGGCGTTTCATTTGTGTGCTTTATTTAATTGTACACTGAGGCAATCAAATATATACTGTTGGGCAACTACTTCATGTCAGTAGAGTCCATGCCAAGCAAGTACAGAAAAGCTTTTTCTTTCAATTTTAACTACAATGATTGGATGAACACACTTTTCCATACTGTTTGTTGTATATATGAGAAGTTGAACAGACAATGTTGTGAGACTCATGACATAGTCATAATACAAATACGAAATAGGTTGCATGCCACATATATCACATAAATGTCTTCAGAGAAAGAAGCAGCTGAAGGCCTACCTCACCTAGGTTGAGATTCCTGGCTGACAGCAACAGCTGGAATGTGAATGGAAGGCCAAACTTCAGAACCGTGATACAGATGATCAAGAGTACTCAGCCAGCTGGATTCTGACAATGTTCTAGCACAGCCTAGCGTACTTTTATTCTAAGTCGGGTTATTAGGAGCCAAATTCCATATTTTCAAGCCCATGAAAACTTGGTAGGTTAAAATATTACATATCAACAGCTACAGAAAAGTTGTACTGAGAACGTTTGTGGCATAAAAGTTTTTCGTGCCGATATAGAAAATTATGGGAAAATATCCTTTCCACAACCAAAAACTTGCCTGCTCCTACACGTTCCTTATTTAGTGTTTCTATTTTAAAAAAGAATTTTTTTGCACAGTTTACTTCTGTGTAGATTTTTTTCACCGCACTAAAGTGTTTACTAGAGCAATGTTCCAAGTTGTCTTTGAAATACTCAAACACACTTATGTGTGTAAGTATCAAAGAAGCTAAAATATTTTAGAATCCAAAATCATGGAAAATGTTCGCAAAACCCAGATGTGCATAAACCCACCTTTGCAGTAGTCTTCTCAGCGTTTAACAGGATGCAGTTGTATTTAGTCATTTTGATGCACTTACCACGGTTCCCTTCCCCAACGCAACACCGAGAGCTGTTTCGATAAGACGCAGCATGCTCATGCTCTTTCTCAATAAATGCCTTGTTTTTTTACAGAGCTTCGCTGTCCGCTGAAACGGCTGTAGCATTTCGGCAGAACTTCGCTTTCTATCTCAAACCCGCTTTTCGATCCGGAAGAGCTTCGCCATATGCCTTTAATCGCAATCCGGTCCGACAGAGCTTCGTTCTGTGTCAAATTTCACTTAAAACGTTCAACAGAGCTTGGCCCTCTGTTTGCATCAAAACCGGGCTGCCAGGCATTTCTGCCAGCAGGTATTAACTTTTTACCGTCATTGCAGATGATCATGTTGAGAGATAGCAATTAATTCGCACCACTCGAATGGATTTCTTCCAAGTTGTTACATTACAGTATATACTTTTCAGACAGCTTATTCCAGTACTTCCGTTAACATCATTGAATCTATTATTAAATCTTATCAACTTTGAAATTTCATAAAAACTCACATCTTATTATTTGTAAAAGTTGGAATTCCAAACTTTCTGTTGGCCAAAAGAAACCTTCGTGCACACAGAAATCCCCATGAAAACTTCCAATAAAAATGGAGTGACGTCACTGTGTTGAAGTTCCTCATTGCTGTATTTCACAGCAATTCGTAGGATGCTCTTGTGCATAATATGTTTCCGTGCTTCATGCGGTGCCACAAATAAACTTGCCGTTGAACTTGAACTGCCACAAGAAGCAGTAAAAACGTTTCGTGCCCTGGCTCTTCCCGTACCTGCTTATAGGCCCTTCCAGTACCTGTTTCCACAAAGCACCCCTTTGCATTATAATAATTTGATTAGATTATAATGCTGCAGGAGCACTGGAGAAGAGCTATCTTGTTCACTGCCGCTTTCATCCTCACTGTTGTCGCTACCTTCCGTATGTGAAAAAAGCTCATTTTATGCAGCTATAACCATGGACAACAACCTGCTTTGTTTTTTCATTGAAGCAATCATGCATCATATTACTCAGAGCAAAAATTTTACTTGCAACTTCCTCAGCTGTATTCTTACTAAGCTATTCTGCTTTTACTCTATTTATATTATTCTCTTTTCATGTTGCCATGTACAAAAAAAATGTTACCATAGAAAACAAATTGAAAACATTATTACCAAAAACTTGTACAAACATGCGAAGCAACCACAACTTTTAAAAACAGAACAAAAACTTTAAAAATAAAATTTTATGTTGTAGTCCAATCTTAGAGGAGGTCATCAAGAGATCTATTTAGATCTCAGTGTTTGATTCTTTGCTGGGAAAGAATTCTTTTCGATAGACAGTGTTGTGTAGTAGCCTTTAGTGCAATTCCACTCAATCATTTCCACCTCTCCGGCTTACGCAAGCAGCTCAAGGTACGATGGCAAGACAGAATACCACACGGAAGTCCTGTTCCGAGCAAATGCACTCAGAATTTAGACTATAGTGCGCAAGACACAAATGAGATGGGCAGGTTACGTACACGGGATGCCAAACGACCGCATCCTAAAGCAACGTTTTTATGGAGAACTTGTCCATGGCAGGCGTTCTGTAGGTGGCCAGAAAAAGTGCTTCAAAGACACCTTGAAAGCCTCAATAAAGGACTGTCAACTCTTGGGAAGCTTTGGCAGAGGAGCGCTCCACGTGGCGCAATCTCATCTCCACATGGACTGATTCAGCCGAAAAACGAAGAACACTGGCCGCACTCAAATAACGGGAACAACGCACGGTTTTTGCCTCCACTAAGCAGCTCCTTCAACCATCCCACTGGTGTCCATCTTGTGGCAGAGGCTTCACAGTGCGGATTGGCCTCATTAGTCATCTCCGAAACCGTACGCGCAGAAGAAAACTTGAATCAGATACGTTGGTCATCTTGGATAAGGAAGGTCGAAGAAGAAAGTACAGTAACTGAACACTGTTGACATATTGATTGCACTAGAGCTATCATGCAAAGCTATACAATACAACATCAATACAGTGGAGTAGGAGCTTTTTAAACTCCATTTACGTTATACAAAAACTCTAAAATGTTATTTTAACAAACCAACCACAGTTAATGAATACGAGAAAATTAAAACATTTCTTACGCATAGGATTCAATTTGTAGACATTGTTCGCCCAAGGACCTCCTGTACCATTGGAATTACAATTAGTGCTTGCACCATATTTTGCGTATGTCTGATTGGCATTAGCAGAACTTCCACACCATCCTCCATTCTTTTGCAATGCAAAATAAGTATATGATGTGAAAATCTCATAGGTATTTACTGATGACATCACAATGATGGCACATAGTCTTTTTCATTTTTCAACGTGACAGGATTTGCAGGTGTAGGGCTGGTGTACTGTTTTTACTGTTTTTAACAATCACAGAATCAATTTAAGGCTTTTGCTGAAACGATTTGCAAGGTATTGCTAACTGAAAATTATATGCTGCAAGATTATCAAACAAATCTTTTTGGCCAGTGACGGTGTGTGTGAGTATTTCACACTCCGGTGACAGTTGTAACACAGATATTTCACAGTTGGAAGATCTTATAGGTTTTCTGCAAGCTTTAGAGGAATATCCTACTGCACTTTTCTTTCATAACTTCGTGTCTAATGTCTATTCGGACTTGCACATGTTTGCATTCAAGTCTCCGCACAGGAAGGGCAGTTGAATCAACCCGCACCTTTGCGGAGCCTACAGTAGTTTCTTCAACATATAATCTGTGAACTTAAAAATTTCAGAAAAACGCTCCTTTAAACACATTTGAAGTATATGCAAAGACATTGGATTACCTGCTTTAAAAGTATATCAAATGGGAACTTTTCAACTTAATTTTAGCAAGACCTAAGTGTACGTGCTTCATCGTTGGGTTTGTCAAGTTTGGTTTCTTTTCTAACAGAGGTTTTACGTTTACAACAGTTGGTTGGATAAAGTTAGGCGAAAAAATTTTTAACAGTTTAACACGATGTCTCAATAATGATAGAAAAATCTCAAGGATTAAATCATTGAAAAACTTAAATATTAAAAATATCAGACAGAATAATGGTCTTGAAAACTTGAAAAAATTAGCTTTTAACTAGTGTTTCTCATTTGCTTAAGCAACCAGACTTATAACAATATACTGAAACAAAACCAGTGTTAATCTAAAAACATACTGAGCGTATCCTCTAAAGCAGGGAAACCCCACCTTTCGTGAGCCAAGATCTACATTTCAAGCACCCAATCATCCGAGATCTACCAGTCCAGTGTTAACATCGTAAATCCAAACACTTTGCTTCCGGTCTGCAGTAACTAACACCGCAGCCCTTTGTTATTGCCCCACAACCACTAGACATAACACCATAAACTCTCCTATCAAGCACACAATTATTTAGAAGCGACTATATAATAAAAACCTGCTTTCGTTTTTTCCAAAACCCTTTGTGGTCGACTTATGATAAGCTAGACACCTGCCAGTAGACTGCGATCGTTTGGTTGGACATCCGTGATGTAAAAGTTTTTCCTAATTTGCTACGTCCACGTTATTGCATTGTTGCATAAAGATTTTAGGAGCATACTCCCATTCATAATGCAATTACGCAGTAATATTGAAAGTGCCGTTTTATCAATTACTTGGATACTTTTCCTAGTTCAAATGATATGTCTTCAATGGCATTTGACCGGCAATCTTTTCAGGTAAGATGAAATAAACATATGTGTGGTTGTTCAACACTAAAAGATTCAAACATCATCAGCACAAAAAATACATGAAAGGTACAAGAATTTTTGAATTTCATTTACGTTTGTTCCAACTTGTACATTAGAAAATTTACGAACGAGACAAAAAGAAATATGACATTGAACCTGAAATCCTTCAAAGCACCACGTGTCTTCTATTCCTTTATTTTCCAACAGCGTTTTTATGTTTTTGATAATTTGATGATTATGATTGGCCTTACCGTCTGTCAAACGCGTTGCTCTGTGCTGCTGACTGAATGCTGATTAATGACCCACATTTGAAAAAACATGACTACGTTCATACGTTGTGGTACTTGTTCCATACATCTTATTCGTATGCTATGTTCAACCTCATTTGCTTCCAATCACAGTTAGCCAGCGTGATGTGTAACAAGGCTCTGTCTCATTAGGGATGTTGATACATCTATTGATCATGGCTCGGATTCATTAAATCTCCTGCTAATGGAAAGCTGTTTACTCTTAAAGCATTATTCTGCCCCTAGATTACTAGACCAAGCCACTAGACCAGTGGTTCTCAAACTGTGGTACGCGTACCACTAGTGGTACGCGAAGGCCTTCAAGGTGGTACACGAATAGACCTACTTTCTGTTTTTCTTCACAAAAATATATTCACAGCTGTAGTTTTTACTTGTCGGGTTCTGTTAATAAATTCCTGAATTTTTGTGTTGGCTACTTCCCTTGCTGTTTTCTAAAAATAGCAATTAAAATTTGACTTCTGTCAGGTGATGTACACAGAAAAATGTTAAAGCCACAGCTAAAACAACTGCACTTTCCCCACGAGGCCACATGGGGGAAAGATTTTTATTTTCATTGAGCACAACAAATTATGGGGAGCACAAAAAAGATTTGGGAATAACTACCCCGAATGCCCCTCCGTGTCTGCGGGACTGGGCAGAACCGTCGCCAGAAAGTCTTACATTGGGGGCCTCATGTTTGTGCAGAGGGCTAGACATTCTGAAAATTTATTTCTAATTCACAACATGAACAGCATTTGCAGGTTGTGCAATATGACTATGTACATTTTCCCGCAAATACGCATAATAAGCTCGTAGTTTTCAACTAAAAAATTTTGAACGAGCTTAACAAAAGGAATTGGGTCGTAAATCATTGTCATTTAATTGACGGCGATTATTTGGGGAGGATGTAATGAAATGCCAATGTAAAAAAATTTGCAGGAAAGCAGAATCAATCCTATCGTTCAGGTATCAAAACATTATTACCGAAGTAGCAAACATGAGGCCGGTCAAAGCATGTGCGCAATGATGAACGTTTTCTTTCATTAGCGCAAATTGATAAACTTTACCATGAGCTTGAGTGAAATATGTCTGTAGAAAGAAATCCTTTCTCAGCACAGAATCAGACACTAAGATCTTACAGAGTATATATTTCCCCAACAAAGTAGGCATCATCAGCTCTTATTCAAATAAAATCTGAGTGATCTAAGTGAAATATGCTTATAAAGCGTGCGCACTGGGCTTTTTACTGGCCGAAATACGCATGCATAAACCTTGCTAATGTCTGGACTGTTAATCTCCTGGTGCATGGCCCATGTTTAGATTTAATAACATTTTGTATCTCAAACCGCCTATAAATATTAACAACTATAGACTAAGGCCTACGTGAACGCAATGGTTAACATCCATAATCCACTAACTGCACTACTCTGTTTTGGTACACCCCCAAAAGAGACTTCTAACTACACAATTAACTCCAACTGGCTGTCTGAACAGCAGGCTGCGCAAATGTTTAACTTTGGTCGTGAGCACCAAAGGTATCTTGCTGCTATGCAGTACAAGATAAGAGAAGATTACCTGGGCAAGACACAGTAGTCTACATTTTTTTACAACAATAACTCCACAAAATACGTTGATGAAGTGGAAGTCTGACTTCTATACAACTAGGCATGTAGGCAAGGCCGGATCGATGAACGCGAGGCACATCAGCATCAGGGCTACCCGGCAAAGTCGTTACCGCGAGGCACCCGACACGCTGAGCGCAAGTGCGCAGTTTGCTCCTTTGCCTGCAGCGACAGGTTGCGAAACTTGCTAGCGGATTGTTGTACTTTTGGTCTTTACTGCGTAACAATAACACGGCAATAAATCTTCAAATGTTCACTTGAGGTTACGGTAGTAGGCGTTTTGTCACATGTGACCAGGGCAACCACTGAGGATTTTTTCCACCCAGATCTGTTTCTTTAGTCGACCTGTGTGTCTAGGTTATTAAGAAAAATCACGTGATATCTGTGTTTTTTGAAGTGATAAACCCATCAGCAACTTCAATGTGTTCAATAATGTAAAGATAACTTTACATTACAGTGTTTACATGCGCGCATCAGGTGAGAAAGTACGCGTATCGGATGAAGCAGAACGTGTTCAATCGGTTTCACATTCTCATACAAGATCATTGTCAGGGCCATATACATTGGTGTGTTTAAGGGAAGGCAAGCGAGGCACTTGCCTCCGGCCCTCCTTTGCAACTGTAATGTGTAAAGTACCTTGCTCTCAAAGGGGCCCAACAACAACTGTAATGTATAAGTGGTCTACTTTTCTTTCAAAGGGCCCCCTAACTTCACTGATTTGTAGTGCTTCATATTTCAATTTTGGGGATCGAAGCTTTCGCTGGGGGGCTAAGTGACGACGGGACTGAATTTTGGGCCCCTTGTGGCAGCGTGACCCCCCAATTGGAGGGTATGGAGTGCGGCTGATACGGCTCTGGCTCCAATCAGCGCTCACCAGTGGTGTATCTAGAGTATAGCAGGCATTGAACGTGCCACTTTTACGAGGGCGCAAAAATGCTTGGAAAAAATTAAAAGCTTTTTTACAGTTTCTTGAACCTCTATTTTGCTCTCCATACCTGCACAACACAGCCCCTTACCTAATAGGCTAATATATAGGAAGCCAGGTGTGTTGCGCCAGCACCACCAAGTCGTATGATAAAATTGTGGTAGTTTGACATAACACGACGGTAACACATTGTGACAGAACAAGAACGCTCGCGTGCCATACAGGGGCGTAACGAGGCTAAATAGCGCCCGGGGAAAGAAACAAGTTTGGCGCCCCCACGTTCGAATCTGAGGTCTTTCGGAAGCAAATTGTCAGTGGCGTACGCAGAAAATTTTCATAGGAGGGGGTTTGGTTCAGGGTCATATGGTGGTTATTTGTATTTGGTGTGCGCTGTTTGTGACGTCACAATTTGACGTCATTTCCTTGTTTTCAAACAAACGTTTTGGCGAAGTTTGTTGGCAAAATATGCATATTTTTCTACATCCACTCTCCTTATTTTATGTGTCGTTGCACTGAATATAAACTATTAGCGCTCAAAGTTAGGCTATCGGAGAAAAACAAACTCAACGCTACGACACAGCAGTTCATAACGGCAAAAATATCAGGCTGCGAGTTAAAACAGGGGAATGAAACACACTCATCACTACGTCAGAGCAATTTACAACTACAAAATCATGCTGCGCTAAGGCCTCGTGAAATACGGGCAGTTGAGCATTGAAGGTGTGCAGCTGGACTGGCTGGAGCACACCTTGGTTTGCAAGATCGAATTTTGCTAAGGCGGATAAAGTACGCAATAAAATGTTTGTTTATTGTGATGTTTGGAAGTCCACAGGCCCGTAACCAGGGGGGCGAAGCCCCCCTTAGAAAAATTTTCGCCCCCACAGGAAAAATGTGCTGGACGTATTTTGAAATTATTGTAAATAGTTTACAAAATTTGTCCCCCTCTTAGAAAACTCTTCGCCCTCCCTGGTGTCCCAAGCTGGTTACGGGCCTGGAAGTCCAGCAAACGTTTCGTTTTTCTTTTTCACTGCTGAGACATTATCAAATGCCTG
>Ga0210059_1009998_pt1 | contig 14718 bp, 10 predicted proteins | sample Ectturendosymbi2_FD_188042 | JGI IMG/M metagenome (GOLD analysis project Ga0210059, IMG submission 188042) | Ecteinascidia turbinata endosymbiont from Florida, USA - Sample 2 (SPAdes) (version 2) | ecosystem: Host-associated > Tunicates > Ascidians > Unclassified | place: Key West, Florida...
AGAAAAATTTCTGAATGAAATGTATCATCATGCAGTGTCACACAAAGTCATCTCAGGGTCATTCCATGTCAGGCGATCCAGAGCTATATATCTTACTGTGAGCAAAATCCATGAAATTTCATAAGCAGAGAGATCTCATCATTGTGATTTCAAAACATTTTGAATTTTTTATATCGGACTAGTAATCACAGAGTTATGGCTGGTTGAAATTTGCAGTGTTCCCATTTAATTTTTGCTTATATTTTTTGTGAATTTAGTGCTCTGACATAAAAACCCTTGTATCTTTTTCATCTGTGACTATTTTTAGTTTGTGGGAATGTGTTGGAAGGTATGTTTATTAAAAATCAATCATTGGTACTTTCCTTATGACCTTTGAACTTATGTAAATCAAGGTCAAGTCAGATATAGTTTTTGTGTGCGCTCATGCATGACCATATTTCAATTGCTTATAACTCAAAAAGGTCAACTGGTATGAAGTTGATTCTTGTTTAATTTGAAAGCTATAGAGTAGAAGATTTTTCGGTTTCAGGAAACCTTTGCTTATTTGCCTGTTTGATATGCTTTTTATCATTTGAAGTAACTAGGGGGATTTTGACTTGTTATTAATATATGCATTACAGCAATGGTTCCCAAATTCTTTCAAGCCATTGCCCAAATCAAGGTAGCGATTAGGTCTTATTACCCACAATATTTCGCAGTTATTGCTCATAATATAGAACAAAATTGTGGTTTTGGTTGTGCATTACCCCCCAAAGAATCACATATTATGCCTGGGGGATAATTTACCCTCAGTTTGGGAACCACTGCACTAGAGCAAGCTGCAACAATAATTTCTATCCTCAGCTTCTATTCATTTGTTTGACATGATACATGTTTCTGATAGTACGATGGAGATAAAACAGTTTTCAGAAGTTTGATCATAATAATTCCATGTATATAATAAATGGACAAAAATTGTATTTTGTGAGCTTTGTTCAATTTTTTATTTTTCTGAGGTGGTGTCCTACCTAACAGATTCTACCCAAAATGCAAAAAATAAAATGCCATCAAAAATTATAACTGCCAAATGGTAACAAACAAGATCATGCCTTCAAAAAAAATGAGAGAATAACCAGGGAAAGATCAAACAAGGGTACTTGTGTGGTCAATCTGTGACATCAAATTTCAAGGTAGTTTTTCAAGTGAAACTATATGCAACTCTTGCAAGAGGCAATGCAGCTTCATTTTATGTTAACCAGGAACAAGTATGCTTCAATACAATTTATGCATCCTAACGGAATTTCTTCATTTTTTTGCCACAAAAAGATGATTTTTGCTGGATACTAACAGAGCTACCTGATTGCACTATTGAAAATCATGGCCAAAATTAGTCCGTGGCTACTACCATGTCTCTTCAAGATCAATAACAAAGATAATGAAGAGAATTGAGGAAATAGCTCTATTAATCCCGTTATTGTCTATGGACACAAAATAAATAGTTTACTGCTCATTTACCTTGTAGACTATATCAGGTTCATGTTGGTAAGAATTTCATTGCTGTTGAATTGCTTGTACTATGCATATCAAGCATAAAGGCAACCATGAAAAATTGTTGGACCACATAAAGATAGCAACTTTGTAAGTCAATAAATTAAACAACTGTTTTGATTCGACAACTTTTTTGGATTATTTGCAGTGATGAAGTCTTGAGACTTGGTCTTGAGACCATTTTCCTGAGTCTCAGTCTCGGTCTATAAGGTTTCAGGTCTCATCTTGCTCTCAAAGGTTACAGGTCTCGGTCACAAGCGTGTTGTCTTAAAACTGTCAATATTGCAAGGATATGGCTTTGTAAAACCTCAGTAATTCAACGAGTTCTTTCTCTGTTGTATTAGTAAGTAAGAAGCAACCAAAACAGATTGGAAAAATGCCAAACGTTTGAAAAAATTCAACTTCAAAGTGGTGATGATAATTTTTTGAAAAATTTCAGCAAAATGCACAAATTTCAAAATCTCGAGTTCCGGTATCAAAGTTTTAACAAGGTCTCGGTATCAAAGGTTAGTCTTGACTACATAACTGATTATGTGACAAAACAAAAATAATGCCATCTGAAGTATGTATCAGACAATAATGTATGGGTGAATTTGAAGCAAAAACAACCGTCAATGTGTATGGAAATAAGATTTATGTTTGTATCAAATCAAGTAATCTCTGGATCATGCAACTCTGGTCTTTAAATTGAATGGAATTAAAAAGAAAATCAACCGGACAAAAAGATTATAATCAGTAGTCACAAATGAGAAAAAAGAACAAGTTACTAATAAGTATATTGTAATCAGATTAGGTGTTAGATTTCACAGTGGTAATTTTCCTGACCATAAAAATAATATGTGCAAATTTGTGTTATATTTGTTTAAATTTCAAAAATAAAAAAATTACCAATATTTAAAATTGACACTTTTTTCTAATTTTTTCATATTTTTCAACACGTTTTCAATCTTAAAGATTTGTTGAGGGTATTGAGCATACTTAAGAACTGTATTGTTAAACATTCATTAAAATTTTTTGAAATTAAATTTGAGTTAATTAAAAAAATAAAACTAAATTAGGTTTAATCAAAAAAAGTATATGAACACCTTGGCGTCTGGGTATTTTTGGCGATTTTCGCAAAAAAAAACAGCAGTTTTCGGTTGCCTTAACAACGCCCTAGCTCCTCCGCCAATTGCGCTAGAGAGCTGTTCAATAGCTCAAACGGATCGGCCAGTCTAGTAGATTGCACTCGATAAAAAAATTTTTGCCTGGGGGGTGCGGGTTTTTTGTGAGTGACGTCATAATTGAAGTAGTTTTAGGGTCATTTTGTCTCATGTTCCTTGGCCTAGGGCCCAACCACTAGGCCAAAGCGTTTCGCTAAAGTTTTCATTGGAAAATAGACTCGAGTCCGAGTCTTTTGAGCCTTTGATCGACTTTCCAGTGTTTCTGGTTCAAAAGTTACGATCTAAAATGAACAAATTAATTAATTAACTAATTAGCTAATCAGTCAAATATTTTTGCTAACTTACATCACAACTTTTGAACCCAAAACCCCAACAGGTCATCCAAAGTATCAAAAGACTCGGATTGTAGTCTAGTTTCCAGTAAAAACTTCAGCGAAATACTACCACCGGTTGGCGCCCAGGGCAAGGCAATGTGGGCCAAGGTGGCCAAAAAGTCCTCCACTTATGATGTCACTTACAGAAAACCCGCACCCCCCAGGAAAAAAATTTTTTCAAGTGCAATCTACTAGACTGGCCGATCCGTTTCAGCCGTTGAACAGCTCTCTAGCGCAATTGGCGGAGGAGCTAGTGCGTTGGTAAGGCAACTGAAAATTGCTGTTTTTAGGCCGAAATCAAAGTACGAATATCATGTAGGCCGGCTCTCAACGTGTTAAGTTAAAAAAATTAAGTTTTTTTAACTTCATGATAATATTTTTTTTTAATATTTTTGATTAACAATACTTTTTTAATGGATATATACAATTATAGAAACATACAATTTTTTGTCTGAAGATAAAAAATAAGCATAGATGACCAAAATACAGTAGTATCTCCATAACATCAGCCCTTAAATAAAAAAAAATTGAAGTCAATTGAAGTTGCACTATTTGAGTTATAGGTATTTAAAATATCGTCATGCTTTAATGCAGAGTTTTTCAACCTTTTTTGCATCACAGACCACTTTATGCAATAAAAAAATTTTGGGGAACACCAAACAAAATTTTATAATCACAATTATGATGTTTAGTTCTGTTTTGGCTCTTTTAATTTATTACAATTAACAAGAAAGTCCTATTCGTTTGCTCCTAAAACTAATTACTTTCACGAAAGAAAACATATTTACACTCATTGCGTTAAACTAGTGATTTTCGACCGGTGTTTGATGGAACACTAGTCAAACTTACCAAATTTCCTGGGGAACACCTGATGATCTTTCACAGAACACTAGTTTTCCGCGAAACACCAGTTGAAAATCACTGCTTTAATGCACATGAAAAACATGTTGCCTTATAACAACGATAAACCAGGGTTCAAATGTCACCAGTGAAAAACTTTGTGTGTTGTTTTGTTCAGCATGGAGCCTTCCACTTTATTGCAAAATATTGAATGAAAATATTCAGAGATGAAGGAGTGACAATCAGTTGAAGTTCTAAAAGCAAAACGACAATAATTTTTTGGTCCAATCCTCTTGAAAAACATCAAAATTTCATATGCTCATAATTTTGGAAATACAGGTCCGATTTCAAAAATCCCAACTTTGTTGAGCTCAGAAGCCTGAGATCTTACCCCTTATAAAATTTCGTGAATTTTGGTGAGGGTCAGATGAAAAACCCATTTCGCTGGATCACCTGACATGGAATGACCCCTCATGCATATTTTGCATTCATTTTAGCTTGAATTCATATGTCACCAGTCTCAGTTTTCGCTGAAAAGTGCATACATCCACTAGATGGCTGCGTAATGTGATGTCATGCAACTGATTCACATGTAACAGTTCCTTAATTTTAAGTGACTCCCGATATGGCCACCTTCAAAATAAGGTAAAATATGAAGATGCAAGTCAAAGTAAGGACATTTCTTAGAAATAGGGACAGAAAAATTTTCAAAGACACAGACCTTCAAAATAAGGACAAATCTTAGAAGTAAGAATTCACGGTATGGTAGCCCTGGCTATAGCAGTTAGTTAAAAAATGAACAATTTTCTTATTTTTTACTATTGTCACTGCTTTTCAAAACACATAAAAAGAGCAACCTAGTCATTTTGTTGGTACAGTGATAATTTTGCTCAGAGTGTAAAAAAGTTTTGGAATTTTTTTTAAATTTAACTTCTCTAAGTGAAGAAAACATCTAATGCAATTTTCAGCCCATTAATACCATAAAAAAGTTGAATTGACAAAACAAAACTCTTTGAAGAATATTATTAAAACAAAACTTTTTGAAAAAGATATATTTTTATCCATGTTTAAAATGATTTTTGTCTGAAAGCAAAATAGCTGGGGGGCTACAGCAGTGGCATAGCTAGCTCAAACGATTGCGTTAAAACCTGGAAGTCTTGCACAATTGTGAAAAAGGCAACAATGATCTAAATGAGTTTAGATGCTTTTAAAAAAGCAGCTTATGGAACTTTTGGATTCGATTTAATCAATATTTTTGCATTGTACATTCTTGTGCAGTAACCACACTTTCTTCTACAGTAACCAGAAAACTTGCTGAATCCGTAAAGGGTTTAAACAGCTCTCTAGCTCTAGCGGCTGACGATTTATGGCCAAAAAAGGGTGCGCCAATATGTTGGCGCACGCAGTCGTTAAAGGGTTAAGGCCTGAGGGAGTCATGATCACGCCAGGTACATGCTTGGCATTAACTCACCAGCCGATTGAGTGAGAAAGCTGTCCTAACCCTCTCAAGATGCAGAAAGTCTTCTACCTTTGATTAAAAAAAAGGGAAGTTTTGTGTTTGTGTTTTTGTGGGTGACGCCACAATTGGGGTAGGTTTTAATATACAACCGAGAGGCAAACAGCGGAATACCTTGCTTGAAAGACATCAAAAGTGGTCGATGCCTGCAAATGATGGAGCTGCAAAGCAGAAAGACTTCCTTCATGGCACAACATTGCACAAAATACCTATCTACATCAGCACCCTCAGAACGGTGCTTCTTCAGTGCTGGCTTGACTGCAAGCAAGCTCCTGGACAGCACGCAGAAAAACTAAATACATTGCATTGCAATAAGAAGTTGCTGTAGATATGTGTTTTTACATTTTGTTTTACTGGTGTTGTTCATTTTTAAACATATATTCATAGATTAAAAGTCGATATGCTGATATTCATATCTAACACGTTATTCCAGAATGGGATTTGATATTCTGGATTCGAAAAAGATTTTGAAATCTTCCAGAACCTCTATATGTTCCATAATACACATCCCTAATGTAGACTTCAAACATCATAACCTGTTTGCAAAATGCTTCGTTTAAAAGTACTTTTTGGTAACTCTACAAATGAGTTTAAAACTACTGTCATAACAAAGCAGGACCGCAGCCAGTTGATATTTTTTTGAGGGAAAAATGATTGTAACTTGCAGTTATACCTAACAATTTAACATGTTTTTGAAAATTTTGGGGAGCAATTGCATGGTTGCAGCACTGTAACAAAGTGTATCAACTTAGCAATAAGTGAGGACACTGCATCAATGACTTTGTCTAAACCAACCTCAGAGTTTGACTCTGCTTCTTTAAGCAGTCTTCCTACATCCTTTCGAACTTGAAAAGACAAAGCATTTACTGGAGGATTGTTCAGAAAAATCACTGCAACATTGTTCTTAACAACACTGTAAGCCATGCTGAATAAGAATAAACTAGAAAATTCTGAACAAAGCAATGTTGGTCATCATGTAAAGCTGAAAGAAAACATACCACTTTGTGCAAAATTTCCACAGCACTGCAACAAAACATTCAGAATAAAATAAAAAATGACTGATTAGTTTTGGCATCTTTATTCCAGACATAGCTCTTTTTCAGTCATAGACCAAATTTTTTTTTAAATGACCAAAACAATAAATCAGCTTCGTCATAATGTCCAAAAATATTGGCCAGTGAATGCTGTTACAGCAAGTTTTAATACTGTACTATTATGGGACAAATGACCAAAACATACCAGTGAAAAAAAGGCAGTGTCTATTTTGGCGTTAGCAACAGAACCACAGCTGGAGCTATTTGCCAATTAACTGAATCAGATTGGTTGAATTGGTCACCTGATATTGGCTGACAAGGACGATACGCTTGGACTAACATATTGTCCTTTTCACATGACCTAAAATTCTGAACCTAACCTATACCAAACCGTAAAACAATGGTTCTTAACCTTTTTCCTACCACACCTCCCTTAAAGTAATTGTCCTTTGTTTCAAGCCCCTCTGACTTTAACATGTGCGGCACCAGTGTATAACATATTCATACCTCCAAATCCCGCATGAGTCACATTTCTTGCATCACTTTGCCCAACCATAATTCACCAGCCAATTTAGCTAAAGAGTTGTTCAAACCCTAGAAAGTTGCTGGAAGTCTTCTAGTTTAGATTTTTTTAAATTGGAAAGTTTTGGATTTAGTTTTTTTGTGGGTGTTCTGCGATATGTAATTCATAATGAGGGTAGGTTTATGCATTTTTGGCGAGGTAATCAGACCTTGGGCCTCAACGATAATTGGCCACTTATAAACTAAACTTAAGTGTTTATTAGAAACTAGGTTATGATCCAAGCCTTTAGAGCCCTTAATTGACTTTCTGATGTTTCTGGTTCAAAAGTTACAGCCCAAAAACAAATTTGGGCAAAAAATCTCTTTACCCATATGGGTCATTCTTTGCCAAATAATCCAAAAAAATTGGAAAAGTCAACCCACCATCTCAGATTTTTCTCAAACTTCATAAGCAGATAGAACTTTTAATGCTGATTCTAAAAAATGAAATTTTATTAAAATTGGTTGAGGTTTCGTGAAGTTATGGACCATACAAAATGACTACTTTTTGTGGTCAATGAAGTGTAACGACTGGCAAGAAAATCATCAACTAACTTTAAAATGAAATCACTCTCACTGTAATCATTTAATTGTTGTAAAAACTTGACAGGAGGTTGTCTCAAGTATCTTATCTTCACTTGTGAAGAAAATTTTCAAAAAATCCATGAGCTTACCCTAATTTTGGGGTAAAAAAATGGGTAGTAATAAAAATCACTCATGCGTGACATAAATTTTGATTGGTAATATCTCGACAAACACACATGATATTGGCATGTGCAATAGAGAAATTGAAAATTTAATATATATATTTTAATTAAACCCAAACCCTATCTCTTACCCCTATCCCTAAGTCCCAACACTAAACCTTATCCATAAACCTATCACTAACCCCTACCCCTAATTCCTAACCTTATCCTGAAACCCCAACCCTGCTTTCAGATATATTTGCTCCGTATATTGATTATAAAGAAAAATGCAGACGACTAGTTACTACTAGCCGCAAATAATTCGCGCTTCTCACAAGCGTCGCCATGTTCATGTTGTTGCCATGCATAATGCATGAATGTAGATATAGGTCTTTAGCTTGTAGCCTATCAGGTGACATTTTCATTGTGCGTATCTTCATAAATGATCAGTTCCGACTGGTTTCATGCATAAATCAGTTGTCATTGCATTGTAATGAGTGCACCAACATGTTTATTATCATAATTTTCTGATTTGGTGTTCACCTAAAAATTGACGAAAAACTTTCCAACCAAGGCTTATGATAGAGTAGATACGTTTAGCAAGTTAGCGTATTGAAGCACTGGGTAGAAATTAAACCCATAAATTTTAGGTACTATTACAAAATGCAAAGGTTAACTAATAAAAAAGCTACAGTAACAAAAACAAAAAAAAAACAACTTGCACAACTTTTTACTTGCTTGAAAACTTAAACAAACTTCAAATTGCTTGTTTCTTTACATTACTGATCACACATTTCTCCTTTACAATGGATTTTCACTAATTTTTTGTTTGTTTTTTTGTTGATGGGAGAAAATGTAAAATCAAAGACACGTGCTGCAATGCATACTGAAATAAGTGGTTTAACAAAATCTTTTTACCCACAAGTGTATGATGGATTGAAACATTTATTGCTGTCTTTACCATATAGTGCTAATCAAAACAATCAGGTATGTCATAAACAAACAAGGATTAGGGATTACATCTGTATTACATTTACAAATAAATGCAGGATTACATGTGCATCTGCAAGATAGATGGCACACCTGCTTTTTATGAAGGTGAAAAAAACTCTTGCATGTAGCCTTTATGCATCTGTCATAAACTACATTAAAAATAGATGTTGAGGAGTACCTTAGCCATAGTTCGAAGATTTCAAGGCAAACACAAGACTTCAAAAATGATGATAATTGGCTTCAATCTAATGCCAACCCATGATACTATAGGTCAGCGGTCCCCAAAGTCCGGCCCGCAGCCAGATCCAGCCTGCGAAGGGTTCTAATCCTGCCCGCAAGCTTTCCTAGAACTGTTTTGTATTTTGACAATTTTGTGTAAGTAAATAAATTAATTCACACCAAAAGCAAACAAAATTAACCAGCACATAGAGAAAATTGATGGAAATTTACAAAAATGTCTTCTATTTTTAACAAAATTGCTGGCTTACCAGGGGAAAAATATTGAAGATAATGTGGGATTTAAGATAAGAATTTGTATTTTATATGGATTCTTAAGGGAAACAGTAAGTTTTCGAATGCTCAGCGGCTTTCAAAACTTGTGAATTTAACTATCTGAATGCGTCATTGTAAGCAGGGTTGCAGACTCGGTGTCACAAGGAGTTGGGGGTTTTTGGGTGGAGTCAGTGTCGGATTCTTAAGAACACTAGAAGTCGGATTTTTCGACCCTGGAAGTCCAACTGAATCATTTATTACATCGCACTCCTAAGTTAGGAATCCTAACTCGTGCTTACTGAAATGGTGCAACTTGTTTTGAAACTTTTAAGGAAACAGCATTCTTGCTGTGAATCACGATTTCCATTGATTAGTATTTGCTACAAAATTGTTGACAGCCAAACTTCATTCACATTATGTTAAAAAGTCGGTGTCGGAAAATTCTGGAAGCTAGGAGTCGAAGTTAGAGACGAACATTTTACTTGTGGCTCCGCAACCGTGCCAAGGATAAGAAAAACTCATTCACAATCTTTTTGGTAATTACAGTGTTTGAAGCAAAGCCAACATTTTGGTAAAATGCAGTTATGCTAATAAGTTTTTGACCTTTTAGTTTTTCTGTTTTTTCAAAGTGAACTTGGCGATGGGGAAAGTGATAATGTTGCAAAATATGCTGATGAGATTGTAAAGCTGCAACGTGAATTTGATCGCCGATTTCAGAATTTTTGTAATTTGGAAAGTGGCATAAAAATACCCTTTGAAATTGATGTTGAATCAGTCCCAATAGATGTCCAAATGGAACAGTTGTTCTTAATTGTAGAAGCACACATCCCAGGGGGAATCAATAAATCTCCAGGGGGTTCGAGCGCTTACTACGCGCTTTAGAATATGGAAATTTTGATCAATAAATTTGCCAACAAATACATTAGCTTTCAGAGCTTATGTAAAGTAAAGGGGGCTTGAAACAAAGGACAGTTACTTAAAGGGAGGCGTGGTGGAGAAAAGGTTAAGAACCACTGCGATGGAATTCATTGAATTGCAGAATGACTTGGATCTGAATGCAAAATTTCTATCAAAAACGCTTCTGTAACTTCACAAAGAGTGTCTCCTAAAAACAAGATTTCAAAATGTGCTCAAAATTGATTTGGGTGTTTGGAAATATTAATCTTTGCAACAATTCATTTCTAAGATTAAATACAATGCAAATCCAGGTGTCGAAACAGAATTTCAGATGCATATATGCACGACACTTTCCGTATTGCAGCATCAAGCTTGGAATTAAATACTAGAAGATGGCGTGAAGTAGGAGATTCATCCCAAAGCTTTTCGTCTGACACTCTTCAGGGGATATCGTCAGAATGAAGTGGAGATACTACCCGTCAGAATGAAGTGGAGATACTGAATCTCCTACTTCACGCCATCTTCAAGTTCTGTACCACCAAACGTCTTTTCAATTAAATACTACAACTATTATTATGCAACAAAAGTATCAGTTTCATAAGTCACATTGCAAATGTGTTTCTAAGCAAATATAATAAATAGCAATATACAAATGTGAGTGATGGTGCAGGTGTTGTTATTTTTTGTTTTTTTTCAATACATGAAATAGTCCGGCCCGTGGACACTAATAAGATCGCGAATTTGGCCCAGCATCCAAAAAGTTTGGGGACCGCTGCTGTAGGCCTACAATAAATCTCTAAAACTGACTTGTGGACAAATGCACCACAATGTCGAATCTCATATATGTGATGAATGGATACATTACATGTCATGTGTTGTGATCGGACAGCCCAAGCGGCATGTGCACAAAGCTTCACACTGTGGCAGCAAACAAACAATAAAGATCACCTGATGAGATCACTCTCGTCGTCACCATGAGCAAGTAGCCTAGTACTAGTACTACTGTATCAACTGTTCACTGACTTCACAAGCATTATTAGAGGTCACTCAGTCTCACCAAGATCACTACATCGGGATCACTTTATTGTTATTGCTTATTCTCACCAAAGTCTATATATGGGTGCTGTTCTTCGCGCATATCGCGTTCGTGGTGAATCGAATCGAACATTCAACCCAAACCCAATCCAGGGGATGCCCTGCAAAAGGCGGAGCTCCGTAAAGAGCGGAGCTTGGTTGCGGAGGTTTGATGACGTAACCGGAGTAGAAAAAGTTGCGTTGCAAAAGGAATAAACGGAAAAAAAGTAAAGGAAAAATATTTTATTATTGCAAATTAATATGCGCGTCCTCCAAATATCTAATGCATGGATGTTTGCGATGTTTAAAAATTTTATACATTCAGAACTGTTGAAACCTATTTTTGTCCCCGAACCATTGTGAAACTCAGATAACCAAAAATTATCAAAATTCAGAATAGACTTCTTTTATCGTAGTGTAATATCACCATTTGCAGTAAAAGTATTTTTACTACCGTTTAGTGCTCATTCCTCAACGCAAAATACCAATGAATTTTAGCGACTCCGGTTACGTCATCAAGACTCTGCAACCAAATTCCGCCTTTGACAGGGCACCAAACGAGTGGTTGCAACACAATTACACATAAAATTATGATTCATTTGTTTGTTTTCAGAACAATTTACTTTTACTTATCTGACACTTTCGTGACTTTAATAACTAGGCTAATGTGTTTTTATATATAAAGTACCCTTCTCAGCTTCACCTTATTCCTTAACCTTCACCTTGTTGGATTACTTTTTACTTTTGACTTCTTGCAACCGGTTACACTATCTAATACCTCATGCACAATTAGTAAATATCATTGCACCATTCCTACAACTTTGGCTTGCTGCCCACATTGTAATTGTCTAGCTTCTGATAATTCTGGAATGCTGCCGGCGGATTGTTGTGCAGTGTGCGCTGGCTGCTTCCATTGCTGCAACATTTCTGCAATAGCAGCACGAAATACGTAAATGCTGCCAGTGTTGGCTAAGATAAATAGTAGCCTAGTTGACCTTGCTCAGCCACCAGTTGCTCCAGCAGCCAGTCGGCTTCAATACGGACGTCGGCGAAACGCAAACGCGTCACCAGAGCGTGACTTCATTGAACGGATTGAACCAATATTAGCGATCATATCCGTGGAAATATTATTAATATTTCGACCGAAATGGGTCATTCAAATGTACAAAAATATATTTTGATTGATTAAAACTTGCGCTCTGACCTAGAATAGCTTCTTCCAGAGCGTTAAACACTCAAACCCTTCACTCAGCACTAAACCTTCAATGCAAGTGAAAGAGGGCTTCAATCAAACGAATATTGCGCTCATATCCGTGGAAAAACTATGAAAATTTCAACTGAAATGGGTTATCTGCATGTCTAAAATATATTTTGCTTGATTAAAACTTGCGCTCTGATCCAGAAGGCTCCTAATACAGCGTTGAACTTTTGGACCTTTTTGCTAGCAGTCAACACTCGATGCTAGTCAAACATGGCTTCAATCATCACATCATTGCACTCATATCCATGGAAAAATCATTGATATTTTAACTGAAACGGGTCGTTTATATGCCCAAAAAAAAACTTTTGCTTGATAAAAACTTGCGCTCTGATTTTCCAATAGCTTGTTTTACAGCGATGAACTTGTGACATTTTCGCTGGCAGTCAACGCTCAATGTCAGTCAAACCTGGTTTCAATGAGACAAATATTGCTCACATGTCAGTGAAAACATTAAATATATTTTAACTGAAACGGGTTATTTACATGTCTAAAAAAATATTTTGCTTGCTTAAAACTTGCGCTGTGATCTCTAACAGCTTATTTTACATCGTCGAACTTGTGACATTTTCGCCGGCAGTCAACGCTCAATGTCAGTCAAACATGGCTTCAATGAAACAAATATTGCGCTCATATCAGTGAAAAAATTATAAAAATTTCGACTGAAATGGGTTATTTACATGTCTAAAAATATATTTTGCTTGATGAAAACTTGCGCTCTGATCCAGAAGGCTCCTAATACAGCGTTTAACTTTTGACTTTTCCGCCAGCAGTCAACGCTCAATGCTAGTCAAACATGGTTTCAATCAATCAACACATCATTACACTCATATCCATGGAAAAATCATTAATACTTTAACTGAAACGGGTCGTTCATATGCCCCAAAAAACTTTTACTTCATTATAACTTGCGCTCTGATCTCGCATAGCTTTTTTCACAGATCTGAACTTAATTGCGACATTTTCGCCCGCAGTCAACGCTCAATGCCAGTCAAACATGGCTTCAATGAGACAAATATTGCGCTCATATCAGTGGAAAAATGAAATATATTTTAACTGAAACGGGTTATTTACATGCCCCAAAAAATATTTTACTTTATTAAAACTTGCGCTCTGATCTCGAATAGCTTATTTTACAGCGATGAGCTTAATTGTGACATTTGCGCCGGCAGTAAACGCTCAATGACAGTCAAACATGGCTTCAATGAAACAAATTTTGCGCTCACGTTCGTGGAAACATTAAATATATTTTAACTGAAATGGGTCATTCAAATGCCCCAAAAAATATTTTGCTTGATTAAAGCCTGCGCTCTTATCCCGAATAGCTTATTTTACAGCGTCGAACATGTGACATTTTCGCCAGCAGTCAACGTTCAATGTCAGCCAAATATGCCTTCAATTAAACAAAGTTTGCGCTCATGTCCGTGGAAACAGCAAATATATTTTAACTGAAATGGGTAATTTACATCCCAAAAAAATATATTGCTTGATTTAAACCTGCGCTCTGGTCTCTGAGCATGGCAGAAAAAGTGTGAACCCAATTAAAATGATATTCTGCCCGGGTATCCATAACCCTTCCGCATCCAAGCAGACAACTGTTAGCTCTGCAGCGGAACGTATTTTGGTGCCAAGAAAAAGCCTATTACCCAACTTCCGCAAAGGCCAGCCGCTTGAGAAGTCATGCGCAGTGTGGTGTAGAAAGCTTCATAAGTTGTGCAGAAGTATTTCATCACGGTGCAGAAATCCTCAAATGACACCGGCCTGCTGCAGAAGATCATCGCCACACAGCATTGGATCAGTTATTTTCAAACATATATTATATAAAAACTTGTGTAGTTTTATTTTTTTAAATATATCTCCAATGTTTTAACTTCAACATCTAGCCCGCAATTAAAATTTTTCTTACAGCTTTGGCCGTAAGGAAGATACTTTCTACTCAAGAAAAAGTTGCTGTGATTTAAACGTATCTGTCTACAGATTTCTCGAAATGGTGTGGCACTTGCAAGGATAGGATGGTTGTCATCTTATTTCCATCAAACAAAAATCTTGTCAGAAACTCTGTAGTAAAATTTGAGCTTTTCTAATCTTCTTTTAGACTGATTCGGTGACAAGTTTTATACAGTATTTTGTGACGATTTTCGCGTAAGAAAAATGTTCTAGAGTCTAGACTCTAGAGTCTAGATGCTTTGGGAACTGAGTCTTTACAGCAAAGAAATTTCAGTTAGCACCAAGAACTTCAAGGAAATTGTTGGTTGCTTTATAACAAAAATAACGGTCAAGCAATAAATGACAGTAGCATAATT
>Ga0210059_1010000_pt1 | contig 14718 bp, 12 predicted proteins | sample Ectturendosymbi2_FD_188042 | JGI IMG/M metagenome (GOLD analysis project Ga0210059, IMG submission 188042) | Ecteinascidia turbinata endosymbiont from Florida, USA - Sample 2 (SPAdes) (version 2) | ecosystem: Host-associated > Tunicates > Ascidians > Unclassified | place: Key West, Florida...
CCGGAATTCATACTCCACGCCGGGTCGGCTCTCAAATCTTGGTTTTGCGACTTCCTCAGTTCCTGCATGCGCCAACTCAAAATTCCAAAGATCTGGAGAAGAGCATTAATAGTTGCGATCCCTAAGCCATGAAAGTCACTGGAGGACCCAAAGAGCTACTGTCACATATCTCGGCTGTGTGTCCCCTTTGAAATCCTCGAGAGACTCATATACGGTCGAGTCGACCCAATCATCGACCCATTGCTTCCTCGGGAGCAGGCGAGCTTTCGACACCGGAGGTCGGCCGTAGACCAGGTCACCCTGCTGACGCAGGACATCGAGTATAGGTTTTCGGCTAAAAAGAAGGCCGAAGCTGTGTTTGTCGACCTCACAGCAGCCTACAATACTGTATGGCACAGCGGTCTCACCTGCAAGCTGCTGCGATTGCTGCCTCATAGACACATGGTCCGCATGATCATGGAGATGGTTAGCAATCGCAGCTTCACCCTTACCACCGGAAACGGCAAAAGAAGCAGGTTGCGACGCCTCAAGAACGGCGTCCCACAGGGATCTATCCTGGGGCCTTTCTCTTCAACATCTGCATCTCTGACCTGCCAACCACCGTCTCCAGAAAGTATGCATATGCTGACGATCTAGCAAAAATGTATGCTGATGGAGACTGGCAGGCAGTGGAAGGGGTGCTGACCAAGGACATGGCAACCGTAGATGAATACCTCCAGACATGGAAGCTAAAGCTCAGCACTACAAAAACGGTGTCGGTAGCTTCCATCTTAACAACAAGTAAGCTAAACGTGAGCTTAAAGTCAAATACAACAACAAAATCCTGCCCTTCTGCTCCTAGCCCAAATACCTCGGAGTAACGTTGGACAGGTTGCTCACGTATCGCGGACACCTTGAGTCACTTCGCAAGAAGCTGACATCACACGTCGCGCTCCTGGGGCGGGTTGCTGGCTCCGGCTGGGGTGCTGGAGCAACAACTCTGCGAATATCAACCCTAGCCCTGGTCCATTCAACCGCAGAGTAGGCTACTGCGCGCCGGTGAGAGAAAAAGCTGGATGTTTCCTTTGAGCTATGCAACAGTCCAAGGTTGTTGGATGTTGTCCAGGACTCCAGGCTCTCACCGTCAGGAGATGTTCTGTTGTAACCCCAGTTGACATGCTGGCAGTTGAAGTCGCCAACATACGACTGGGGTTTTGGAACGTCGTGATAGCCGTTGGTGTGAATCGCGAGCATGGAGGTTTGTAGACGTTAATTATCTTGTATCCTGCGACGTCTACGCACAACCAACCACTCAGTCTCTGATTGTTCTGGAGACTGATTGACCAGTGACCATTCCAACCACTCATGGACAAACGTGGCAAGGCCGTGATTCCTGCTCAGAACTGTGAAAAGCTGGGAATGACTAGCTTGTCTGCAGTTGTGCAGTGGGTCTCCTGTAGGACGATGATGAAAGCCTTGTTCTTATCGGCTAGCTGCTCAATGACAGAGATCTTTGTTTGCAGTCAGCCCCTCTGTGTCCAGCAGGAGTATGTTGGGTCGTGGGTCTTCGGCAGCATTTCTGATACCCCCCCTTGTGAAGGGCGTTTTGTGACCCACCTATGCCGAACACATCCAGCGCGAATAGCAGTGGTTGCTCTTGCATTGGCAGGTTTAGTTGACATTTGTAGGCATCGAACTTGCTGAGCTTCGTCGCAATGGAGCCACACTGTCTCCAGCACGCCGTGCCATGGAGCCTGGACATCTGCTCCACTCAGCGCTCACCCGTCCATTGAGTGCAAATGCACGGCACCTCAAATCGAGACATCCATTTGTACCCGCCGCACAACTTCTCATCAGTTCATCTGACTACAACAACATACGTGCGGCGCAGTGGCCGGATCACCAATGGAATGCGGAGTGGACGGACAACCGCACAAGACATTTTCATCCCCCACACTGGCACCCACCCTACCGGAATGACCCTATCAAGAAGAGCATGTGTCCGGTTTAACCGCCTGCGCAGTGTTTGTCGGGCGTTTCCGCTCCTGCTTGAAAAAATAGGGTATGGCCTCCTCTGCGGCCTGTGAGTGTGGCGCAGAAGAACAAACTGTTGACCATGTTGTACAGGTAATAATGTCCATTTGCTTTCTGCTTGGGGGTGTTGCAACAGTAATGTAACCAGAAAATTTTTACAACTTGGCCTACATTATTATTCATAATTTTTTCAAAATGAAAAAAAACTTCTACATTAGATTAGTTGTGTCAAGATAAAGTGGTCCTTAACCTTTTTTACGTATCTCACCCCATTATCGAACAAGATTACCAGATTTATCCCCAGTACACTCAATGGTGATTGTTTATTGAAAATACGAAATTAGCAAACTGTTATAGTTTAGAATGATTTATAAAAATTTACCTTGGCTGCAATTTATGGTTCAGTAGATTTACCATCTTGGAAAATGAAATTTACCCCCAGTGGTAAAGTTACTCAAAGTTAAGAACCACTGGTCTAGACTTTCGTGGACTAAAAAATCAAACAAAAACTTAATATTGACAATTTATTACTGTACATCATTTCATGTAAAACTTGCATTCTTTGCCGTATTTGTACAGACACTACAAACTGGTTTTGCGGCTCGCTGGTGTTTTTGGTTCTCTGCGAATGACTCTTCCATTGCACAAGTTTGCCCACCTCTGATTTTTATGCTATGTGTAAAGAAACATCAGTGAAAAAGAAGCATTGTTACCAACAAAGTACATTTTTTACAACCAATGCTCCCACTGCAGTGCGCAAATGCAAAGTATCACCACAACATTTGTGCTGTGAAATCGCATCCCGCGCACTTGCAACTTTCCAAAACATTGAAAAAACACGAAAAAAGGAAAGCTATTTGAACTAAATATATATTTTGTTTGTATTTCATGAAAATTTGTATTTATTCCAGTTTTCTTTTCAAGGAAAATATTAAGTACCCGGTATGGATCTGTAGGGACCCGATTTCTCTGATTCTAGGGACCCGATTTTCAATTTTAGGGACCCGAATCGGGTCCCTAAAACACCTTAAAAAACCTGCTTATTGTAATAATTCGCAAGTTTGTAATTAATTTATAACTCTGCTAACACAGTCTTTAAATATCCATTCTCACAAAAACAAACACTTGCTTTGTGTAAAATTTTCTTAGAGGGAAAACATTGTATTCAACTGTTGCCGTAATACTGGGCATTTTCTTTTGGTGTAAAAAGGGTGAAGCGTTTTGTGTACGTCCAGCTGCGTTGCATCGTCTACAACCTGAAAAGGATAAGCAAAATGTCGGCTTTGGCCCCCATGTAAAATATTTCCGCGGACGCTCAAGGAGCAGTGGCGTCACTGAAGGGGGGCAGGGGTGCGCGCCGCCCCCCTGTCAGGCTAAATGTAAAAAATGGGGCCCCCTGTTAACTTGTATTTCGGTATTTAGTATTCTTGTGATTTTTAGTAGGTTTTTGTTTTTAGTTTTTTCAAAGATTTCTCAGAGTTTTCCAGTGATTTCGGGTGTTAGTACAGACGAATCCAGTTCATTGCATAACCAATTTGCCAAGATTTTTGTATGTGTTTAACCGGAATATGCCATCATCCGTATCAGAAAAATGCCGCAAGCTTACCGTCTAGCGACACAGGAGGCCCAAAATTCAATCCCGTCACCACAAGGAGGCTTTTGTGGGAGTAGTCCTCCAAACAAAGTTTCAACGCCCACTTTGAAATGTGAAATACTAGAAATCAGTGTAGTTTTCATTAATCCGTCTTCTGTTTTGTCATGTAATTTGAAGACAGAGCAGTAGGCCTACCTGCCGCTGTTACCTGGAATAACATAGCCTAATCGTTTTGGTACATTTGTAAGGTAATATATTTGAGGCTTAAGCGTAAAACATCACCATTCATTGGTTGGAGTGAACGTGATATTAGCCTATATGCTAAGTTGTATACGTCCAGAAGTCAGACTTACACCTGATCAACGTGTTTTGTGTAGTAATTGTTGTGAAAAAATGCATATGGCTTGCTTAGGCAGTCTTCTCTTATTTCGTACTGCATAGAAGCAAGTTACCTTTGGTGCTTACGACCCAAGTTACACATTTGCGCAGCCTGCTGTTCAGACAGCAAGATGGAGTTAATAATGTAGTTAGAAGAGTTTATTTAGCAATCACTGCTAAGATTGTTCCAACCGAGTAATGCAGTTGATTGATTATGGATGTTAACCATGCTGGGTCCACGCAGGCCCCCTTGGCCTATATTTGTCAACATTTATAGCCTATTTGAGATACAAAATGTTATAAATCTAATCATGTGCCATGCACCAGGAGAGTAACAAGTCTAGACATCAGAAAGGTTTATGCATGCGTATTTCGGCCAGTTAAAAGCGCGATGCTCATGCTTTTCTAGCAAAATTCACTACGCTAACAAAGAGCTTTGATCGGCCTCAGGTTTGAACGTTCGGTAACAGTGTTTTCATAACTGAATGACGGGCTTGGTTATAGTTTCCTGCAAATTTTTGTCAGCATTTGCATTTCATTACATCTCTAAATAATCGTTTTTAATGAAATGACAATGATTAAGACTCAATTCCTCTTGTTAAGCTCTATTCTCAAGACACATCTTCATGAAGTTTATCCTAGCATATTTATTGCACTTCGGATCATGCTAAATTGCACCGATACTGTTGCCAGCGCTGAAAGGAGTTTCAGCAAACCGAATCTGATCAAAACCTTCAACAGGTCTTATAAGAAAGATAACAGAATATCCTCATTAACAATGCTGTCAATCGAAGCTTCACGTGCATGTGCGCTCTCTAGATGTGGATGATGCCATAAAGGCTTTTTCATGCTAAAAGGCTCGCTTCAAGCCGTTTTGATACTACAGTAATGTGACATTGTTTATGATATTTTCATGGTTATTGTTATGTAATTTTTTTCGTGTGTGCTACTCAGAACCGTCGCCAGAAAGTTTACAATAGGGAGGCTTTGCGATTCTGCGAGGGGGCTTTGCGTTTGTGCGGTGGGTCTTGACATTATAAAATTAACCAAAACTCCACTGATTTATAGTGCTTCACGTTTCAAATTGGGGGGGCTTGGAGCTTTGTTTGGGGGGGTAAGCCCACCAAAGACCCCCGGTGCGACGGGACTGGCGCTACTGTGCCACTATGCAGGTGATTTCTTTTGTTTTGCTGAATGACCACTGTCCGCCAGTTGAGTAGCCCTGCGATAGATAAATTACGACAACTAAATCAAGACGAATAATAATGCTAATGCAGCAACGCTTTAGAAATCTTTTTCAGAAACCACCATTAGGGGGGGGGCTGTAAGCATTTCAGGGTGGTCTAGTCTCGCCCAGAGTTAGGCAGCTACGGCACTTCTCATATCTATTTGCAATTATTTGGTGGGCAGCTTCATATTCAGATAAAATTGTTTACCATTATTTGCTTATTAGTTGCTAAATGAATGTGATTTTATCACTGACGCGGGGAGATCAATGAACTGCTCAAAAAATTCCATTTTGGACTTACTACATTTGTTTTTGTTGTTTACTTGGGCAGTGCCCAGAATCTACCCCTATGCCCCACCATTAATCAAGCATTTGGTGCTTAGAAGAAAAGTGGAATTAACCTGGGAGTTAATTACCATGATTCAAGTGTGGCCAGGGGTGAACAATTCCCGGGCGCCGAATTACTGTGGAGAAGCCGAAAAGTCGCAACAATGTCACAAGTACTTTCTTCGATACAGTAGGCTACATTTGCTTCCGAAACACATCAGGTTCGAACACGGGGACGCCAAAATTGCTTTTTTCCCCGGGCGCCATAGCCTCGTTTCGCTTCTGGGTTTGGTGGGTCTTACAGCAAATCGTAAGCCTACGTTACCCAGTCACAAGTCATTGATGGGTATCAATTCGAGATGGGTTATGTTACATGAAAATGTGAAATTCTACTTTAAAGTCACTTACCCGATTAAAGCTCATTACAACACCCGACAAATATTTCCTGTTTCTGTGGATTAACGTATATGGGTTTTTGGGAACTAATTATTGCATACACAAACGCTGCTCAATGGGCCCCCTTCAGCTAGGTTTGCCCCCTGGCTCAAACATCTTGTTACGCCACTGCCAGGGAGAGATATTCCCAAATAGGGCGTCTCGACGCCCTCGTGCGTCGTTTTTAGATTGCAAGTGTGTCACAACTTATATCCACTTTCATTAGCAAGATCTCAAAGTACATTTGACATTTCGTGGGTATTACGTTACAGTGCCGGATTAGCAATAGTAGCCAATGTAACAATTGCTACGGATCACTCGCTTTGGGGGCTCCGCGGTCTTTTGTATGAACTTTGTTCTTCATTGCATGCAAGGGTGGATATTAAAGTTCAGGTGCCGGAGGCATACTCTTGAAAAGGGTGCCCTATATTTTACACATGCTGCACATATGCCTTTTCCGCTAAAGCAAGTTTAATTTTTCATTTTATCTGGGATATTGCTTCTGCGCGAAAGTCGATTTTACATTGTAAATTGTTTGAAGTCAATTAATTTTAAATTGCTCTTTGTCAACACATTCAAGTTGTCGAGGGGCCCTTTTGGCACATAATTTTTGCTTTGTTTTGACAAGCATATGGCGTGCTTCCGAGCTTATTAAACGTGGCTCTAGACTAGAGTGGTTTAATCAACTTTTTAACAACACAATGCAAAAACTAAGTGCGAAACTCTCAAAACGGGTGCACTCACGGCATCTCTGAAAGAGGGTAGTCCGAAGCGACCGCCTCGTTCGCCTCCGCTATTATCCACATTTGATTACACAACTTTTGCAAATGTGAGCAATGATTGGCGCACCTTTTTAAATCTCATAGTTACCAACTGCAGTGGAGAAGGTTCATTTTCTAAACTTAAGATGACAGAATAAACAAAAGAACACCCACAGACAAAACAAGCTGAACAGCCTGATTCTATAGAGTATATAGCATGAACCTCTAAATGAAAGAGACACTAACAGTTGCATAAAAAAATTCGCTACGGCAAAATCTAGAAATTGCCATCTTATGCAGTAGATTTGCTGCTTTTGGCAACCTACTTCGACACATACTGAGACTACTTGTTGTAACATTAGCACACAGCACGCCTATATACTTAGGCTTTATTTTGCTATAACTGGACTTAGTCCTCAAGCACAAAACATACTAAGTTGTTTCAGATCGAACAAGCAAGACACAAGCAGGTACCTCCCCATAACGAAGTCGCAACAGAGTGCGCAACGAACAAGTACGCAAGAAATGGTACAAAGAAGCGCCAATCAAGCAATACCCGCGAGCAAACACGTGCGCATCCAATACTTGCACCACATTCACCCCCCCCCTTCAAACGAAGTCTACCAATGCGGTACAACGCCATAGCGATCCACAGGTTTTCGTGTCCGTGTGGACCTGCGCACATTGGGGACAGGTGACTTTGCAGCGTCCGTATGCAAGCGTTCTTTCGCTCGATTACCGCCGTCTTGCAAAACTGCACGATCATCGCTTGTCGGTCGAATCAATTTCCGTTCATTCGGTTTACTCTGCCGCTGCGTGCAATACTAGCGAAGAGAATAGTCTGCCCACTGAGTGTGTGTCGATGAAAACAAAGTGCTATTTCTGCGGCAAGAAGCGACATCCTCGCTTCAAATGCCCTGCCTAGGACCGCGTTTGCTGCAGATGCAAGAAGAAAGGACATTTTTGCAGAGTTTGTTTGTCTGAATCTAAAAACCCAGCACCAACAGCTGCTCTGACGAGCGAACAGCCATCCTTGTCTACCGCTTCGCCAGTGAACTCTGACGATGACAAGGTAAATGTACTCGCCTTTGTAAACGGAGTTCTGGCTAACTGCCCAATAGACACGGGCGCAAAACGGAACCATATCGATAAAGGGTTCATTAACCGAACAAATTTGTCGGTGAACGACAGCAAAAAGGAAGAAATTGGGTAAGCTGTTAAAGGCTCAACTGTGAGAACCAGAGGTTCATGTAACGTTCAAATAGACCTACTCGATCGAGGTTACAACAAAGATAACATGTTAGTTATGGACAATTTGATGTGGGATGTTATACTGGGCCGAGAGCTTCTTAGAGAACATAAGTGTTACCTTCGAGTTTGGCGGTGCCAAGTGTCCTTTGAATTTGAATTCTTTGGATGTATTAAAGGGTGTTACGCCAGTTCGGCTTTTCGAGAATTTAACGTCTGACTGCAAACCTGTCGCCTGTAAGTCACGAAATTACTCGCCGTCGGATCGAGCGTTCGTTGCCACGCAGACAGCACAGATGCTTCGTGATGATACAATCGAACCAAGCACGTCTCCGTGGAAAGCGCAAGTTGTAGTAGTTAACAACAGCAATCACAAGAAACGATTGTGCATTGACTACAGCCAAACTATAAACAAATTTACCTTGCTTGGTGCTTACCCGTTGCCATGTATGCAAACCGTTGCGAATAGCGTGGCTCAATGCAACTGGTTCTCCAGCCCGGATCTAAAGAGCGCATATCACCTAGTGCCCATTCTGCCTGAAGAAAGGTTGTTTACTGCGTTCGAAGCCACTTTGGGCTGAAGAATGCCGTTCCCTGTTTTCAGCGCGTGGTAAGTGAAATTATTTCGAAGTATAACTGCAAGGGAACTTATGCTTACTTGGATGACATTACAGTATGTGGACGGACTCGTGAAGAGCATGACGAGAATCTAAAATGCTTTCTAAATGTAGCAAAATAAATTGTTGTAACATTAGCACACAGCACGCCTATTTACTTAGGCTTTATTTTGCTGTAACTGGACTTAGTCCTTAACACAAAACATACTAAGTTGTTTAAGATCAAACAAGCAAGACACAAGCAGGTACCTCCGGATAACGCAGTCGCAACAGAATGCGCAACGAACAAGTACGCAAGAAATGGTACAGAGAAGAAGCGCCAATCAAGCAATACCCGCGAGCAAACACGTGCGCATCCAATAATTGCACCACAATACTGTCTTTAGATATAGCAATGATCAAAAATTTTGATGAGTCTGGATTCTCGAAGCATTAAGTGCTGTCTCTGTACTGTATCTGTGAGTTGTACAGTAATGTATTTCTTCTTGGTAAAAAGATACGTATATACGTCTTTGGTAAAAAAATATGCAGTCCATAATGTCCGCCAGTTGCTCTTTCGGAACAGGGTCTTAGTTCTTACGGAATTCAATATGCCTATTGGTGGTCACATGGGTACCCACAAAATTTACGATTTAACAGTTGTTCACTTGTTCAAGTGTATATTTGACTTAGGGCCCCGTGCTGTTAATATGCTACAGGCCCCGCGCTACCTTAATCAGGAACTGATTACGTAATAGGGCCGTCACCTCAAAATGAGTTCAGCTGGTTTCGATATTCGTTAATTCCGTCATTCTTGTCATGACTTTGTAACAAGAGATGAGAATCTCAAATATGAAATAAACTGCCAGAAGTAATTCTTGTGGTTGTGGGTTAACATCAGAGCGAATTTGTGTGACAAAGATTTTGTGTTACTGCAGATAATTCTGACAATCAGAGACGAAGATAGCTGGTACAAAAGTTTCATCGACCAAATAAGAATTTTGAACAGCAGCTACTTCGCCTGGTTTGCGGATGGATTCATTTATAGCGGGTTTATGCGAATGACATATCGGAGAAATTCAAGTAAGTGCATGAGACAACTAAATTTTGAAAAAAGGCAGAAAACGCCTTTTGTGAATGGTGATATACATTTTGAAATGGTGATATACCTTTTTTGAATGGTGATAATAACTGGTTGTATTGAATGGTGATAAATGATATAAATGGTAATATACCTTTTTTGAATGGTGATAAAAAAAGTTTGAATGGTGATATACATCAAACGAATTAGAGATGTCAACCGCGCCGCAACCGCGTTCCGCGCGGTGCGTTTTTGGAAAATTTTGCCACGTACTTGCCGCGCCGCGTGACGTTTAAAAGTGTTGAGTCGTGCCAACGCCGCGTACCGCCCGGACGTTCATCTACTGTAATGATGATCTTTGCAAAACAAAGAGACTTTTCGGAAGTTGTTGTCTTAGATAACAACAGTTGTTTTTCTTATTTATCCTACAGCTTTTAACTGCGTTTTCGCGATGCTTCTGGGTGAAGATTCGTAGGTGTAATATCGCTGTTAGTTTTCCTGCAGGTGGCGTGCTGCAGCCATTGCTCTGATGCACTGGCATGCGAATTGCTAATCCAGAACGCAGGACAGCTAACTGGTAGGCATCTAACTAGGAAAATGCTTTCAGGGCTGCAAGTTTAAAAGGTTTGTTAACTACCCATTCTTCTGCATAATGTGAACATTGTATTAGTATACTATATAATGCTGCTTTGACTGTATGACAAAACTGCTCTGAATCAACGTATGTCGTCTCTCCATTGACAATTAATGCAAAATTAAGGGTGAATGAGGTTTAAGTTAACACATCGTGACCTTTCCATGCTGACTAGATATGCGATAGTTGGTAAAACATATCTTGCTTCACATAACCAATGCTCAATTGCAACAGGTAAGGAACACATATACAGTTTATAAAACTGTATAAAACTTTGACACAATGCAAGCAGCGGATGCATGTTGGTGGAAACAGTGCTTTAAGGAATTTTTGCTTGTGTGTCAGTTAGTGCAACTGTAAAAACAAATATCTCATTTTGATAAATTGTTGACTGAAAGCTTGCTATGACTTTGCACACAGTAGCAAAGAGTGGCATGACAATTTAAAAGAATTAAAATTATATTGTAGATGTATAGGTAGTGTCTGTTTTTCTTCATGAGGCAAATGATGTAGGCCTATATACATGGTGCCCGTGCTGGGGCTACGAATTTTCTTATAGTTGAAGACCATAGGTTGATGTGGCCACATGACGAATAGGATTAGGATATGCAAAGAGACAACGGGTTAGGGTTTAGGAATACGGTATACGGATTTAGAGGCTCAGGTCAGGTTTTAGGGATAAGGTAATGGCTTTAGCTTACATTTCATGCAACACAGACAAGAAGTTGCTAGCAATTTGCCAGCACTAAAGACATGACAAAACTCGTCCATTGGACTCTGACGTCACAGTCAACTAAGCAGGTCACATGTTTCGAACTTGTCATGAAACGTGACCACTTCATCTGATCAAGTTCGGCTAAAGGCAAAATAGCTCCAGCAGTGTTATTAATGAGGCAAAATAAACACTACGCGGCAAAACAGACACTGCTAAATTTATTGGCAAATCTTACACCCAGAGAAAAATGTTATGAGAAGCACAGTGCTTCAGATGAAGGGGTGCAAATCGCCATTGCTGTTAGGAGGTGAAAATTTGGGATTGCGGTGCAGCACAGATGCGGACAGGGTAATGTACGACATATGCGGTGCGCACAGCGGACAGAAGCTGCTGATGCGGTGCGGACAGCGGGCACAAATTTTCTGTCCGCGCCATCTCTAAAACGAATGTTTTGGTTTTAATAAAAAATGTTTACATTATTAAGGCCTGATTTCTGTCAAAATTGTTTCTTTTTATAAAAACGTAAAGTTATAAGATAATACAATTAACTTTTTTGTTGCAGTGAGTTTCTTCGGCAAAACTTCCAGATGGCCTAGAAACAAAGAGATACCATACAGTGAAATGGTTCTGAAACGAATGTACCGTGAGCACAACAACTACGTGCAAATGGTAAGCAAAATTCTGACAGCACAAATTGCACAAAAAGCCGCCCGATTGCTGTGACTGCAGTAGGCATTTCATGCAATGACCTGTTGCAACTAAGATCATTAAATTTATTGTAATTTTTGAAGATGTTGTTTGGGCACAATTAGTCGATTGGATTGCGTTAAAAAAACGATTTAACAAATGAAACATACTAAAAACATCCATTATAAAACTATTTCTGAATGAAAAGAGCTGCATCTGGTTTGTTATTATTTCTATTTTTCTGTAACAGCTTAGTTTTCAGTTTGCGCAATTCTGAAGCAAATCAATTTTGTTAATATTTTGGGTACAGCGTAATGATCGTGGGTAAAGTAGAATTTGTAAATATTGCACTATATTCAAGTAGCTTTTGCCAACAATGCTTCAGGAAACCTGACAACTCTCACGATTTCTTTAAAATCCGCACTGGCGTCTGAATCGTGCTCAAATGCACTAAAAAGTTTATGCTATGCTGAGCACTAACCAAAAATTGCAAAATGTAAGAATCAAGGTCATATACTTGCAATAAAGTTCACCTGACCAATGCAAGGCAATCAATAGTTTTTTGTCTTTTATTTAGTGTGCAATCATCAGCAAATGAACTCTACGTTGAATGACGCTTATTGTCCACACCTAATATTTATTTGGAGTGGTTACAAATATGTATATCCAATTTTTTCGACGTCGATTAAATTTGTTGTCTTGTGCAAAATAAATCTGTAGAAATTTTTTTCAAAGAAGATATTTTACAACGCAAATGTGTTCGCAAACTGTTTTATTTTTTGTTTAATGGAGTTTGCAAACAAAGAGCAGGAAGAGTGAAAGTTTGGAATTCTATTTAAGTTCACAAGTTTCGAAGCCCAAAACCACAAGCTTATTTGTTTGTAAATAAAAAATCGGTATATAACTGTAGTTGCAAGGGAAAAAGTCAAAATACCTTAACCAGAATATTTTTAAGGAAAACGTTAGTTGCCCGGTATAGACGTGTAGAGACCCGATTTCTCTGATTCCAGGGACCCGATGATAATTTGCTCCCGATTTTCAACTCTAGGGACCCAAATCGGGTCCCTAAAACACCTTAAAAAAACCTGCCGTAACTAAAACGTTTTCCTATATTAATTGTCTACAACATGAAATAACAATCGTGGCATTGAAAATTGGCTCTAGCTCCAAAGTTAGAATACGTCACGGCCAATATAGTGGTCAGTATTTCATGACCATGAAAGTCATTCAAATGCACGTTGCATCAACAGCAATTTAAGGCATCCAAAACGCATCAATTGTCAGAAACGTGGCTTCAGTTGCTTTGGAAACAACAGAAAACACAGATATTCTTTTTTCAGAAAGCTCCAAAAGATAAGTTATTGATTTTCGAAATATCAGATGGATGGGATCCATTGTGCAAGTTTCTTGGAGTGCCTGTTCCTGATCAACCATTTCCACATAAAAACAAAGGAGGGAAAGTTCTTGATGAAATGAAAAATAATCCATTGATGATTCGTTACTCAAGAGAAATATTAGCTACGCTGAGTGTATATTTAATTATCGGAGCATATGGTTGTTACAAGGTTGTTAAAATGTGGCCGCGTGCGCAAGAAGCGGCGATCAATACTGTGCAGTTTTTGAAAGGGTTGCTGAAGTGAAAATAAGATGAGACAAAAATCGAAAGTAAGTATATTTCACAAAGAAATGACCAACAAGGTCAACGACGGACGTAAAACGTTCTGTCCAGTTCTACCAGTGCTTCATGATGCAAAAAAGATATTCTCTGCAGCGTTTCGTACTATACTGTGTATTTAGCACTTTAGTGTTGTTTTCTTTATCAATAATGTGAGTATTATGTAGTTTAAGTGAAGAAAGCCTGCTGCAGTTATGTTGCTAAAATATGCCCACATTTGGGTAAATTCATCAAGGCGCTGGTATAGGAGTTACCCTGCACGAGTTATGCATCCATAGCCAAACTCAAGGGGGTAGGCGATGCATCCGACCACTTCTAGCGGCATAAAACCCGTCCAAGTTCGACTCTTAATCTGCCAGAAATGTTTCATGAGAAAAGTAGTTTAGGTCTTTGGTTTGATAGAATAATAAACGCATTGTTAGAACACTATAAATGTTCGAATAAAACGCGCCAGGTGTTACAGCACGAGTTCAGTGATGTAATCAAGGGAGAGAAGTTACCAGAGCCACGTTAATTTAGGCAGAGATTAATATTGACAGGAATCAAACTGGGGAAAAATTTGGAAGCACTCTGCTGTACATTTAACGGAGATTACATCTCTAGCAGAACCAGAGAAGGGTAATCTAGCAGGACTGGATTTAGGATATCTCTTTAGCAGTGCTAGAGAGTTTATTATTCTAGCACAGTGTTTCCCAATCTTTTTTGGCTAGCGCCCCCTTTTCTGACGAACAAATTTCTATCGCCCCCCTACCATGCCTACCACATATATCAACAGATTTTTTTCGTGCATTTCACTATAAAACTTAATTTAGCAAAACGCCAAGTTTTTGTTTACAAATTACATGCATACATGTTTGTTGATCATACTGTTTTTTTATGACATTTGGTCACTCAAAGTTAGTAAGACAACAGAAATGTAATTACCAACTGGGTCTCCTATCGCCCCCAACCACCATTTCTACTTCACCGCCCCCCTAGAGTTTCTCACCGCCCCCAAGGGGGCGGTACCGCCCACTTTGGGAACCACTGTTCTAGCAGAACTGGAAGTGAACTGGACTTCGATGGAAAATCCACGGGTATATATTGTTTTCAACATTCGTTCTCATTGGTCGAAATTCTGGTGTAATTGCTTGTTAAAGATACTTAGAGACACCGATATTCATACTCCTGGCGTGTCCAGTGTCGGCAATCTCTCATTGGACAAACTCAAAATATTGTCTCTAGCAACTTTTGTCGCAAAAAGTGTCACGTTGCAGAGATGAGCATTGGACTGGACTTGGATTGGACTAGATCCGGACCATGACGAATTTTGTTGAGTTTGGATTGGATCCGGACTGTAAAGTGCT
>Ga0210059_1010001_pt1 | contig 14715 bp, 10 predicted proteins | sample Ectturendosymbi2_FD_188042 | JGI IMG/M metagenome (GOLD analysis project Ga0210059, IMG submission 188042) | Ecteinascidia turbinata endosymbiont from Florida, USA - Sample 2 (SPAdes) (version 2) | ecosystem: Host-associated > Tunicates > Ascidians > Unclassified | place: Key West, Florida...
TTACCTGGGAGCTCACTTACGAACCAAGCAATTACGAGCGTGCTGTGCTCACTTTCCCGAGAGCTCATTCGATCACTCAAGCAGTTGGTGATTCAGCAGCAATCGTGTCACGTGACCAGGAAAGTGAGCTGATGAGCTCACTTGAAGCGCCATGTAAAAAGCCCTTATGTCTTGCCATCAATGGTAAAAGCTCTGTTGAGACTATTTTGCGATTTGAACTGTATTAACTTTTGTCCACATATAACGCTGAGTTATTTTTTAGTCATTTTGATTTTCTATTGTGCAAATACAACTGCATTTCATATTCCTGACTGGAAAATTTTAGAAGGGCGTCGATAGGTTTTAAATTAAATTGCAAAACGGGTCGCTGCTTCAAAAAGGATGAAAACCAGGGTTTAGATTTAGGGATTATGTTTCGGGTTTAGGTTTCAGCTTCAGATTTTAGGTTTTGGGTTAAGCTTAAGTTTTGGGAAAAGTTTGGATTTATGTTTTGGGTTTGGTTTTAGGTTAAGGGTTCTAGGTCATGTTACATGAACCTTACGCTAATCCAAGTGTATCATCCTTATCACTTGACCAATCCAACCAATCGGATTCTCTAAATGGCAAAATAACACCAGCAGTGCTTATACCTCTGATGGCAAAATGGACAGTGCCTTGTTAAGTTTTGGAAATGCCAAAAGGCTGTGTCTGTTTTGCCTCATGAGAAAAAGCACTAGTGGAACGATTTTGCCTTCAAAAAATTGCATTTGGTTAAAGGCCAAATAGCTCCAGCAGTGCTTTTGCCTCACGAGGCAAAATAAAAATCTCTTTTTGCATGGGCGGATCAGGTCTGGATCGGACTGACGATTTTCAAAAATTTTGTGGATCAGGACTGGATCGGATCCAGTTTTATCGGAGCAGGACTGGACTCGGACTGAAAAATTTCACAGTCAGCTCATCTCTGGTACCTGCCAGTCACGCCTGACGGAGTGCTCACATATGGGAAAAGCAAATATGCCTTAAAATACAGCTACGGCAAAGGAATGCCAAGTGTTTTCAGTCACTTTTATTGCCACCGAGTGGTTCTTTCAACTCAAGAAGTTTTTAAAGGTTTCTTCAACATCAGTGGGAGGCGCGGTGAAGTCCAACCACCAAAAATATTTGTTAGCGGCCCGCTCGTTCAACCTCAGCAGCCCGCCCAAAATCCGAACCATTTGCAGCCCATGCCCTCTCTATGGCAAGCTGTTAGTGGCTTTTTGTCCGCGTGAACTGTAGGCTGAACTTCAACATTAAATTATCCTAACCGTAATCTTAAACCTTTCCAATTGTCATTTAATGTATTGTCCTTATCACATGACCACTTCAACCAACAGTATATGACTTACGGCAAAATAGCCACAACCCAGCTTTTTCCTTTCAGGCAAAATAGACACTTCCAAATATGTAGGCTATTGTGCAACTGAGTGAGCAGTTTAGGATTTGGATTGGATATCGGAGTCCACAATTTTTAACTTTCGGATATGGATTTGATATGGATTTTATGAAAAAGTTTCGGATTGGATCAGGATTGCAAACTTTTCGTATTCGTACACCACTGGTGAGCATGGACAGGATCAGGATTGGATATCCTGCAGCATACTTGGGATTTTTTCGGATCAGGATTGGATTCGGATATTTATTTTTGAAAAAAAATGGATCAGGACGGGATCAGGATATTTGCTTGATTTCTATAACGGAATTTCCTTGAGTGTGATTCGAGATGTCACAAATGAATGATGGTGGTAGTGTTTTCTTTGCTATGGTTTTCATATGCACAAAAATCAAATTAATTTTGTCAGTATGTGTTGCACTCATCACAATCAATGATAATTTGTGTTACTTCATCATAATTTTTTTCCAGGGGAGTGGAAGTAGCTATTCTAAAATACTGGTATACTGCTTGCTTGTTGTGCTGAGTGCCATATGTGTGTGTTGTGTAGGCTAACAGTCTATTTCATGGGTGGTCAACTTGTCTTTGACTGGGATCGACTAGAAAATTTCTTGGTAACTCACTATCGACCGGTTGGTAATAAAGTCACAAATGCACAATGCCAAATTTGAGTATCATACGTGCAAATACAGCATAGCCTACCATCGCCTTTGTACGTGATGCACAGACAGAAAAGTGTCTGTTTCACATAAATCATGTTTGCCACGCAATAATAGAAAAACACATTACAGTACCTTCATAGCATCTGCCGAGCTGGCCTATAGTCAGCCATCCCACATGCACCAAAGAATATGCGTGACCAACCAATTGATGGATCATATTTATGTACTTCATGGGATATTGATTGAAAAATGTTATTTTTAGGTATTTCGTCAATTCAATGCAAAATCAGACGCGATCGACCAAGTGACACTTGGCGATCGACCTCTCAATGCAATCGATCTGTTGGCCACCTCTGGTCTATTTCAGGGTTAAAGCCACATTTCTTTTGGTTCGAATTTTGAACATTCTTCCTCAAGTTTTATGCAGTCAAACTTGGCTAAAAGACAGTTAATTGTTTCTGTAAGCTTCATAGTTTTATTGTATTTTGTACTGTGATCTAGTCTCAGTGTTACAAAATCTATTTGCTTTATTTTACCAACTGATTAAATGCTGGAGCTCTATTGCCATTAGCTGAACCAGATTTGTTGAATTGGTCACATTACAAGGACTATATCCTTGGATTAACGGATCGTCTTTAACATTTAACCTAAAACCCTAGCCCAAATTGTAAACCTGTGTCTGGTTTTTAAAACTTATTAAAAAAGTACTCTAGCTTACATCAAACATTTTCCTACAAAAGAGTCATCTCTATTAGCCGAGCCGAAACAACAATGCTGAGAACCTAAACGACGACCACTCCCACAGCAGGAATTCCCATTCGACCAGATTCGTTGTACCAACTGCTGGTGCCACGAACTCAATGTTATAAGTGGACAAAGCGACTACAGTTCAAATGGAAAGATAACATAGCTCTGGTGGCAAAATACACACAACTTTTCTGTTTTTCTGATTGAAAGTGCACAACATGTCATTTTATTTTTATGATTGGGTCACAAAATTACAAGATGTTTTTGTTTGGAAGATGCTATAGGTCCGCCAGCGGTGAAAAGGTTATAAAAAAACGCTGAGTTTGTCACATTACCGGCACTGTCGTGGTAATCAAGTAGACGTGTCTTACTGTGTGAATGGTTTTCGCGGTACCTTATACGCAATTCACAACATGCACATTGGTGGTACCTTGTACGCAATTCACAACATGCTTTTCAGAACCATGCGTTCTGGGATCAGGGCCAAATAATGTCCACCCTAAGCCAGTTCCTAACGCCCGTGGCTGATCTGGTTAACCTTCTATTGACTCATTGATTACGTGAGCCAGCAATAATGAGAATTTCCACTTTTCTTTTGGGAATTTCGGGGAAGTTTAGTCCTGTCAGATGGTTGTATTTAGATACAATTTCATTAGTCGGAATACTCACATTAAAGTTGAGAAGTTCCTTAATAACTCCTCTCTGGCCTCATCAGAAGAGAGGTACAAGTGTAATATCTGCAGAGAGGAGAGATATTGAGTGCTGTGCTCGTGGATATCCAAGACCAGACGCGCAACCAGGGGGGGGGCATGTGGGGAATTTGCCAACATTGCATAGCAATTTTGACGTGCAGAAACTTTCAAAGAATAAAAGTGAAATTTTATATTCTAATAATTTTTAAGAAAAGTCTTATTTGAATTTTTCTTTGTCCTACTGGTTACTTCTCTCCTTACAAGATTCATTTTGAGACAGGCCATCTGCTCGAAGTTTTCGTAAATGATTGTAACCACAAATATGCTGCAATTGTCGAAACTTGGGAGATACAGTAGAACTTGTCTAATTAGCCATCATCTAATTTGTCAATTTCCTCACTTCGTCACCTGTTTCTATCCCTTAGAAGCGTTTTGTTCGGCTAATACGTCATTTGCAGTTTCGCTTTTGATGTCTAAGCAGCTAGTAGGCTACTTGTGGGAATTCAAACAAACTAAGAATCCGCTATCTGAGAATTGTTGCACCTTGCAATTTGTTTATCGAATCTATACACGAGGTGCGAAGCGTTACCCGACTCCCCATTGAGAGAACGCGGAAAGTCTTTGAAGTTTTTAAAGATTTAAAAGATGTTTGATTGAATGGAGAAGTCTAGATAGAGCAATTAATTGTTGTATTCAACCATAATGTCATACACTCGTATTTTGTTGCAAATAAAAGCACTATGCATACGAGTTACTATGATGAAGTATACGAGCTTCTATGACAGAGTTTTCACCTGTTTGCATAATTTGTCACTTCGCCTAAATCGTCACTTTTTTCTAATCCCTTTGAAGTGACGAATTAGGCAAATTCTACTGTAGTTTGAAATGTTGGTATTTGTAAGTCATTTTTATCCTTTTTTTCGTGTACGACTTTAGTATAAGATAGGCCTAACTTGGCCCCATGAAACTTTATAACATTAGGGTACTGTTGAACCGTCCAAACTGCTGAAACTTTCAAAGTGATAAGAGAAACCTTGACATGTTGGTTGTTATTAAGAAAGTTTGTGGCTACGTCAAACCGCTTGTTCTTCCACGACCTTTTGATTTTATTTTTGTTAAGGGAAGAAAGGATCACAGTTATTAACGTAGTATCCTACATTTCTTTCAAAAACGTTGTTTATTTGCATTTTCAGTCCGAAACCTGATAGTTTTCACTAAATTTACCGTGAGGACTGTTTCACGTTTGTGTCTTCCTAGGTTGGTACCAGTACCACGTCTTGGGAAAAACGGTTTAGTAGTGTCGTATCAGTGCTAGTCAAGTTTTGAACGCACCTACCTACTACACCACTTTGATTCCAAATGTCGCTTTACCAGACCCCACTGTTGCAACCAGTACAAACCCCGATAGCTCATAGCCTAGAAACCTTCACAAAACTCGTGGATGCCAGATAAATCCGTTTTACCCCAAACACACCTGATCCGTTATTCTGCTATGCGCCAAAGACGCAAGACACCTGATCCTTTTGTCCAAAATGGTACCATTCAAAGATCCCCTCACCCTTGACATTGGCTATTCCTCAAGTTTGGGATCTGTATTTGTGATAGAAATTCAAACAAATGCTAGAAGAATAGGGCTAGAATGTTAAATTGCATGCCACTTCTAAAGAAATGTTTCAGAAATGCAGTGTGTGTATACGGTTAGATTTTGTCTCTTGCCTACCTTCTGAGGAAGAGTGTTTGCACAGACTCTATAAACGTCAGCAATAAATATTGTATTGTTATCACACCAGTAGAGCAAAGTTTGTAGCCAGAAATTTTGATAGGGAGGGCAAACAACAACCAAGTCTCAACATTCAAATATATAGTGCCCCTTGTTTTTAAAGCATCATCAAAAAAAGTGCTTTTTCTGGAACTTCTTTTTTCTGAATAATTTTGTTCAGATATAAGCCGGCAAATAGAAAGTTTGGTTTCGTCGAATTGACAAGTGTTAAACCCTCTCAGGCCTGGCTGCGCCACTTTTTTGGCATTTTTTGAAAAATTTGCCACGCCATGATTCTCCAGCCGATTGAGCTAGATACCTGTTCAAACCCTCTACGGATTCAGCAAGTCTTCAACTGCAGGATGAAAATATTTTTTTGTTTGTGGTTTTCTGAAGGTGACGTCACAATAAGGGCATGTTTTTGCATTTTTGGCGATTTGCCTGACCCTGGACGACAACCCAATGAGCGATATTTTTGGCTTAATTTTTTTTTTGGAAACTAGGCCAAAAATTCCGCGTCTTTAGAGCCCTTGATTGACTTTCTAGCATATCTGGAGCCAGATTCATGGCTCAAAAACCCTGCATTTGACAAAAATAAAAAAAATTCAGAAAAAGTATGATTTGCCATTTCAGGTAAAACTTTGACCAGCCATAACTCGACAGCAAATTGAGCTAGAGTGCTATCGAAACCCTGTAAAGACTCGTGAAGACTTGTATTTTAGAATGAAAAAAATATTTCAAGGTTTGGACTTGGGGTTTTTGGTTGATGACGTCATGGGTGGGGTATGTTTTGCCTTCATTTTTATGATGTCATCGCCGATCCAACGAACCAGTATTGTGGCTCAAAGTTTTATTGGATTCTAGGCTAAAATACGAGTCTTCAGAGCCTATGATCGAGTTTCTAGCGTTTCTGGTTTAAACGTTATGCCAAAAAATTCCAAATATTTCAGGAATTCCCTAGGGGATTAGTGGGGATTTCCCTAATTTATATTCTATCATTTTTGCCATAACTGTTCAACCAGAAACGCTAGAATGTCAATCAAACCCTCTAACGACTCGTACTATAGCCTAGAATCCATTTAAATCCAGTGAAGTTTTGCGCCACGAAATCGGCTTGATTTTTCCCACGGGATGTTGACGTCCCAACTCCCACGGGATGTTGACGTCATATATTGTTTTGACAGACCTGTCAAAACATGTCAAAACATCCTGTGGTTATACAAACATGGCCACAAAGGCCGAAAACCCACACTGAATTTTTTTTTAAATTCCAAACTACAAGTCTTTACCCATCTAGAGAGGGCTTGAACAGCTCTTTAGCTCTATTTGCTGGCGAGTGATGGCCATATATGATAGGGGCGTAATCCACCCGAGGTTAGCATTTATGTGAGCACAATTTTTTGCCATTTTTTGGGATTTGATTCATAATTTTGGCTCCAGATATCATAATTTTGGCTCCAGAAGATCAATCAAAGGCTCTAAAGAGGCGGATTTTGGCCTAGTTTCCAAAAATACTTCAAACCAAAAATATGGCTGATTGGGTTCGCGCCCAGGGCCAGGTAAAATTGTCCAAAAAAACGCAAAAACACCCCCACTTGTCACGTCACCCCCAGAAATCCCCAAATCCAAAACGAAAAAAATTTTTTTAATCCGCAGTTTAAGAGTTGCTGAATCCGCAGAGGGTTTGAACAGCTCTCTAGCTCAATCGTCTGGCGAGTTATTGAGTTGCAAACTTTTCAAAAATTGCAAAAAAGTGGCGCACACGGGACTTAAAGGGTAAAAGTTTATTTTTAGTAAATTTCTAAGTTTCTACGTTGAATGAAAGCCACCATTTGCTCGTAAAACTTTCTTGTGAAAACGCTCTGTTAAAATATTGATGCTTTCAGTGCAAGATCTGCAGTATGCTTTTTCCAACCAATATTGCAGTTGAACAAGGATTCATCGCAGCCGTCATTGTCATTGCGCTTTTAATATTTACACGTTCAATCGAAACCCAGTAGCAACTTTGCTCTATAGACACGAACTCCCGAAGTAGGTCTGCAAAACCTGCGTGCATGTAGATTAAGACGTGGGTCTTGTCCATTTATTGAGCGACTGGTCGACTTATGTAAATGACAATGTAAACGCTGGAGTTCCACAACGGGTTTGAAAAATGTTTGGATTTTATGTTATTAGACGCTATGAAATGCGACTGCGGTAGCACTTTTGTACGCTGCTTGCAGTAAACCTGCTATCCCTAAACGATTAAGTATTTACCTATCTAGCTTTTCAGAATTAACAATAAAATTCACAAATATTATAAAGACAATTTTTTTAGTAGGGGAAAGTCATACATGTCCCCTTAACCAGCACTCTTCAACCGGTGTTCACGGTTCACCCTAGGGTGCACCAAAATATGCGTGAGGTGTACCCAGTGGTGGGTTTAAGGTTGGGGGGCCCGAGGCAAGACTAAAAAGGGGGGCTCCCTGATGACGCCATCATTCTCAGCCAACCGTGAGAAGCACTTTTGATCAAGCCTAAGTTACGGCCACCGAAGGATGCATTCCTGAGACTACGGCATGACTGACATAGCAGGAGAAAATGCATAATGGTGTTCATGATAAAAAAAATTTGTAACACTGAAAAATGGGAAGACAAGGCTGGCCATACGTTAAAGTTAGGCAATAGCAAGTTGGTATCGCCTCCACTTTTTTATTTTCACGCCTCATTTCCCTACATTCACCATTAATAAACTACAACTTTTACCCCTTTGAAAGTATCACACCTTCCCCTTTTGATAAAATGCTTGGCATTTAGTATACTGAATTTGTTCACGTTCATGTCTTTATGGGAATAAATGAAACCATAAATAACAACCAAGAACGTTCAAAACACTGAATTTGTATAAAATTTCATCATTTTAACTACAAAAATATAGCATACCAAAACATCAAATCTGAGACTCGTTTTGGAAAGATTTGAGGTTGGATGAGTCAAGGCTGCCCTCATCTTGCATTGACACTAGTTGTTTAAAAAATGTGCAAAAGTAGAAAATAATTCATCATATGCCTCATCGCAAACCCTTCTAGCAAGCAGCCTACACCATTAACTAAAACTGTGCTAAGAAAAAACGGTTCAAGTTATACTGGCTTAGAGCTGGCCATAAAACTTTAACATCACCTAGCAAGACTACCTCAAACCAAACACTTACTAGTCAAGCTTCAAATAACCCGTGACTTCATGCATAGGCTAAATTCAAACCACCGAAAATACCCGAAATATCTGTAGAAAAAATTAGTACTCACAAATACTCAAAAAATGCCATTTCTGCTGCATGATAAGAAACATGAATGTAGCCTTGCTTATTAGCAGTCTTTGCAGCACAACAGCAATCATACAGAATTACTTTGTAAACTAATAAGATAATGTTATATAAATTGAAAGATGTGGTATGGTCATTGCTATAACAATTGCATGTTGTCTTATTTTCTGATGCAAATGTTTACAAGGTACAATATCACAAGAAATGATAAATTTGTCTAACCTTTTCATTTCAGAGACATTAAAAAGAAATCCTTTTATAAAAATATGAATGTTCTAAAGCATGTATTTATCAACCTCATTTTTACAAAATTTGAGTTTTTGTGTATGGCACATCTGATTATGCACTAGACAGACATAGCTACTGTTAACAACTTGGGTGCTTGAACCTGCACTCTCCTCTGTAGGGCTCACCAGTACCACTTGCTACAACAACAAATCTGTCCAGGAGACCTTTACATTTTTCATCAACCTTTGTGCTTTCTTACTTTTTCCTTGTTTTTTCTGCTCCACTTGGATATTTTCTGTTAAGCTAAGGCATTTTCAAAAATTTATCAATAAACTAAACACTCTAATCTCTAAAAATCATAATTTGGTACAAAAAATTATCATTTGGTATAAATATTTGCTCTTATTTAATAGGGTCTTTCCAGAACTTTTTGGAAGAAATTTTAACTCACAATTTTTTAGGTATAGAAGTTGGTTTGAAGCTTTTCTTTATTTGCTCGTTGGAGATGGCGGCGAAGCCCCTTTGAAAGTATAGCACTTACACATTAAAGTTGCTGTTTGGGCCCCTTTGAAAGCATAGTACTTACACATTACAGTTGCTGTAGTGGCTCCTGTGAAAGCAAGGCACTTGCACATTACAAGCTGTTGGGGCCCCTTTGAGAGCAAGGTACATACACATTACAATTACTGTTGGCAGGCTTTTTTAAAGCAAGGAATTTTGCATTGAAGTTACTGTTGGGCGCCCCTTTGAAAGCACACTGTAGTACTTACACATTACAATTGCTGTTTGGGGCCCCTTTGAAAGCATAGTACATACACATTAAAATTGCTGTTGGGGGCCAATTTCAAAGCATGGTACTTCCACATTAAAATTGCTGTTGGGGGCCTCTTTGAAAGCAAGGCATTTTACATCACAGTTACTGTTGGGGGCCCCTTTGAAATCAAGGTACTTACACATTACCATTGATGTTGGGAGCCCCTGTGAAAGCAAGGTACTTACACATTACAGCTGATGTTGGGGGCCCCTTTGAAAGCAGAGTACATTTTCTTTTAGGGGCCCTTTCGATGAAGTTTAACAGCAGAGTACATACACATTTCAGTTACTTTTGGGTGCTCTTTTGAAAGCAGATTACCTTCAAATGGCAGTTTCTGTTGGGGCCCCTTTGAAAGCAAAGTACCTGCACATTACAATTTCTGTAGGGGGGCCCTTTCAAAGCAGAGTACTCGCTCAAAATCTGCTTTGTAGAACAGTATATGAGCGAATAATACGTTTTTCACCGAAAATGAGGAAAATTTATGCGTGCAACACCTCAAGGGGGTCCCCAAAAAGGGTTGGGGCCGAGGCAAGTGCCTCGCTCGCCTCCCCTTAAACACACCACTGGGTGTACTGCTACGAAAGGTTTCACAAGGGTGCATCACAAACTTGTCAAAATAACAGACACTTTTTTCAAAAACTTTCTGCTAGCAAAAATGAACCATCAACCAATGAATGACTTTCAGGATTTAACCTAGAATTTGCACATCCTGAAGTGTAAAGCGTAAGCATCAGATCAGGTCAAGTTAATTGTATTTAGTCGATTATTTGTGATTCGTAAGCAACAGACAACGAGCCATTATCAATTGAATTATGTAGCTGAGTTACTGATTTAGGGTACTTGCTTATATAGGCCAGGGTACTTACAGACATGGGCGCAATTAGATGGGGGCACGGGGGCGTGTCAGTAAATAGGGTGCATGAGTTGCATGAGTTTAAGTAAATAGGGTGCATGAGTTCGTCAAAACATCTTTAAGGGTGCACCATAACAAAAAAGGTTGAAGAGCACTGCCCTAAACAAATCTGCGTATGTTTGACCAATTCATTCTACGCGAAGTGTAAAGGCGGTTGTGTTTTTGCGAAAACGAAGCCACAATCGGTTATTACCACGGCTCTGCAAAAAGTTAAGAAATAGGCCTACTTGTCGCCGCAGCTTAACGCAACGGTTGGTTAGTTGATCTAGCCCAGTGGTTCCCAAAGTTTGGATCAAAACCCAAAGAAGGGTGGAGAAGGGTCAAAAAATGGGTCGTACAGAGGCGATCTAAACCGGAGTTGTAAATTTTCCACGTTACCACTGCTTGCCTGTCTGTAGCGTAGATATTTGAGAAAAGAGCAGGTTGCTGACATTAAAAACGAACTTAGAAAGTTGCTGACAAAAATCAGCCACACAATCAGTATTTTTATCATACGTTGTTTGAGGATTGGGTCACGAGGTGTTCACCAAACTTAAATTTGGGTCTTTCTTAAAAACGTTTGGGAACTAAGAGGTTGAAGTCTTCGTTTAAATCCATTGGTGTTTAAATAACAAAATCCGCTCGACTAGGAAAAAATTTAATTTAGTTTCATTTTTGGTCACATGCGCTTTATCGAGAAAACAGATTACAAGTTATCTGTAAGGCCTTATGACTTACAAAATAAAAATCGTCTTTCTACTTCCGTTAAATTTTTTTGCTGACTCTTGGCCTTGCAAGCTGACTGATTGCTTTCGAATTTACTGCAGGATAGGGTGGCAAGTAACATCAAATAAAAGTTGTAACACTTCCAGACTCTGTACAGGTCGGACTCTTATTACCTGACAAAACTTTTTTACTCGCCGGCAAGGCAATGTGAGATTACTAATGAAACCGTTAAGGCTCCACATATTTGTCACAGTAGGTCTACGTGCCATCACAACTGAATATCTAGAATAAATGCTACTGTTTCTAAACAGTGTTTATGGCTTAATTGCGTAATGAAAAAGACTGAAACTGAATTGCTTCATAGCCAAGGCTTGAGCTTCAAGGCATACAAAGTGTATGTCACTGCCATATTTACGCATTTAATTGCATAACTGTACAAAAATCTACAATGTTCATTTAAAGCTACGCTTGATGCTGCAGTCAAGGGCAAAATATACAGTATTTGTGCCATGCCAGAGTTATCAGAGACGAAATTGTGCAATTATCTTGAAATGAAGTTTACATCACCATTAGGTGGGATATAGCAAGGTGGTGCGCCAGAAACAGTTCCGAAAAGCGTTGCTCCCTGTTTTACTTTCGGTTAGTGATTGCAAGCGCGTATACATGGGCGTCGGAAGGGAGGAATTTTGAAATTTGACTTTTTCCTATCAATTTGTTTCTAAAAAAACAAAATGAAATTTCGTCACTTTTGGCCCCCCTTGCAAAAATCTTTTTGGCTACTCCTGGAAAATCCACTATTGGCCCCTCCCTGGAAAAAATCCTTTCGGCGCCCGTGCGCGTATATATAGTATTTCATTATCACCAACTTCCACACGGAGCTTAAACCTCAGGTAAAGGTCAGCCATGGCATGAATTCCCCAGCATTTACACTATATACAATGCATGATTGATCATGGGTAATTGATAAACCATACTGCTTTGATCAGGTTCGACTAAAACTTGAAGTAGAATAGTTTTTAAGCAGTTTCGTTGATTTGCACTGACGTATTTCTTTGGTTTAAACATCAAACGCTTGATTAATTTGAAAATTGTTAGAGCTACTTTCGGAATTGTGGGGAAATAGCCGCCATTGCCCCCTCCCCTTGCTACGCGCCTGTGTAGAGGTCTGGTGATGAGCGGAGCAACTGCTTGATTGTATGCCACCGCCCTAATTGTGAATTTTGCTATTGAGGAATGCAGGGATGTAGTGCTAACAGAAGAGGTGTGGGAACGCACCCAACAAGTTAGCCATTTCAAAACAGCTTCAAACTCATTTTAAAGTAGTATTTAATGTAGTACTCATGAAAACATGAAAAAGGTGTGGAAACGCCGATCACATGCGTGCCTGCCACACTACACCCCTGGACGAATGTGAGAGTCTACTATTGATACATTTCTACCACCCACCCTAAATTCTACTATTGCGGAATGTGAGAAATTCAGGCATTTGAAATACGTAAGAACTAGCGTTGAAAAAAACACAAGTTTCGAAAAATGAAATTAAAATTATTTCAAATAATATCGTCTTGTTTTTATAGTGTTGGTCTTGAATAATTCATTTTATTCTGTGGGCCCGAAGCATATGTTTACAAGAAAAATTATTCTGGTAACGGGTATGCATTGAGGAACTGTAGATATTGCTTTTATACATGCGAATAAGTATCGGATAGGCCTGCTAAAAGATAGCACTTTTGAGACATGATAAGAGATACAGCTGTGTATGTTTTCTGTTGTAAATACTGTAGTATTTGAAATTGTGCAATCACGTAGTTTGATGCACTGCTCCCCTTTAATTTTTTCAAAACTATAAACAAATTACTAAGGATATTGTTTAATAAAAACACATGATGATGTAACTCTTTTTACTCATCTTTAGTCTAGCTAGAACATATATGAAGAATTCAGTTACACACTTACAGTTATTAACTTGTCTTTCCCAAATGACCTCTCCTGCTCGAAAATATCAAAACCAAGTTTATTAGGCGTTCCTGTAGCATGGAGGACGAGGATCTTAGACATGTTTTATCAATTTAAACTTTGAAAATGATCTCTTACACTTTTTCTTTCTGACACGTTTACTGTATTATTTTAATCTTTTTTTACAGCAATTGAAAATGAAATATCTATCGCCAAATCGTAACGCATGATACAGCCCTGAGACACAATTCCCATTGCCACTAAAAACGAAACCAACCAGACAAGGCAACATATTACCATGAAGTGTTCATTACTCATAAATCCAACTTCGAACAAATTTAGATCTCGGCTTTTGTTTACTATAGGCTACTATCCGCTTTGTTTTGATTATGACGCTTATAGTGAAATTATAATAAATTTTACGAATGATGAAAACAATGCATTTAATACTTTTCAACAATACTTTGCTGCCATACTCGTGCCCAGTGGCATAACTGAAGAGGGGCAAGGAGGAGGGCCGGCCTCCAGATAAGCTAAGTGTAAAAACTGGACCCCCTTTAGTTGACATTTTGATATTTAGTATTTTTTAGGTTGTTGTTTTTTTGCGTTTTTCAGACGTTTTCGTTTTTTTCTTTTATCTAGTATGGACATTCCCGACATCCAGAGATTCACTATCATTTCTTAACTTTTTTTGAGTTTTGGCAAGTGGACCCACTACGGTGACCAGTGGGCCCCCTTTGGCTTGGCTTTTCCCCCTGGCTCAAACCTCTAGTTGCGCCACTGCTCGTGACCCCTGTGCGAACCTTTCACGCCGCCTAAGAACGTAGGTTCTAGAGCAGTGGTTCCCAACCTTTTTCATCTCGCGATCCCATTTGAAAATATGACGTAAGCTCGCGACCCCATTCAAAAATATGACATAGTCGCTTAGCCCCAGCCATTAACTGCAACATTCAGGTGTTCAAATAACAACCGACAAGCTGAAAAGCACATCATTTTACATGGCAGCCTACATCCACTGTATTTACATTCATATGCATAACTAACAGCACCCATGCTAATCAGTAGGACGACTGTGCTTGCAGCCGTGCAACTACTCTTGAAATTGGTGGAGACGAATTGGTGATAGCTAAACTCATGTCATTCTAAATGTCCGGTTTATTCTTTGACTTCTGTTTTACTGTAATGTGAACAGGGTTAAAAATCCAGCCTCACAGACAGGGGTAGATATTAGAATTTAAGGGCCCGAGGCAAACCCTTAGAAAAGTGCCCTAAAACAGTTGTTGAGGAACCCCCTTTGGCACGTTTGCAAATAATTGTTACTTTATTTTAAAAAGCATATGACTTGCTTCAGATCTTATTAAAATGTGGCTTTAGAGTGGTTTATAAGTTTTTTAACAGGAACGTGCAAAAGCCTGTTTTTTGCTGAGACCTTTCGGTCGCCTTTCTTGCAATAGTATTAAAACTTATTGAAACAGCATTCCCTAACCTGATATTTTGGACATTATGACCGAATTGACTTAATTTGTTTGG
>Ga0210059_1010002_pt1 | contig 14714 bp, 9 predicted proteins | sample Ectturendosymbi2_FD_188042 | JGI IMG/M metagenome (GOLD analysis project Ga0210059, IMG submission 188042) | Ecteinascidia turbinata endosymbiont from Florida, USA - Sample 2 (SPAdes) (version 2) | ecosystem: Host-associated > Tunicates > Ascidians > Unclassified | place: Key West, Florida...
CTAGAGGGGCCCAGTTTCTATATTTAGCTTGCCAGGGGGGGCGGCTCGCCCCCTTACCCCCCTGTCAGTTACGCCACTGAGTGCAGTTAGTGGCATATGGATGCTAAACCGTTGCGTCCACGTAGGCCTTGGTCTATCTTTGTTAACTTTTATAGGCGATTTGAGGTACAAAATATTATTAATCTAAACATGTGCCATGCATCAGGAGATTAACAGTCCAGACATCAGCAAGGTTTAAGCATGCGTATTCGGCCAGTAAAAAGCCCAATGCGCACGCTTTATAAGCATATTTCACTTGGTAAAGCTTATCAATATACGCTAATGAAAGAAAACGTTCATCGCGGTGCACATGCTTTGACCGACCTCATGTTTGCTGCTTAGGTAATAATATTTTGATAAATGAATGATAGGATTGATTCTGATTTCCTGCAAATTTTTTTACATTCGCATTTCATCACTACATCTCCAAATAATCGCCGTCAATTAAATGACAATGATTTACGACCCAATTCCTTAAAGCTGATTAAAAAAAATTTGGTTGGAAACTACGAGCCTATTATGCGTGTTGGCGGGAAAATATTTATAATTAATTTGCACAATCTGCAAATGCTGTTCATGTTGTGAATTAAAAATAAATTTTCAGAATGTCTAGCCCCCCCTGCACAAATATGAAGGTCCCCAATGGAAGACTTTCTGGCGACGGATCTGCCCAGGCCCACAGGGGGCATTCGGGGGCAGTTACCCCAAATCTTTTTTGTGCCCCCTAAATTGTTGTGTTGAGAAAAAGTTGTTTCAAACATGATAAAAATTAAAATCTTTCTCCAATAAAAATGTATTTTTCCCCCCCAAGCCTCAAAACCTGGCTACGGGCCTGGTTCTGCCAAAATTGTGTCTGCAATTAGAATATTTTGTTTTGAAGTCCATTCGGCTTCGAGATGTAGCATAACATAACTTTTTTTATAAATCATCATTAGGGGGCTCTTGGAAGCATTTTTGGGGGGCCCAGAGTTGGACTCATACGGCACTGCGTCTAGTCACAATCACCACTGGCGGTGTGAGCTGTTTGGGGTGCTAGAGCATGCACTCCCAAAGTTTAGAGTTTTAAAACGTCATAAAGCAAGGTTGTCCAAGTGCTTTTGACCTACGGGTCAGTTTACAAAAAGGAGACAACTTGCGGACCACTTCCAACAATACGAAGATGTATGAAATAACATATTCACAAGATTTAAAACTAAACAAGATAAGATAAGTGAGCGTGTCATTGAAATTATTACACATTAGGAAACAGTAATTTATTACAAATATTTATCAATAGGATGCCTGTGATCGAGGCTTCTCTGACGCTGTTCATTCCTTCAGCATTGCTACAGTAGTGTTAGTGGCAGCATGTCGGAGACTATTGTCCAGTGTTTCAACTGCCATTCAATTTCTATTTTTTGATTTGACTTGCTTCATCGAAGAAAAAGTACTCTCACACACCACACGTATGTGTTTCCTAACATCGAATGCACTTTCGTGCGAAATCTTTCAGTTGGGAAATCTATCTTTGCTAACTAATATCCAGAAGCTCTTTACAGTCTAGTCTTACACCGTTAATTTTGTACATTTATGTTGTGCTTGTTCTGATAAAAATTATCTACTGTAACATACACGCAACATCAGAGCCGGATTAAAGGGTAGGGGCAGGGCCGGCCTTAAGCCGATGCAACCGATGCAGCTGCATTGGTCCCCGCGCCTCAGCGGGCCCCGCGCCATGGTGTTTGGGTAGATTATTAATTTTGCCAGATAAACCTTGCGCTTGAGAATTCAGTAGAAACGCCATATAAATTTCAAAGAACGCTCTCATCAGAACTAGCAAATTTCCTCTCGAACGTTAGCAAAGGTGCTCAATTCTCGTGTTAGTGCTGTACTATAGATATGCGCTCAACCACGATCGTAACACGGTTGACTGAACATGATGACGTCATAACACCACTGCTCAGAGGGGCCCCGCGCCCAGGTCTTGCATTGGGCCCCGCATCTGTTCGGGCCGGCCCTGGGTAGGGGGGCCCAGGGTAATTTTCACTGGATGGCCCCTATGACGTATTTAATGACGTCATCGATTGTAAAATCTATGTTTTTGCTGATTCGCAACGTTCTCGTTTGCTTTTGCCAGTAGTAGATTTATGTTCCTGCCGTATTAACTTGATTGTTAGCCGCCTTTGATTGTAAGCCGCACGAAATGGTGTTGAAAATTAATGTAAGTTGCCCTTGATTGTAAACCGCACTTGAACATAGGTTGCCTAAGCCTCTGAGATGCATTCGCGACGTTCGCGTACTTGTGCGTTCCCCGTATGCTTACGCCACTACAACTGCCTTCTGTTTATTATGATATCCCTCCTGTGACGGATGTGCACGTGATGCTGAAGAAAATCGAAAGCGAAAGAATGATTTGGTCGGCAAAAGGTAGCCACGCAAAGAGTGAGCGTCATCTATACCTTTCGATAAAGAAAAAAATAAAAAATGTGACCCGCCCTTACTTCAATCCGCATGAAACAATGGAAAAAAAACTTTAGAAGATGCGGCTTATACTGTAATTATATAATTCGATTATAATCGAATAAATACGGTGCTCCACTGCGCATACAGTTAGCTGCGAGAAGAGAGTTTATGATAAAAACACTACAGTGTATTCTTGCTAAGAAAAAATATTTCCACAGGTTAGAGAGTGACTCGGCAAGAAACAACATTCACCCCAACAATAGGCAGAAACCAGAGATTACAAACGAAAACACCCGAAAAATAAGATCAATATGGCCAGCCAGTCTGAATATGAAAGGTGCTTCGAAACTTATGTCGTGATTTTCACCTACATTTTCAGGTGCTCTGGTTCAGAGTCAGGCCGGGATTTTCCGGTCGGGCCGGTTCGGGCTTAAGTGTGTCACAATGTTTCGGGCCGATTTCGGGCCTGCATACACAAGTTTTTTATACCATTCGAAGTAACGATCTTTTTCTTTCTTGAAGTACATTTGTTCTGCTCACTGAAGTGCCTTCGGTGAGTGAAGTGATTGTGATTTTTCTTCAGATAATTCTACTTTCAAACACAGCTGCGTTCTTTTGTTCTCCACTCGGATTAGTCTTGCACTCTTTTTGATAAGGCGACAGACGTGAGGAAATGAACACGCGATGGCATTGCGTCGAAAAGATCAATCACTTACAGTACGTGACGTGATTCTCCGTTTGTGTTAAGACAGTGGCGCAGCCAGAATGAGGCCGAAGAGGCCATGGCCTTCCCCGAAACAAACTTCCTAACATTTTACTGGTGTTTTATATCAATTTTCAAATGTTAGAAAATAAACGGAAGGAACAATCGGACTCAAGATGGGGTCAGTGACTGACGACGTCATTGACAGGCCCCTCCCGAACAAAATTATTAGCTCCGCTACTGTGTGAAGAAACGATGGCCTACAGTCCGGTTTTTCATGCCTATAGCACTATCCTAAATAGTTCCTTTTATGCCTATAGCGCCATCGTGGATAGTTTCGTGATAGTTTTTTTTATATTGAGAAACATTACATACCGCAGTATTAGCATTGACTAACAAGCTCCGTTTGTGCTTGTTTAAGTTAATGTTTTGGTCAAGGTGATTGTTAGTTTGGGTGTGATAAAACCGTGTACCTGCAGCTGCACCCGCACATCACGTTTTTTCACCCCCCCATGATGGCTCCACATCTGAAACTAAACTTCATGGTACATAGATTGACTTATTTCATGCTTTTATCACAATTAGCACAATTCTTCTATTTTATAGAGCTTTAACTACTGTACTGTTGCGCATATCTTGACTCACTCGGCATATTTGGCTTTCGGGTTAAATCGGGCTTCAAAAATAAATGTCGGGTTCGGGCGTGGTTCGAGCGTGGTTCGTGCTTGTTATTTCGGGCCGGGTTCGGGCTTCAAAATGAGGCCCATTTACAACTCTGCTCTGGTTAACGCCACTGTTTTAACGTTGCTGCGTAAAAGCTTTGCCTTAAAAAGGACCGTTTCAGTCGCGGCGTTTTAGCTAACACTGCCAGATTCCTGCGCTTCTTGGAAACTTTGCCATATTTAGCTTCTGATAGCATTACAGATTTCGATATCGCGCTAGCTAAACACTGCAACCTCCCTTTCAGCTCTTTCGTTCTACAAATCGACTAATCAAAAACCTATGCTGACGGAGCACGCAATACATGTGGTGTAACTGACTTAACTAGCTTCATATGTTTATGAACCATGGGAAGAAAAGTGCGTTTCCACCATATGTTACCTTTTATGACGAAACAAAGGTCGCTGTCCGGCTTTGGCTGCATCCAGACGGCATACGAAGTTACGAAATCATTGGTACTACTCAGCAACCACAGCAGAGCTAGCTTTGCTGATTAAGCACGCAAATAGTATCGTTTCCGCGACATTTGTGCAGTAGGCGTGATGCACGAGTAGATAAACCTATGCCATAAGAACGATTATCAGGAAAAGTTACGAGCAAAATTCAAATATATTTGCATTGAACGAAACCGAAAATATTTATATTCAATTGTGATTACTAAAACTGGCAGAAAGTCAGACTTGCAAAGAAATCATTAATGATAAACAATGCAAAATCCGATTAAGGCCCGCGAGCTTTTTGAGTGTAGCTTCAATGTTGCGCAGGGCCGGATTAAGGGAGGGGGACAACGGGGGCAATTGCCCAGGGCCCTCCGCTCTAAGGGGGCGCCACATGATGACATTTCCTTGTTTTAAATAAAATATTCGTTTGAAAAATTGTCGTGATTCAAAAGAGATACAAGAATACAACTCTATATAAGTTCTGTCCGCGGACCGCATGTGGCCCACGGGCTTGTAGTTGAACCACACTGTCATAGATAAAGGACTTAGTGAGGGCAGGCTCACGAATACATAAAAGAGGACAGACAGAAGAATGTATATGAAAAACTGAGAGCAATTGATTTTATACAAAACTGCCAGACAAATATAAAATTGCAAGATCCTAAAACATTTCTTTGCATATTATACCCTGAAAAAGAGCAGAAAATAAAAGAAAAAATTACAACTATTAGGGACGCCGGACAGCAGTGGTATTGAGTGACTGTGAGTGTGAAGGGATTGTTATGCGTATCAGAGAAAGGCAGACAGCAGTAGATGAGCAAACAACGAGCTGAATGTTGATAAACGCGTCGGGTTAATATGTGCATGCCATTAACAGTGCCTCGCCTGTCATTCATCCCATAACATGCCACTGCAGTAGTACTGCACCATGGTAATATACAGAAGCCTCACAAGTGGTTCGCAGAGAGATGGCATACGTCATAACAGTCCGCGCCCCAGTGAAAAACGTGATGCTGTTTAGTCTTTATAAAAACTTTCTTGGGAGTTGCAGCACCCTCATAAATTGACAGTGACGAGCCGCCACTTACCAAAACCGAGCCACGTTTGTTTCAAAAGCAGCGAGCTTACGTAGAATGTCTTTGGTGAACCGCGTTTACGCTGCAGTTGTTCTGGCCCAGAATGTTTTTATTTTATTTTGTTCAAAAGTTGTGGCATGCATTTGATTGCAGTGAACATAAACCGGCTACACATGGACCAGAAAGCTCAAGGCCAGCAACCGTTGATAACTGGAACAGGTTCAGTTCCTTACAGCGATTTGGTTTCCGTCACTATTCCCTCAAAACCGAGTGTTAAGATGTTTTTCTTTTGTTCGGTTCGACTTCCTGCATCGTAGTTGTTGTCATGTGCACTTACGCGTTTAATTCATTTCTTCTGCTGTAAGGTAAAAACACGCGTGCATGTGTCGTAATTTATTACCCTCCAGACAGCCACACTGGTAACAATTTTTTGTCCGCTTGGCGACGAACTTAAAAAGGTGCAGCAGAAGTTTTTAAATATCGCCTGTATTTCCGGTATAGGAAGATATGTCACTGTTTCCACTGTCACCCCACTCCTACTTTCTTATAATTGTCCTCTGTCCACAAATGCAACCAAGGTGTGCAACTGCAACTGATCTGTTATCGAGTCAATCTACCGCTGTCGATAGGCTGGCAATGAAGTTTTCATTAACTTTTTACTTCAGTACGTATCCCAGCACACAATCACAGTACCTCGATGCCAACAAACACAGTTTATCGCAGTGCTGATGCATGGCAACAATAAATGCTGTAAGAAGTTGAGGAACGCAAAGATCAGGTCGCAATGGAGCTGTAGTGGCTTTAGGCTTTCATATACATCAAGCAAGACTCGTGTGCTAAAAGCACCTACTGGCAGAGAATGCGAAGGTTACACACAAAGAACGAGACTTCATGCTTCTGCAGAGGTCGGTCGGAGTGAAAGTAGGCTACATGTTGAAAAGAACACAGTCGCTCGTATTCTTGAGAGTTAACGCATCAAGTTTCTCAGGAGAACGTTACACCGCATTATTCCATCAACGACAATGGGCAACAAACAATTACATGGAATTAGGAGTGGATCAAAACGTTTGAAGAACAATTAATACAAGTCAAAAGCTTTTGTTTTTGAAAACAGCATAGTGATGACCTTGATGACACTTCCATGACGTCTGCTACTCATGACTTGTGTCTCCAAATAATGTGGAGAATGTGTTTTACGTTTGATTTATGTAATTTGTATCACTCGTTCTTGTTTAATGCCGAACTTGTTTGGTTTTAAAACCGTGTTCATAATATCTAGTATTGCACATCAACTTATGAAATACGTGACAAAAGGGAATGCCATCAACGCCGATCTACCGCTCCAGAAAAGAATTGTTCAAGTGATTCGAAAAAACATGAAAAACGCCGACATGTTGCAGTGACCTTGTGACATGTTGCAGTGATTGTTTCATTTCATCGAATCTCATAGCATAGTTAAAGCACATAGCGATCATTTTAATACTATTTTCATCACTGGCAATTTGCCCGGACGGTCAAGCTGAAATTGGTTCGTAGAGAATTCCATTCCTTCGGAAGAATGTGTCTCTGACGATGCGTGACCGGCCAAATTGTGGAGCCCTGAATTCTTTCACCACATCACCAAGACGCCATCCGTACTCCCACGATGACGTTAAGGGGTAATCGTACTTTTGCTCGGGCTTCTTGTACGTCCGGGCATGCAGGTATTGATACCTGCCTTTACCTTCCTTTGTAAAACCATCGTAGAGCAGCGAATTAGTGCCTGGAAAAAGCCATGACCGCCAACGTCAAGGAGCTTTCTTTTCATTAAAAATAATTAAAAAGACCTGTCAAGTATTTTCATTTTTTGTAGAAACCAAACCAACATATTTTTTTCAAATTGTTTTTTGTATTGTTGTTTCTAAGAGCAGAGTGCAAGAAATTCAAGTTCTACTCAAAAAAAATCTTTTTGAGGTTCACGTGGAAGCCCATTCAAAAGTCTTGAGCAATTTGACACAGTCAGAATCTAAAACTTCCAGTGGTCCAAGTTACTTGGTAGGCTAGATGTTGGCAGAAAAACTACATTAGATCATCCGTTATTTAATTAACGCAAGTTTGATAAAAACTTTATCAGTTGATGCTGTCTTCGTTAAAATTGTCAAGAGTATTCTACTAACACAGAAATTTTAAAAGTTTCCACAAACTTTGTTGGCTATTCTTCACTTCACTGCATGATATTTATCAACCATCGGAGTCAAGTGCGTCGAACCTATTTCTTCCGCTTTATCTCCAATCATTTATAGCGGCCAAATTCTTTTCAGGACAAATTTCAAGATTTGAAAACAGTCCGCAGGGTTTTTATGAACCGTATTTAAAGTAGCATGAAGCGGGGACAAGGAACACTGGGAGATTTAGGGTGAAGCAAATGAGGCACTTGCCTCAGTCCCCCATTTTTGAAATGTCGATTAATGAAATTGTACTTCTTTGTTATTGAGGGTACAGGCCTAAGGAAAAGTTTATAAAACGCCTTAAATATGTTTAAAATCAACAAATTGTTTGTAGTGCATTCGTGTTTTAGTTTGTGCGAGTTGATGAGTAACTGACTCACTTGGAAGTTTTGGCAAAAGAAAGCATTGTACGCTGAGGGAATCAAGTATGCTGCAGGACGCCTACTTCGTATTACAGTAATAGAGTGTAACGGGTCATCGCAGAGCGATGTCCGTCACATGTTAGCGGGCTTGCCAGGTTCGCCCTTTTTGGGCCAAATCTCAGAAATTTGGTCCCAAATAACACTTGCTGCCCCCCAATTTTCGTTTGGTCCTTTGGCTGTTTTTTGGCCCGTTTCTAGGATAGACTGGCCCCTTGCAGGAATTAGATACGACCACCCTGGGTCCTGTCTGAGAAACCATTTTTTTCACGTTTTTGACTAATTGCTTGCAGATTTTCACCCAATTCCTATATTTTGAATGTTTTAGATTACAAAATTTGATTAGGATGCTTAGAGTTTATGCGTTAATGTGAAATTAAGTTCATCACAATACCTGTTACTTGCTGCAATTGTAAAGGTAGCAGTGAGAACTGTAAAGTTATCTGACTTACTGTTATTTTGGTGGTGCACGTGTTTGTTGGTTTTGTTCAGATTGTGGTTGATCGCTTAGCACTTTTCGAGGATGGTAAATTTATCTCACTTTATGGCTACACATGGAAATTAAATTGCTCTTATGATCTTTCATCACGTGCTTGTTTTGCTGTTGCGCTATAATTGTGATCGAGGAACATGTCCATTTAATAAATTGATAAGTATGTGTTCATATGACTTTGCAAATTCTGATAAATTTGGAAAAAAAGTGATTGACCCTTTTTTTGCCCCTTCTCTTAGAATTTGACTCTTTTCTAGACTGGATTTGGCCCCTTGGCAAAAAGTAGATCTGGCAACCTTGTATGTAAGTGTAATTGATCCCCACAAATAAAAGACGCGAATCCTTCCGGAGTATATAACCCTGAGCGTTCCTTCCGGTGTATGTACGCCTCGGGTGAACTCTATTGCTGCTTGGTGTGAAAGGCCTCTTTATAGCTTCAACTTTCTTGCCAGCCAAGCACAGAGAAGCTTTTGTTTCAACTACAGTGTTTAAATGAACAAATTTTGCCATTGCGTTTGTTGCATATATGTGCAGGTGAACAGACATTGTTGTGAGACTCACCGTATAGTCATAATATAAATAATATGTAAATATCACATACATGTCTTGAGAGAAGGAAGCAGAGTTAGGCCACCGAAATGTGATATACGTACTTCCAATAACGGCTAGCTCTGTTGTGCCATGGAAGTCCTATCTTATATAGCTCACGTAAGTTTCATATTTGCTGTGATTTTTCAAGTGCCCCTATCAAAATGTTTTTCTCCGGCCCCAAATTCTTAGATCCACCAATGGAAAAAAACATATATCACCTCTCTGCAGCTGAAAAAATGCGGAAACCCTGCAATATAAAGATAACTGGAAGAAAAATATTTGTGTTTCGCAAACGTTTTCAAAGTTTTAAATTTCGAAAGTTGGGCAGATTTTTCAGACGTTGTGCAAAAGTATGTTGTGTTTGATTAGCCATTTACTGATTTTTCACGCATAAAAGCGGGAAGAAACTGGGAAAGGTTGAGCAAAAGTGGTGAGTTCATTTAAACAAAAGTTGAACACAATCCTGTAACCAGGAGGGAAGCCCCTCTAGAAAAAGTTTCGCCCCCTCCTGGAAAAATGTGTTGAATATGGTTTGAAACTATTGGACATAGTTTAAAAAATTTGGGCCCCTCTCAGAAGACTCTTCGCCCCTCTGGCGTCCCAAGCTGGTTACGGGCCTGGTTGAACAAAACTGCCAAATGTTCGTCAAAACGTTTTACCCTCCAAAGATTTTGAAATCCTATGGCTATGGCTACATCTTCCTTCCAAAAAGCGATTTCATTACACATTTGGCAATTTTAGCTCGTGTCTATTGGTGTTTATTGTTTTTCATAAAATTTTGATTTGCGATTTGTAGGTGTTTATGACGTAACAACAAGGTGCATGAACAAGATCAAAGAAAATGAATTCAAAGCTAAAAGTACGTTTATATCAGAGCTCATCGCAATGAGCAGATTGAATGCTACTTTGCTTTTGCTGAGACTGTACATAAACTAAATGACGCCCACGATGAAACGACCGCAATTAATGCCAGACATTATCATGTGATTATGTCAAACTAAAAAGCGGAAAAACGTTTCAAATATCAACTTAACTATAAGAATTTCTTCTGATAGTCGAATTATTTGCAGGGTAATTATCAAGTGACAAACTTAACTAATACAAGTCCTAGATGTGAACAGGTAGTAGAGTGAGAACCTTCTTAACTATCAGTGCGGTGAATACTGCATCAAATAAGTAAAGGAAGCAATATGCTGGTAAGGTTGCAGAGCTGTTGTAGCAATCGTAAGTAAACCCTGCCCAAGCGGTAGCGTTTTTGGTGACCAACAACAACATCTACACTCTACAGTGAAGTCGCCAAGCGAAAACAGCAGAGATTATTTAACTTTAAAACAATCGTGACATTTGCTGGTGGCATGCCCAAAGTTCGTTTTCCTAATTCGGCGTTTTCATAAAGCATTGCCATAGTCAAGTATTCGTGAAGCGCAAAAAACATGGCAAATACGCAGGCAGCGAAATCAGTTTGTGCCAACATCAGCATCTGCACAACTGTTACATAGTTTTGAAGAAACTAGTCCACTCCACCACGTCATGTTCGAATTTGCTGTCAATCCGATCATTTCGAAGTCGGAACAGTCGGAGGGACAAAACTAAACACAATTTTAAATACAATAAGTGGCGTTCCTCTAGAGCAGGGTCTCCAAACTATGGCCAGCGAGGCCAAATCCTGCCCGCGATGCCATTTCATCTGGACCGCGAAGAAAGTTTGTCAATAATGGAAAACTATTTTTATGAGAAACTTGTTGATTCATCAGAATGTAACATATCCCGCAACAATAACATCACGTAAGATGTCCTGCCCTAAAATTGTTGTGTAATAGCTTATGTGCTGGCCATCGGACAAAAGTGTTTGGACACCTCTGCTCTACAGGATGACACAATACGTTACCAACATGACAAACAAAGCCAATAGGTTTTACCCTGCAATAAAATCTCAGTGCCTAGTAGTGATGTAGTGCTAACAAAGAAGGTATGGGAAGACATCCAAAAAATAGCCATTTTGAAAACAGCTTCAAACTCATTTCAAAGTAGGCCTAAAACGTGAAAAAGTTGAGGGAACGCCGTTACCACCCCACTACACCCCTGGTGCCAAGTAAAAGATGGTCTTGTTAGATAACAGTTAGACCATTGAAGAGACACAAAAATACATATTAGACAAAATCTAGTTCAAACTTGACTTACGTGGTGAAACTGGTCTCATTTCAACTAATAGAGCACCAGGATCCAAAGCATTTTGCCCTTTTTGAATGAAAAACGTTTTTGGTGGAGCTTTTTTTGGGTACTTGATTACAGGAAGAGTCAGACTTCTTGTCGGAGGTTTTGGAACCATTTCAGTCAACTTCTTGGCTCGCTCTCGACGTCTTTCTTCGCGAGAAATCGTATCACGACCTTTGACCTCTTTTCCATATTTTTCATGCCAAGCGAGACGCACGAACGCTTCCTTGACTATAGCTTCTTTCCAAAAGTTCTGACGTTGTGTATCCATATTCAGTTCACGAACCATATTGGAAATTAGCAGCACTAAACAGTATATATCAAAATTACAATAGTACGGCTGCGAACAGTTAACAACTGAGCAATACGCGGTGACCTTTCAGCGTTCATTAAACAGCATTCTCAGCAGAATTTCATCTTTCTAGGAGAAAAAGCTACTCCATTAGTTTGGCAGTTTAGCTCCTAACGCTAATGGAGGGCATTTTACTGGCAACTGAAATCAGGGGTTGAGTAGGAATAGGTTCTCCCTGGTGATTGAAAAGGTGAGTAGTATCTTTTTTGTGAGTGCAAATGTATCTACAACTCGAATACTGAGAATTATTAAAACTATTTTGCCAGGCGCCAGGATGCGTAACAAAAAAATTCCTAATGTATTTATGAAAATGCAAAAGACCGACGGCACGTTTTTATTTCATTTTTCTATTTTTTGCATGTATGGATGGTCACGATCATTAACGCATGGTCTGCTTCAGTGCCGCACCCAAGACGCCAACGAGATAGTCACCTCCCTTGTATTGATTATAATTATCTGCTTGCAAGTTGCAACAGGACTTATCCAAATTTAATATCTTGGTAAAACATTGCAAGCAACTCTGACCATTTTCCTGCAATGAATAAAAACTATTTATTCCTATGTTTGTTGATGCTTTTGAAAAAAGGTTATTGTGCATTTGAAATTGTGTTTACCCACCACGTGTCAGCGACTGCGAGCAGAGCTAATCTTGGAGACCATTCATCCGTTCCTTGAAAGATGCAGAAAATCTAACAACGTGTAGTTGCGCGCTTTGATGCAGTCAGATTGTTTATACTCGTATTCGTCCTTATTCTTTGAACAATACAATCGCATTTTGTATTGCGACTGAGGGCTCGGACGCTGTAGTGTTTGTTCGTTTGAGAGTGTGTGCAATGCTACAACATATTCGTGCTTTACCTGGCCTTGACCAGGGTTGGGCTCAGCGTCCTACTCTGAATGGAGTTTTATTTAATTTAATTTATTGTTTATGAGCAGACACGAAATCCATAGTATAAGCACACACACTCTGCAGAACGCAGGTTGATAAAAATAGACATAACAACGTTTCACAAGGCATTGGAGGCGTAATCAGAGTTAAAGACACTTTCTGCAACTGCGTTGAAGGCAGAACCACAAGGTTACAGACACATTCTTAACACCATTGTTAGCTAACACGTAACACTTGTTACAACAATACTACAGATTAGGACGCCAATCCCTAAGCAGGTCGATTCCAGGCAAAATGCGTATGGGTTGTGACATGACACGCCATCAATCAAACAGACACCGTGATGTTCGAGCACTCATTTACAAAGTAAAATGCTATTGTAGTGTTCAAAGAATAGGGACTAACACAAACAATCTGACTGCATCAAAGCACGCAACCATATGTTGTTAGACTTTCTGCATCTTTTGAGAAACAAGTCCTTGTATTTTCGTATTAATGCTTCAAATGTATGAATATTACATTGAACCTAGTGACTACTAACACTCGCTCTCCAGTTGTTCCATGTGTTATGGGTTAGCGAACAAGTGTTAAGAAAGTTTTGTAACCCTGTGATTCTACCTCAACGCCGTTGTAAAACGTTCTGTTGTGTCTGATTTTATCAATCTGCGTTGTGCAGACCAGGGTGTACTTGTACTGTGGACCTCGTGTTTGTTTCAAGATCAAATTAAATTAAAATTAAACGTTTCCAACGTGTAAACAACAATTTACAGCCTCCTGTTCAAACAACATTGTGGTGAAAACATATTCCCAATTTTCACCATACGAAAACTAATCTGCGTTGATGCAAACATATTATACAGCGATGCTTGTTCTTTGTCTACGCTTTCTTCGATTTTTTGAGGATTCAGGCTGTGAAATAAATTTTGGTCACTTTTGACCTCCTGGAGAAAGTTGTAGGCTACATTGCACAATCATTTATTTATTATCTTCAGAAGCATCTTTTCAGCTTTCTGTGCCATGACTCCGGGTCTATCTATGCATGCTAAAGATACACTTTCCGATAGTTATCGGATAGTATGGTTTGAACGGGGGTTCGGATACCATCTTTTCAAAACAGGATAGAATCGGATAATAATAGCCACTATCCGATCATCTCTAGTGTAGACTCCCACTAAACGTTCGTTGCATTAGATTGCATTACCTTAGAATTTGGTATCAGCTTTTATTATTGCTAAGAAAATAGTTTGTGCATGAGCATACCTCGCCAGTGTTCGCAACTGCTATCATTCATTTAATTTAGAGCTGTACTACTCAAACATACTTTCTACGCTTATTTAAGCAACAGTGCATTATGTCAGGGTGGTTACAAATAAAATCAATCTGCTTAACTTAGTAGATATGAACAGCAAAAGAAAGCTGTGGTCACCTTGATTCTTCAAAATGTTGCTCTGAAGTGACTGACGCTTTGCTACTGAAACATAGGCAATGACCACTTGAAGAACTTTTAGAGGTGATAGATACGCGTCGTCATAACGACATAGCTACAGCCATTTTTGTGCCTGATGGAGCATGACAGTCAAGAAAGCGTCACGGTAATCCCCAGAATGGCAACTGGTGAAGGTTGTATAAAGCCTCTCAGGAATAAGAGTAGCATTACGGCTCATATTGCGCTGTGCTCTGTTCAGAATTATCTACGGAAAATGCGATGGTTCTGTTCTTCGCTAACGTTCTACGACGCTTTGTTGCTCATCGTTCCAGGTAAGATTCGTTAAAGCTAACCGTATTTGAATTAATTTTTTTATATACGATGCACATCTTCATCCAACTTTTTTATTCGATCGCTTCAAATGTCTGATGCTTTTTCAAATCTTCATTTTTCCTCAATTATTTAACACTCCTGTATGGAGAACAAATGCAGTAATTGTCCGTGAATTGTTTCGGAGTTTGCGTCTCACCAGTATTGCTTTTGTGCAGTAAAGTATGTGGACACTGTGTTCACACCAAGCATAAAAAAGTAAGAAGTGCTGGGATAGGCCTTGCTCGTCTCAAGGCTGGACACGTACTAACACCGGTTGTGTAATGCCCTACTGTATGGTTATCCATTTTCTGTGCTTTTGCGAATGACGATA
>Ga0210059_1010003_pt1 | contig 14712 bp, 13 predicted proteins | sample Ectturendosymbi2_FD_188042 | JGI IMG/M metagenome (GOLD analysis project Ga0210059, IMG submission 188042) | Ecteinascidia turbinata endosymbiont from Florida, USA - Sample 2 (SPAdes) (version 2) | ecosystem: Host-associated > Tunicates > Ascidians > Unclassified | place: Key West, Florida...
AGAGAGGGTCATTTTACATTGTTGATTCTCAGCAAATAGGAGATTCATGAAGAAATATGTACAGACCATAATGTATCTGTTACATGTTTTATGAAGAACATGTACAGATCATAATGTGTCTGCTACAGCAGTCACTTTCCCTATTCAAAAACTACTTCATCAATCCTAGTTTGATATGGAAAGTAGCAACCAGTTTGGATAAACCAAATGAGAGTGTATAATATGTCTTTCCCAAAATCTCAAATCCTTCTCTCTTTGGCCAACATTCCTTAGTCCAAAATTCTTGGTGTTCCTTGCTCTCTCACAGACACAAGCAACACGGGAATTTTGTATATCCACTTTGTTGCCCAACCAACATGCACAAATTCTTCTAATTCACCGCAAATCATCTTGCCATGTTCATGAACTATGGTTCCAGGCAGTGATAGTGTGACTAGAGTCAATGACTCGACTCGAGTCACGATTTTTGGTGATTCGGACTCGACTCGAGTAACGTTGAGAAAAATGGTGACTTGACTCGACCGAGTCGTGTTTTCCACAGAATGACTCGACTCGACTCGAGTCGCAGTCAATGACTCGAGATTCGAGTCAGAGTCATTTTTTGCAAAATCTCTTAGCACCTGATAGACAAACCCACTTCGTGTGCACTTAAAGAAAAAGGCATTTTTGCTTTAGTGATGATGAAGATTGGCCCAAATTTTCTGTTTTTCCTGTCTCGTAGTCCTTTGCTACAATTTATGGATCAAGCGCACCAACTTGCACAAAGGTAGACTTGAGACTTTTCTTTTGCTGAGGGGTCAGCAGGGCACACTATATTGACACTTTATCGTGGTTTAATGCTTTATTCGAATATTGTGATTTGGGCAGTGGGTCTCACACTGTCACTGTGGTCTTTTCCAGATGCCAGTGAAGTGATTCAACTTTTTCAGATTGAAATCCAATTCCAAAACTATATTGGAAAATGTAATGCAAATACGGAAACCGAGTCTTATTTAATCTAAATTTCTGCCACTGTTATTAGCCTAAACCCATGTGGCGACGTGATTACGCCACATATAACGTTGAATTCGTAGCAGCAATAGAAGAGTGAACCTGGTCAAATGTGTAATCGCAATTGCTATCATGCTCAGGATCATCGGTTCGACTGTTTCTTTGGTTGGGTCAGGGCGACGCAGCATTGTGCCTGCAACAAATGGCTCCCAACGTGTTGGTGACTGCAATCCACTCTTAACTTGCGGTCCTGCAGTAACCTGTAGTCCTGAAACTGAACCGAAAGTTGCGATAAAGTTCAAAAGAAAATAATCAATTCCAATCCACATCTGCTCAATCAAAAATGATAACATCCAAATCCATCAATATTATGAAATGTCGCAAGATTTAAATCCAAGTACATGTTCATCTCTGGCCATTTTCATGCATTAGGCATGCGAAAGACAAGGAAGTATATTTCTTTTTATTGTTTTGTCCACCACCCTCTCCAGCGCACCCACTTTCAAAGGTGGGGAAACAGGCCGAAAAAGTTGAAATGTATTTTGGGTGAACCAAATATAAAGCAAAAGAAGCGAGGCTTTATTTCAAGGACATCAATTAATGAGGTGAGGCATGCAGCATGCAGAGACAGGCATGTTGCATGCAAATGCAGTAATTTCAATAGTGCAAATAATACTGCAGAGCACTAATAAGTAGGTAGTAAAGTATAAGGTGTATAAGGTTGAACTGCAGGCAGTATAACGAATAATGTAACATAAATAAACAGAAACGTAGAAAACAGAAATCAGCAAACATAATAATTATGAAAATAAAGGGGGTGGTTCAACACTGTGTCCCGGGTGATTGTGTGGCTTGATATATGGTTTGTATTGCGTTTATGAATGTTTTGTTTTCTCGTTTTTCGTATGTCAGTAGCTTGCTTTGATGGAATTTTTGAAAGAGGTTATTAAATATTGGGGGATGTTTTTGATGGGGTTTAACTTTGTTTTATTTCTAGTTTTCCAAATTGTGAAGGATATGAAGGAATTTAAGTAAGGGATTATGGTGTTATCATAGTGGGTAGGAGGAAGAGGGGTATGGAACTGGATACGCGAGAGGATTAAGAAATAGTCTCTGTGATTTTGGGTTGTCTTTGAGTAGATAGTTGTAGCATATTGTAGGAGGGGCTGTATGTACTTACATTTGTGGAAAAGGTGGATATCGTTTTCGTATTTTTCATTACATTGATGACATTGCGGGTTGAGAGCTGGTATATTTTGTTTGAATTTGGCTTCAACAGGCAGTAAGTTTTTAACAATTTTAAAGTTAAAAGTTTTTAAGTAATATGGGAAGATTGGGTGGTGTATCCAGGAGTAATTTGGTTTGGTGATGTGTAATGTGATTTGAAGTTGACAGAGCGTGGGAGTTTTGGGTGTTTTTATTCTATGGAGTGTTTCTTTTGTTCTTCTGCGTGTTATTTCTTCTTTTGTAATTTTATACTGTTTTACAATTTTAATCATATATTTGTAATAAGGTGAAGGTCTAGCAGCATGCGGGGTATTGTTAAGTTTCGGGAATTGGAAAAGGTTACTAAGTTGGAGTCCAGTATTGTATTCAAGTTGGTTAAGGTGGTAAGGTAGGTTGCCTTTGAGGAGCCTTGTTCTTGTGTAGGAAGTCAGTGGTTTCATGTAATTTAATTGCGCTATTAGAGGTATATCTTCCACGGAGTATCCTCCATTTTGTTGGGTTTGTGAGAGCGTTGAGACAGGAAGCGTGGGGTTGTTTGGTCCGGCAATGTAGGTACTTATTATGTTGTTAATTTGTTCAATATTAGTGTATGGTGGGGGGTACGTATGGGCGAAGTAGGTAATACACGGGGACAGAATTGTTGTGGTAAGGGTTGCTTTTAGATCATAAAATGCATAAAAGTGATTTAAGTTGGTGGCTTTGTCTCGTAAGGTTTTAATGTTTTTATTCCAAAAAGATGTTATTGCTGTGGCGGAACCGATTGTGATATTTAGGGGGGTGATACAGTCTGAGTGCCAGTGAATATTAAAATCATTTGATAATTTAAGTTTTATGTTTGCTGAGACGCCAGTTGATTTGGTTGGTTTTAGTTGTAGTCCTGAGGCCTTTTGAAAGAGTGTAATTGTTTTGAAAGCTTCTTTTAATGATAGGGGTTTCCTTATGGAGAGGGTTATGTCATCGGCGTATGCCATGAGTTTGGGTGGGTATTTTGTGGGGTTGGGTACAGGGGAAATGTATTTGTTTTCTTGGATATAGGTCAAGAGAGGGTTTAGGGCTAGTATAAAAAGGGTTAGGTTTAAAGGGTGACCTTGCCGGACTCCTCTGTTCATGGGAATAGGGTTAGTGATGAACTGGTTTACTTGAATTTGGGAAGAGGCATGATATTGTATATGTGCTATGTATTCACAAAAGGTGAGCGGAAAAATTTTGGTATTGTAGAACTGAATTTAACCACTTGTATTCAATTGTGTCAAAGGATTTTCGGAAGTCTATACTAATGAAATAAGAGTCTGCTGTGTTGTGCTGTGCCATATCATAAATATCTCTAAGAGTAATTGAGACGGTGTGAGTGGATTTACCAGGTTGGGCGTGCTGTAATGGGGAGATTAGATGATTCAGAAAGTTCTTAAGTCTTTCATTTAATATTTTATTCAAAATTTTGTAATCAACATTTAGCAGTGATATTGGCCTATAGTTTTTGATATCGGCTGGTTTTCCGTTTTTAAAATATAGGGTAATAATACCTCTGTATTGGGTTGGGTCGTGGTCAGTCTGTGAATATGCGAAATTTAAGGCATCGAGCAGCAGGTGCTTGATATCTTGATAAAAGGTTAGGTAAAATTCTAACGAGAATCTGTCAGGACCTGGGGTCTTTCCTTTTTTCATTGTGGTGATCGCATCGTAAAGTTCTTTCAACGTTATGGGTTGTTGTAGGTCTGCAACTTGTTGGGGGGTTAATTTTGTTACATTCTTTCCTAGACATTTAGAGGCTATGCTTTCATCTATACTTGTAGATGAGTAGAAGTTTTTATAGAAGGTTTGGACTAGATCTAATATTTCTTGTTGGGACTTGTTTTTTGTGTTCAGTTGTATTTGTAAGTCAGGTAGTTTGGTGTTTTTGGTAAGTGGGTTAATTGTTTGTATAGGTGGTTTAAAAAGATATTTTGGAATTCTTCCAGGTCAGCTTCATGTTTCAGGAGGTTGCATCTGGCATCCTTCAGGAATTGATCGTGTAAGTGTTTTCTGTATGAGTTATAGTTTTTAAAGTTTTCTGTATTTGGGTTGGCAGTCATTGCATCTCGGTGTTTATATAATTTTTGTTGTGTTTTTATGTTTTCTAAGGTTTTCTGTCGTGCTACATTACGTGCTTGCGTTTTTAAGAGTATCCTGATCTTATTTTTTGTTGTTAACCATTTTTGTAATGGGTTTGAACGGTTATCTGATTGCATTTCATTGTTAATCACGTTGGAAAGTTGTGTCTGGTGGACTATAATTTTGTACGTGTTTATGTTATTTTTCCATGGGTGGTTTGTTTTGTGATTGGTTGGGGAGGGGACAGCTATAGAGAGAGTAATAAGGTCATGGTCGGAGAAGGGGGTAGGAATGAAAACGTGGTTCTGTATTATGCTAGTAGGGTTGACGTAAAAACGGTCTAGGCGTGACTGTGAGTTAGGAGCATGGTGGGTATAGGTAGTTTGGGTGGGGTGTAAAGTACGGTAAGTGTCATAAAGATTTAGGTTGGTGGTCAGGATATCAGGGTTTGTGGCTTTAGGTAAGTTTTTGTGTGTGGGTATTTGTCTCGAAGAGGATTTTCTATGCAGTTGAAGTCACCAGCTAGGATTAAGGGATTTTTAGAATATATATATATGGATATAGATTTTCAAAGAAATAATGATTTTGAGTTCTGTTTCGTTTTCCGGAGGGGGCATATATGTTTGTTATATGGAAAGTTTGGTTATTCGAGAAAACGTTTACTGTTAATACTCTACCATTGAGGTCATTTGCGATTCGTTCCATATACAAGTGTTTAGATTTTAGTAAAATAGCTACGCCATAGGTATTGGTGTCTTTGGTTGTGGAATGGAAAAGTGATTGACCTAGTGACCATTCATTTTGCCAAATATGTTGATTGAGTATCGAACTATGAGTTTCTTGAAGAAGAATGATTTGCGCATTAATGGTTTCTAAGAGGTGAAATACAGCATTACGTATTACTTGGTCTGGTAGGCCATTTACGTTATATGATGCTATTATAATATCCATTGCGACAGAGAGAGACACATATCACATTTGAAGCGTTTCCGTAGATATAAGGAGAACATTTTATACAGTAAATTACTTTCACCAAACGATAATATTTTTCGGGTTATAAAGAATGTATGCCAATAGCAGTTCCGGAATCGTTGTACACGTGTTTACAGTTCGTACATTTGGTAATCTAACCTTTATTTAAAGTATGTAAAAAACACATGAAGATCCAAACATGACTATTCTACGTTCACATTCATTGCAGTTTGGGTCTTTTTCCAAAACAGATAGCTTCTGCCATTGGCCACACAGGCGCTAGTAGTACATTTCTCCGCATGAGCAGTGGTCTGTGTTTCTTTTTTCTGTTAGACGTTTATTACAGCATAGAGTAAATTTTTCCAAAGGTGATATTTCTTTTCGGTGTCTTTTCTTTGGTTTCCTACTTTCCAGTGGCGGGAAATTGTCCTTGTCGGCATTTTCAGGTGGTTGTTCAGTATTGGTTTCTGAAAGCACTGTAGGATTTTCGGTTGGTAGTGTGGCGTATGTGATTTTTCCTTCAAATTTTTCTTTTTCTTCCCTTTGCTTCCACTGAAGGAGAACTTTAGCTAACGCTTCGCAATTTGGTCTCTCATGGCCTTGGGATTTACAGTACTCGCAGTAGGGTGGTTCGTTTTCGTATCTAATTTGGGCGTATACTCCTCCCAATTGGAGGTAGCGCGGAATGCTTGCCATACTATGTCTTTTCACAAAAATTTGTCGAGTTCCAGTTTGTATTCCGTACTGATCGTTTATTACATTTATCCGAATTACTTCTGCGTATTCCTCAATCGTTTGGCGTATATCTGAATCCTTAAATTGCGGTGGTACGCCGCTCATAATAATTTTTAGGTCATTTTCGCCGAATCTTGAGACTCCTTTGAAGTGTGAGTTTTTCTTTGAGTTCAATAGCCGCGTCTCGACTTCTTGCATGAAAGGTTGCTCGTAGTCCTGGTAGTTGAATTATTGCTAGCACTGAAAAGGGTAGTTGAATTATTGCTAGCAATTATTGCTACCTGGTAGTGGAATTATTGCTAGCACTTTTGACTGAATGTTGAATTGTAGTTTTCGGAGTTCTTCGTAAATTTCGTAGCGTTGTACGGGTGTGGCGAATTTTACTTGCACTTCTGCTTGTCTGTCATAGCGATATGGATTATCTGGTCTTGTATTTTGTGATGTTACAGAACTGTAGGTTGGATTAGGGCAGAGGTTGTCATTTCGTCGTAATTCGTTTTATACTTGTGTAGGGAGGTGATAACGAAAGTATAACAATGAGCGGTAACCAAAAATGAGAGGACACAAAAGAAAGCAAGTATATTAAACAATAGGAACAAAACCTGCAACAGTTGTATGTAGGTTTTCAAATCAAACAGCTTAGGTTCGCAACCACAGGTCAAAGATTGTTATTTCTTACAGCTTTTCAAGGTTTCACAGTTCACACCAGTTCAACAACAACTCATAAAGCATTTCAGCATTTAAAAGCACCACCAGTGATTACAAAATCTGTTTTGAAGTTAGAAATGGTGGGAGATAACGTTTGAAATTTTTGGTGAGGTTTTTCAATGTTTTGAGAAAAACTGTAAAACATATGCTCTTCAGCGGCTAATCCTGACCAGTTGGAAAAAACGGATGAGATTTTTGGACTCAACTCTCCCCAAACCCCCAAATCCGTCACAAGCTTCAAGTCCTAAAAATCCTGTACACCGGTGATCTTCTTTTAAGCGAGATGTTGAAACCACTGCTTGGTTGCACTAGATCTCGGGGCAGGTGTTGAGCAGTCATTTAGTTGCCTCATCGTCCAGATCGTCAGGCCATGCAGTCCATGGTGAGGTTGATGGATTGGTCATTGGAGGACGACATGGCCGTCGGTTTGTTCTTCTGCGCCACACTCACAGGCCGCAGAGGAGGCCATACCTCATTTGTACAAGCAGGAGCGGAAACGTCCAAAGCCGGTGCGCAGGCGGTTAAGCCGGACCCAGGCTCTTCTTTGGAGGGTCATTCCGGGGAGGTGGGTGCCCGTGTCGGGGATGAAATTGCGGAGATTTGTGGTATTGTCCGTCCATGCCGTATTCCATTGGTGATCCGCCCACTGCGCTGTACGTTTCTTGTCGTTGTCAGATGAACAGATGAGATGTTGTGCGGCGGGTACAAATGGATGACTCGATTTGAGGCGCCGTGCATTTGCAATTGATGGACCTGTGAGAGCTGAGTGGAGCAGGTGTCCAGGCTCCATGGCACGGCGCTCTGGGGACAATGTGGTGGCTCCACTGCGACAAAGCTCAGGAGGTTGGATGTCTGCGAGGATTGGAAGGTTGTCCGTTGGAGTAGGACGCAGGCATCCAGTCACTGGAATACTATCGTGGGTCAGGTGACCCAAGTTAAATGAGGTCACCCACGTGAAACTACGTAAGCACGCGTCGGAGCGCTTTCCACTCTTCAGTAGCTTCATTTTTTGTGTTACTTGTAAATTGGTGCGCTTGCGGTCATCCTCGCTCTTTTTTATTTTGCAAATGGAGCGATTTCGGGTCACGCTGACCCGACGTTGTGGTTTGTGTGAGGTGGCAAACGCACGCTGAACCCACGTTATGGTTAAAGGGGGATAAGAGCCAGGTGGTTGTAAAGAGCTGAAAGTCAATCAGCCCATGCTTCTGCGGTCGTGTCAGCAGTATGCAAAAGAAGAAGTTCTTCACACCATAAAAATTTTTATTGAGTATTTCAGTTCAGGCATATATGACACCTTCGCTATATTTGGTCTACTTGCTTTTCATCAAAAATCGTATGATATTAGAGTAAAGTAACTTTGTTAGTGCTCAAACTGCTCAGTGAGACTTATATTGTCAGTGTAGTTGTTGTGAATCACTGCAGTTGAAGAAAAGTATATTTTTTTAATTTTTGACCACCGTGTCTGGCACACCTGACGTTAGTGAAACCGAACGTTTGGGTTCCAGGGTTAAAGGCATGTGAGTGGATGATAAGTGTGAACCTTGTGCAGTGAACATTTCCTTGTTTCCAGTTGCCCCTTGTTTTTGCATGAGTATGAGACCCTTGACATAGGTGGTCAAATATCTTATTAAACCTTACATCTTGCATTCAAAGTTGCGATTGTCTGCCAATCGTTGCCTCCTTTCCGTCCTGACACCAGCTAAATGTTTAAAGACGTTTTGTACGCATGGAATGTAATAATTTTTAGCCGTTTGAAAACGATTCAAATTTTACATCAAGGTGAAACAAAATATATTATGGTTCAGTCGATGTCTTGCACTTTTCACGCAAAGTCAACGGCGTTTTCGTGCTTGTACGCTTATCACATGCTTATCACATGCAGAACAACGGTAACCGCCTTTGGCCCCGCATTTAGCAATATAAATTGCCTGTTCCTAGCAATCAACCTATCAAGGTCCTTCTAAAAACAGTCCACCGTTCAACCCATCACATCTGATCTAGTTCGTTAAAGGTAAGCATTTTCTCGAGGCATACAAAATATGCGCAGACATTTTTGGCATACCACCAAGGTTTCTCGAGCATTCACTGGAGAATGGATATTTGGTCGGTAGTGCGACGGCCAAGCACTGGATGTGCTCACTAATCTAGCGGCTTCTTTTCTCCAGGCAATTGGCAGGCATGCACTTTTCCAACAGGTGTTGTGCAAGGCATGATAAAAATGTGAAACTTCCAGCAATATCGCAAAATAGACATGTCAATGCATAATTTTTCGAACAACAAAAAATTTTAAAAAACAAAGGCTTGTTTTCTTTTGCACTGTCTGTCGCCATTAACCCCCAAAAAGTAATAAATACATTAACAACATACAAAAACATAATGCAAACAGAAAACGCCTGTTAATTTCCAATTGCAGTTGTTGTGTGCTGGAGGGCTTCAAGAATTTTTTACAGCGTAGCTTTTTTCGGCAACGGGATAACTGTTTATTAGTCTCCAAAACGTCAAGTTTTTGTTGACAACTGCACGCTAGCAGCAAACAAAATAATCATATACCGCGGGTTAGTATCATTTTTTGCACTCACTACGGCAAATACAATAAGAAAGAATTTTACTTAATATTATCCAAAAACAAAACATGACTTCTGTAGCCATGCTTGGACATTACATTCGAGTAGGTAATACGTCCTTTGGGTTAAAAACCAGTACCATTGCAGCGTTTGCCGCAATACATTGAACTAACCACACAAACCACATCAGCAATGGCATTTTTCGAAATGCGACAATTCCTAATGGGATTCGTGGTATACTTCCGTTAGCTAATTATTTACTTTTAACATTAATGCGGATCAACGTTCTAACAAGCAAAAATTAGCATCAAACACTTCAAAACCACAGCCGTTACACTTATGTAGGAAAATCATAACATCATATCTCTCGTGAGAAATAGAAACTTACATAAGGATTTTGTGTTTTTTTTTCTTGCTGAAGTCTACTTTTGTGCCTTTAATTTATGAACTGCTATGTAAGATGATATCAATGGCATAGAAACTGAAGTTAAGCAAACAAAACAATTTACAGTCCCCACCACTTGCAATATTTAACAGATCGTTTTTTTCAGGATGAAATTTGTAAAAGATCGGTGTGAAATCTCAGCATTATATTTAATGACCAAACGTGCTGCAATAAAATCGACAAGCCTCTTTGCTAGTAGAATCAACTTGGTTTTGAACAACTCTACTTTTTCACTTTTTGAGTTAGACTCTTCTCAAAACTTAAAATCGTTGCACATAACCGTCCTATAAAAACCTGTGATAAAAACACCTTTTCTGCTTTGTATCTGACGAGAGGTCACCTTCACACTATTGAACGTAGACAAGTGCACTTCAAAAAATACAGTATATTCAACATTAGCTTTGCAACATTTTGAGAAAAAACAGAATAAAGATATAACGATAAATTGTTTGCAAAACAAGAATATTTCCATTTCTCAGAAATTTAAGAAAACGATCAGGTTGCTCCATTATGGACCGAGAGCAAAATTTGAAATACGTAAAACTTGCTGTTCTGCTGTTATACTCCTGGTTCCAGTTACTGCGTAGTTACTCACAATAGCGTATTTTATAATTTACCTTTTCAATGAAAAATGACATTGGAAGAAATGACAAAATGACACCAGAGAAGCAATGACAAGCTTCACGGAGTGAATGCCACTTTCTTGTGTAATTCACCAATAACTTGTGATTTGTAACTGGTTTTCTGAATTTTGCCACGGTCATTTTACAAAGTTTTTCGCCAAACTTTATGCAGCAAACGACATTTTAAAATGAAACTGCGGCGCTTTCAAAATTCCTATAGGAAATTATTACAACAACAAACAACGGATAACAACCATGAAACGATCTTACTGCAACTCACCCTAAGCTATAAATAATAATACAAAACCAAATGCCGATTTCCTTCTGTTCTAAATTTTGAAAGTAGCATTTTGTATTCAAGATTTGAAATATTTGTTTATTAAGCAAACACCTAGGCTAGCTATCTATGAGAAATGAAGACAACATCTGAGTTACCCGCTGAGCACGCAATGCACTTTTGCACACCCTTCAGTAAATTCAGATGGAAACGTTTTTTGCAATTTGCTTCAGTGCTGCACATCAAGGTTTTCTGGAGTGATTTGAAAATGCCTTTGTCTTTAAAAAATTTTTTGCGTGCATTTGAGTGTTACAAATAAATTATATCTGTAAAAATGCAGTATGTTGATGCGCATCTGAAAAATAATTTTTCTTAACCCATACGTTTGCACATATCTTAAGATGCAACCCCCGTTTGTTTGCTGAAGGTACTGCACATCGACTTTGCTTCGTTGGGACGACATTCAAGCATCTAACATTCAACTCCTGACAAACCTGGTAATGGACAGGAGCGTTCTCAAAACTCAAATGCCGGAACTGCTTTTTCTGACTACATCCGAGAAAAGTTCTCTTCTCAATGCAAAGAACGTGAATTTCCAGGAATAGCAGTTTTATCTAACACTGAGCGACTTTGTAATTAGACTGCACGCTTCAACGTTCGAACTTGTGCCACTACGTCTACCTCTTACTGTGGTCCTCAAAAGAAAGGCGTAGAAATTTATATTCTATTCAGACCTGTACTTTTTTTACACTTGAAATCTCTTTTGAAACAGCCGTTGCTCTTTACAAAAGCTCATTCTGATGTGTTGAAAGGGGTTAAACAAAAAATTGAAATGTCTAAGGTCGAAACAAAACGTCAGGCGGGGATAGCGATGCTCCCACGCACACGTCTCAACGTTTTTCTATTATTTTAGCTGAACACAATCAGAAACCGTTGGCAATGTGAGTAGAAAATAATGGTGCTTTCAATTTGTTGATAATACATGTGTTCAGGGATGCTTGAAAAAGTCTTGTTCTTCCCACGCCAGTGATCTATTTTTTACAAACGTTATCAGCTGGACTAGAAACAAGTCTTATTTCGGCGCTTTTCTTGCTGGAAAAGGAAGAGCCGACGTTCTCATGCGCAGACCGCAATTGAATGTGTTGTTTTTAATTTTGGACTTTGACAAAAAAATATGTTTTAAATAAAAGTTATTTTGCATCTGAGAAACGGACTAGCTATAAATGCACTAGCTCATATTGAGGTAAAGATCTTAGAGCAAAATCTTTAACTAACTCGAGCCGAAAATGTCTTACTTTGGAGTAGATATATTTGATCAGGAAAGTTTACATAAAAAATACCCATCACTAAAATTGAGTGTCGACATTCTCTACAAACTGAACACCTCTCATTACTCTTAATAACGCGGTCCTTGGCTGCAAAGTGCTGTCCTCATTCGATGGGGATATAGACTCGTGATTGTTCCCTAAATTCATATCAATATTCTAAAAGTTGCCAAAATTTTATATTTATTTTTACACCAATAAATCACACAAAAGCACTTCATAAATTTGTGGTTAAAAATTCTTTGCTAATTTTACACGTTTTCAATAATATCTAATGCGTCCTGCAGGATTATAAATCACAGGAACTAAAGCGTAAATATCTCGAATGAGCTGAATCGCTGTACGATAACAAAAAAAAGAATTTGCAGCAAATATCGTGTGTTTTGCAATGCAGGTTATCATAAAAATCAAAATAGTTTCACCATGGAAAAGCAGCAACAATCCTTTCCCACAAGCTTCTGCATTTTACCAAGTAAGAGTTTTCTATGGGCAAAAAAATTGTGTATTTCGAATTGGTATAATTGGTTGTTGGTCAATTTGAAGTAATTGTTCTTTTTTCAGCTAATTTACTGCTTCGCTAATCCGTTATATCGCCGTGTAGATAGTATGCCAACACTCAATCATAAATATCTGTTCCTGAAAGAATGCCAAGCAACAGAACTATGTCAGGGCTTACGAGCTAATGAGCAATTACTGCATTCTGCTTCAGCACAATATGACGTTTTGCGTGCTCTCAAGGTAAAGGCCAGTTAAACTTTTTCTGCAAATGGGTTAACGTTCCTGATATTTGTCAAGTGCTATTCATCATAAGTAATTGTTGCAGGAAGTAACACATGTCACAAAAAACAGTTTCACCGCGATCAAGTTCATCACAAGGACGCTCAAAGAGATACTGCGCAATTGCGCCTAACAATACATGCGCGGTACGCTCACCAAAAGACATATATAACGCCGTATGAATATCGTTCTGGAGATCCGGTAAAAACCGATACCGCTACGAACAAACTGGCCGCAACAACCAGCGTTTCTAACACGACCAACCAACATGCATGCAGCGGATGTCGTAAATGCTTCAACGACGCCATCATCTCTTCAACTGCTGCTCCATTAGGAATTTTCACGCAATTGATACTATTTATGCCGGAGCCGTTATTTATGTTAGTACATTTTTGGTTTCCTTTTTCACAAATTTATGCTTTTCGGAATGTATGAAGCATCTTTATGAAGCTCATTTTTAGGAATTTGAACTTTGAAGAGGGTTTCTTATCAGTGATTTTCTCCGATCATCTTGAACATGTTAATACACCCAATTTCTTTTAAATTTATGCTTCAAGCTCTCTTGGTAATAATGCTAAATAAGGCAGTCTGTAGTTTGAATTGGAAGATAGAAATCGTGAAAAGCTTTAAACAGCAACGGGCCAATCCCCTATTGCATTTTTTATTCAACACGAGCGATTTATGCTTTGAACGACATTGCTTCATTGCTTGCAAACATGTGATACACATAAGACATTCACAACAAAATTTAATTCACCAACACGCAAATTGGGAAAAACAAAACTTGGAAATTATGACTTGGCAACATTTCCTGCGCGCAATGACAGATTCGCGATGTTTTTCATGGTTTCTGCGCGTTTCACGGTGTAGAAACTGCTTAAATCAAATCAAACAGTTGGACAAACCGATCGAGCCGTGTACATACATACCACTTTTGCCATAATAGGGGATACCACTTGAACGAGCTGCTGTGGACACATTTGTGTTAGAGAGGCCTTGCATTGAGTCCACTGCAGATGTAGTTCTGCAGCAATAACTACAACTGAAAAGGAGAGGCCATGAACTGCATTGCGTTACCACTTATCTTAACGCGAAACATGGACGATGTCATCATCATTGTCTGTCACAATCCCACCACTATTTTCTATCTTACTTGCTCCTGTCTTCGGGATCAACCAGCAGAACTGTCTGAGATTGCTGTCGACCGTGATGTCTTTCTAGTCCTCCTGGGCTGCTGCTCCGGCAGCCTTCCCCAGAGGAAAAGTGGTCACAAAAATGAATGAATGAAACTTTTCCCGCTTCGTTTTTCAATAAAGGAACGAAAACGCTGAAATTATTGTTTTGAGTCATACAATAGGGCACTTCCAGTAAAGTCTTGCTACGCTAGACTTATTTATATACCTTGCGCTTTATGTTCTGTAACACACCGCAATTGAACTATCCCTGCACAGTAAAAGTTTGCATTTGATGCATGATCAATTATCATAGAAACGTATGCTTTGAAAGGATTTTGTTTCCTAACATATTGGGCAAAAAGTGTTTTTACCAATATATAGGGGAGATGAAATAGATGCCAAATGGAAAGATGCCAGAAAAATATTCTGCAAGCTTGGTTACCGTTCTTTATTTCGCAAATAAGAAATAGTTGTTTTTTTCAAATGCAAAAAACAATCACTTGCTTGTTTTGTCCACAATTCATAAAAGACACTTTATTTTCATGGTTGTTCAGGTATTTGTTTGTGGTAATACAAAAAGATACTCAACGTTCTCACAAACTGCAGAGGTTCAATAATTAATTGCAGAATTGAGTGGGACTGAATTTTTCTTAAGTTTTGTCTCTTAAGTAGAGACAGTTATTTTTGATGCGAGTGGTGTTTAGAAATGGAAAAATATTTCTCAACGCAGTATGTGGCTCCTTTAGTGCATTTGATATTCGTTAATTTAACATGGGTCGCCATTGCGATCGTTGTTGCCCTGA
>Ga0210059_1010005_pt1 | contig 14708 bp, 7 predicted proteins | sample Ectturendosymbi2_FD_188042 | JGI IMG/M metagenome (GOLD analysis project Ga0210059, IMG submission 188042) | Ecteinascidia turbinata endosymbiont from Florida, USA - Sample 2 (SPAdes) (version 2) | ecosystem: Host-associated > Tunicates > Ascidians > Unclassified | place: Key West, Florida...
TGGCACACATCTAGTATTCTTTGCAACCAACGTACACTTGGACATAACACACAAATATCATCAGCAAACATCAAGTGATTTAATAAAACTTCACCAATATAACACCCTGCTTTAATGTTGTTTAGTTCATTTGAGTGAAGTTTATTATTGTGGACGGCAAGGGACCGCAAGGTCATTGAATCAAGCCTCTCAGAGAACCAAATAAATAACGCAAACACCTCAACAAAAAACACGGAAAAGCAACGGCAATGTCCGCAGCAACAACCTAGTATCTCAAATGAAGCGCCACAACAGACAGCAGTGCAATTCAGTACAATTCATAACACAAAATAGACCGATGGGAGTCACCGGTAAATATCTGAAACAAGACATACTCGGAAATATGGGACAAATTGAGGATGTTCATATTGGTAGGCGTTAGGTAGTGAAGCTGCTCTGCAGAGATCTAAGGAATTCATTGACAAATTTGAAAGGTTGTCTTGTCATACTTTAAACACAAATTTTAAGTAAGCATGTGCTTATTTTTGCAATTCGAATTTGAGGTCGAGTCATACTGCTAGGAAAGTTATTTCAGCAAGGGTGCGACACGTAGGAAGTTTGGTCCTCAGCGGCGATATATCTGAAAAGCAATTCAAGGAACGAGCGCATGCCATCATAGTATATCTATATCAGAAATAATTTTATGGTGTTTTTTACTCTCGCAAACCGTGTCAGTTTTGTAGAGGGTTCCACATTCCAAAATTAACGAAAATATTGTTTTCATCAACTTCCAAGGCTACTTCATGTCCAGTCGCATTTTAACTAGCCTTAGTGATGCAAATCCTGCTTGTTTATTGCTGAGGGTGTGACCTTTTTGAAAATTTTTCTGATGCCACAGTTCAACGTTGGTAACCCACCGTTGCAATTCACCTTATGAATGTAGACGTAAGTTGTTGGACGGCGTGCATAAATATTTTCTGAAAAACAAACTTTCAGATCTTCTGAAAAGCATGCGTTGGGAAGTTATTCGGCCTTTTACGCATTTATCAAGCAGCACGCCTTCTTTTGCTTTTCAAGTAGATTTAGTCAGCTGTGCATCTTTGCCCTTATGTATGCAGGCTTACGTTAGAATTCCCCTTTCGGAAGTAGCGTGTTGAAAATTGTGCCTCCTTTGTTTTGACCATTTTTAATTGGTTTAGCTCTCCACCCTCTAACAGTTGCACATCTTTTGTTCAGAATTGGGCTGTTCAATCTGTAGGTTTGTTCTGACTTAAACGCAATCGGTAAGACTTTCTGCAGACCCAAAAGCGTATTTCTCCGTAGAACCTTGCAGTAGATGCTCTCTTGTATGAGTAGATTTTATTGATTTTAATTGTTACGATGATTTAATCAGTGTTTCGCATTGTTGCAAAGCAAAGGTGGACGCGGAACACCCATGTTGAGATTAATAGATCAACTTTATTTACAAATGCGTTGTGCATGTAGTTCATTCTTAATGTACAATACATTCAAGACTGGACAAAAACCGGAGACAGATTATATAATCCTTCGGAGCCGACTGTCTGCGCAAAAGAGAGATGTTGAGCGAGCACTGACAAGGTTCGTTGCCAAAACCGGAAAGAGCCATCCTCTTCTGCCGGACGACAAGAACGCATTTCCCTGTAAGTTGTTTAATTGTATTTTTATTTTAGATCATGGCAGCAAGGCATGTAATTAAAGGGAGCTATTTAAAATGTAAAAATAAAAGTGCATGCTAATTTACACCTGAGGAGTCACTATTGAACAAAAACTACGCGTATTGTGTAAATGATGTTTTCACCAGGGCTGTGGAGTCGGAGCCCAAGCAATATTGGATGGCTGGTGCCGGAGCCAAAAATTTTTGAATGGTGGAGCCGGAACCTGAAATTTGAGTTCCCGTACAGCAGGGTTTGTGGAACAAGCCAATTGTACAAAGAACACAATGGATTTTAGTTTTTAATGGACCAAATCGTTCTGGAGCCGGAGCCAAAAACTTTTAGAGACCGGAGCCCGAAATTTGAGTTCCGGGCCCACAGCCCTGCTTTTCACCAGAGTTGCGTTTGCGAAAAATTGTACCAGTAGGCGGGGAAGCAGAAACTTTGGTGATGTGTTCGAGTCTTTTGCAGCTGCGTCGATATGTTCTTGTTTTTTGACAGCCTCTTAGTTTTATCTGTCGCTGTTAATTCATCTTAACGACGATATTTTTTTACGTCAAGTTTTACATCATGTATGGGTGTTATGAGACGTTAGCCAAACATCGTGCACGCACCTGTTGGATGGCGCTCATTAGGGTTAGTTCGGATATCAATAATTTTTACTATCTGGATAACGGATATATCCGTATATTTGTATTTTAGCTAACCTGTTAACTGGTTAATAACCGGCAATTGTTAGACAATTGATTTCGCGAGATTTGCGTGATGATTTGATTGTAAAATCATGACGTAGTTTTATGGTAAATGTATGCACTGCACTGTACGAGCGTATATAAAAAATGCACTTTTGACGTTTACTGCTTCTGAAACGCATTTCTTATGAAGCACAACGCAGGCTTCACCTGACAATGCCAAAGCACTTTTTCTATTAAAATTGGTTTCAGTAGAACTTAGGTCGCCCGTGTCTGGAAACAAAGAATATACAAAGTTACTAAAGCGTGAAAGTTATTAAGAAAAGCCTTAGTAACAATACTTTTTTTATCGGGATAACCGACAGAATTTTATCCGAATATGGGATAGTAAAAAATCTCTCGCTTAACCGTTATCCGGATAATCCAACGCTCCAAACCCAAGCGCTCACCATCAAAGTACGAATGAAAATTGTGCGCTGTGATTATTGCACTAAAGCGAATAATCATGAATGGCTTGCGACTGTTTTGGCGCTATAGAGTGACGGTTGCTTTCATTGCTAATTTTCACCACGAGAAAGTTGCTTTACGTACATCGAGGAACGTTAGTTTTGCATGAACGTTGCGAACACAATAATTATCTACGTCAAATGGTTGTATTGTGATACAGTAAACAAGATGGTTTCCCGACCAAAAATGTCAAGCCTGCTGATGAAATATCCGTAGACATTAAAACTAGATGGATTTTATTCGTAGCGTTTTTCTCATTCAATGACTTTTTTGTACTTGAATGAGCGGTGTTTTCTTGACTAAGACGAAGTCACAAAGCATGGCGGCGTTTGCTGATTCAGTGCCAGCTGAATACATCCTTGCTGTTATCCTGAAGTATTATTGCAAACCTTACTGCAGCATGGGTTTTACTTTTTGGAAGAAGGTTACTCGTCCTGGAAACAAATGCCTTTCAGGAAAAATTTATATCAGGGGTACCCAACCTTCTTTACTCCTACACCCCTAAAAATTTTTTTTTCTGACCTTGCACCTCCTACAATTTATAATCAAAAACTAGCTTTCGAACGCTTAGAAAGGAATTAAAAATTGCTAGTATGTAAAGAAAATCAAACATATGGGCAAGAAAAGATGATATAGATTAACATTTGAATAACCCTAAAAAAATTATCATGATGAAATGCGGAATCCACTCGTATATACAGTATAGTACGCTTCTAAGACTATCCTATAATTTAAAAAAAAGTAATTATCATGTCACAAAAACAATGTTAATATCTAGTTATTTCATTCGAGCAAAAACTATTGTAATCTCGTAAATAAGAATAGATTGCAGTTAATGATCACGTGAGTAATTAATATCGTGCCACATAGGTTTAAAAGAACCTCGCGGTTTTCTCTATAAGCAATTGCAAAAGACAACAAAAAAGCCGCAGGTGAGTAGCAAATAGATCGATTCCATGTCACTGAGACGGACGTTTTCCTGGGGTGCGAGCATGCCTGGTTGGAAACCGCTAGTTTAGTTGTGCTACTTACGTAAAGAGGCAAACAACCTTGTTTCGGGTGGTCATTTTTAGATTTTACTTCTGTTCATTTATATCCGCTGAAAAAGCCCTGCTCTTTTGGGAATGATGCTTTTTCTGCTGCATCTCCGAGGTGAACAGTTTTTCTGTGCGTCAGTCTGCCGTGCGGTCCTTTTTTTGACTCTTGTCGTCTTTTGTGTTGACAGTGATTGCCGCCCAACCTACCCCCAGTCCCTACCTTGCCGCTCTCCTGCCATCGGAACAAGACACTCTGAGGTTGTTTGAAAGTGACTTGCAAGAAGAAACGGACGAAGCCACGGTAAGCACTTATGCGCATCAGGCGTCAGAGAAAGATGAACCGTTGTTCCAGCCGGTCGTCGGTTTTATTGATCGTTAGGTTTAAATTAACAGCGCGGTTGGACAATGCTAGTTAATAACCTTGAAAATTTACCGACGTTGCAGCTGTAACAGTGCATTTTCTGATTGGCTCAGAAGAATGTCATTTTGTCTGGAAAAGCTCCGAAAAGCCGTAAATAGTCAGCCCAGGTTTAACGGCACAAACGAAATGCGTACTTATTTTCATACTTCTGCGCCATATGCCGCCGCGGAACTTGGGGCTCTGAAGGATCGTGCACCCTGCATGGTTGCTTTATATATGTTTGTTTGGACAAACGTTTCGTTATTTCTTTCAAGGTGTTAAATTGTGTCGGATTTATCTATTTCGATGGTACTGTTTATTTTTTGTTTTCTTCTACTAGTGACTGCGGGAGTGTGTCTTGTTCGATTAATTAAACTCGAGCGATTTCCGCGAGGCGACTGTACACCTTGGGTCTGAGCTACTTTTAAACGGCTCAGCTGTAAATCAAGTCCACTTCGCAAAATAGATTTTATTTCACCTAGCTAGAACTAAGTTATAGTTCGCAGCTTCTTCAGGATAAACGACGCCATTTATATTTACTGTAAAAGCGTTTTGACCGGATATCTGGCGTTTTTTTTTATGCAGAGCAGGGATGGTGAAACTCCGAAGTCGAAGGATCGAGGCACGAAACGTCATCGTATGCCGACTGAAGGCGAAACGTCATCGTCGCGCGAGGATGCGACCGGGGAACGGTCCTCATCGGCGGAACTCTATCACAGGAATGCCGCCGGCCAAAGTGGTCCTACGAACAAGTCAGCTGACGTTATACGAAATCCTTTCTTAAGGCCTGTGAAAAGGCCGAAATCAAAGAAAAAGGCTCGTTGAAAAGATCATCATCTTAACATTTCTTTTGAGATGCAAGGCCCACTGCCGCAGTTGATGTCTTGCCGCAGAACTCCTGCGCGAAGAGATGCTTTGTGTCGCAATTTAAAGTTCGTTTCTTACATTGAAGCCCTGATGATTTTGTCATCGTCACACAGACGCGTTACATAATGGGAGAAAAATGGAGATTTGTAAAAAGTATCATATAGGTGTAGGAGCAGGTAAATCTTTGAGGGTGTGAAGGATTTTTGCCCGAATTTCCCCAAACTTGCCCAAAAAATTTTTGAGCCATTTTCGTGCGAATATATTCTCATGAACACGGTTTTTGGGATGACCTGTAAAAAAACGTCTTCATGTGATTCTGCATCCGTTGGGCACCATTTTTTCAAATTAAAGCACGTTGGGCTCCATTTTTGCCCGTATTTTCAGGGAGTTTGCCCAGACTTTCAGGGGTTTTGGGAAGGTTTTCACAGATTTCTGCAGATTTTCAGGGATTTTGCCCGGATTTTTACTAGATCTGAACTTTTGGGAGTGCGCTTGCACCCTTGCCTCCTACACCACTGAAAAGTGTCATGCAATTAAAGTGAGCGAATAAAATTGTTTGGTGAAGAGGCGCATCGTTTAACAACGACACGCAAGTTGTTTCTAATCAAAACACCAAATGTCATGAAGAAATAAAGTATGTAATGCAAAATTTGATAGGCATTGTGTGTACCGCGGTGGTGTTTGGAGGGGTTCTAGGAAGGTCAACTCTTATTTGGCTTAATTAATTTACTCTTGGGAATTGTTCATAGCAACAGTACGTAGTTTTTCTAAATTTGTTACAATGCCATCATTCGCTAGTAACGTTTTTACTGGCTGCGCAGGACTGAAAATGTGTTAGAAATGAAATTAGTTTTCTTGTGCAAATAAATTGCGATATGATTCGCTTGTGTGGGTCACTGCTGTGGCTTAACTGAATCATCGCAAGAAGATGAAAGCAGGACCAGGCAAGAGATTCCTCAAACAGCAGGCTGCAAAGCTCGATCTCGTCTTTGTGGCAGTCACGCAAGCGTGTCAGCTACATAAATCGCGCAAGAAAGGAGAAAATACAGTCGTCCCCAGTCACTAACTAATAAAACACCCAGTGGCGCAGAAGCCAGCAGGGCGTCCTTAAGATCTAATTTTCCTCTCGAAGTTCTAAACCTCCCGAGTTCGAAACCTACTGAAGCACTGCTTGATCTTGTTGTGTTCATGCATCGTGTAATTTTGCCATGCGTGTTGAATAGATTATTAAGATCAAAGCACACGCTGGGATCAGCATAGGTAATGTCCTCAGCAAAAATTTCCACTTTATCAGCACAGTTTAGGAGAAAGTAGTGAACTAGGAATTTAAGTTTGCCACTGTTGCACATAAGAATATGTCTTGAAAATCTTCATAGTTTTCTAGATTTTCGTTTACAAAGGTGCCAATATTGTTGTTTATTGATGGACTCAGTAAAGTTTCAAAATGTTTTTTCCACATTTCTGCAACAGCTTCATTTCCAGTTGCGCACACCATGGTGGATGGCAGCATGGCTTTCCTATTTCCTTTCCAAATATTTTCCAAAACTTTCGGGGCACTTGCAAGTGCATCTGGTTTGTGCTTTGCTATACGACATGCTCTTAATGCATATTTGAAGTCTCCACCTTTCATATTGTCAGACTAAGATCCACTTTGCGGTTATTATTGTCTTTCCAGCAAAAATAAGCATTTTTAGCAGCGCATTGTTTCTCTTTCACAGACAATAGAGTCCTGCGCGGGTTGAAATTTTTTGACCGCTCCTGCTCCGCAAAATTTAAACCCGCCCCGAACCCGCAGGATATTGAGATATATTGCCCACTTCCGCCCCGCATATGCAGACTTCTAACCCGCCCCAGCCCACATTGTTCCCGTCCCGAACCTGCACCTGTCACTGTGTCTAAAAGCCGCTGTGAACTCAGGCAACGTGTTTCAGCGCTAGTGGCAATTTATTCAGTGGTTCATTTCAAGCTAAGACCATCTCTTGAAAAACACTGTTAAATATGTGAAACCTTTTAGTCAGCCGTAAACGCTTCTTTCTTAGCTTTAAGAGCACTGCTGAAAAGAGTACGTCGTTCACTGACGAACTCTTTAAATTTGTTCTTCTGCTATTTACGACATACCCAGTCATACTAAACACTCGTTCACTAGCAGCGCTAGTTGCAATCACGCAGAACACCGTACAGTACCACAAGCTCTCTGTAGCATTGAATTTCTTGCTCATGTCACTTTAACATGCATTGGTTCAACATTCAGTTACCCCTGCAAAGAATTTCTTATCCAACACCGGCCCCGCCAGGTTCAACCTGTGTGCCCGTCCCACATGCGCACGCATAGCTCTGCGAGTACCCGCTCCACGCAGGACTACATGGTGTATTATTAGGCACAGTTTCATTTGCTGCAATTTTGAGAGACATAAGTATGTTGCTGTTCGTGTACCGCACTATTATTTTGCTGTTCCCGTGCCGCTCAAGAATGTTCTGGGTACCGGTGTCAAGCGAAATTTCTGACTTCACACCATGTACGCATGCACAGAGTAATATTGCATATACCAAATACGTTGATAAAAGTGATTATTAGGGCTTGGAAATTCGTGTGTAGGTGAGTGTCTCAGGTTAGGGTTTGCCTTAGAGTGAGAAAAAGAAAAAATAATTGAGGTCAACGACTAAGTCCGGAAATTTTCAATGGTCAAAGTTATTCCCGTGCTATAGGTTGTTGTGGGTACCTGACATCTATCCAAAATGTTTTAATTTACACAACACACGTCATAAAAGTAATTGCCAGACTTTATTTTCAGAAGCAAAATAACTGAAAAACAATGACAGGTCAGAAATTTCGCGGAGGTCAGAAATTTCGCTTGACACCGGGAACAGGAATCGCGAGTTGGTGGTTCATTACGGCTGGATACAATTTGAGTTACTGGCCAGCTGCTCAGTGCTTATTAACGCTGGCATGTCCGTATTTTTCTAATGTTACACCATTACCACGGCTCTTTGAGTTTGTGGAAATATGTTGGTAGTTTTACCATTACAGTCAGCTCATTCGATTCTGGTTTTCTGAATGTGACCGCTTCCTTATATTCGAAATTGGCGCTGATCATCGGGCTACAGCAGTGTTTCTCAACCTTTTTGGCCCATGGACCGTCTTTTAAAAAAATATCTGATGGACCACTTTCCTATGCTACAAACACAAGAACCTGAAGAATCATCTGATATAATTTATTGTATGGTAAAGGTTACAGTTTCCAGGAATGTTTTATCAAGGATTTATGGAACTCTGTGGACCACCGATGGTCCACCTGGAAGACATTGAGAATCACTGTGCTAGAGCAATCATGTCTCTGAGTTTTTAATAAGTTACTTTCTTGCAAACTGACGATTTTCAGTATTCTATTTTTACCACCGCATAGTGATATACCAAAACTGGAATGGAAATGAAGCACACTGCTTTTTGAAGTGACATGTGAGACAACCGTGTTTTTGGTCTAACTTGAGTAATGCGCTCTTTGTTTTGAACATGGTTTTATTTGATAGTCGCTTTGCTGTTTACCAATAGCTCATTATCCCCAAATCTCACGTCATTGTTTGTGTACTAGGCCTGATGAAAGTAAGTAGTTATAAAGTCTACTTACTAAAGGAAGGCTAAATACACAAAATAACGCTTTATTACATGGAAATACTCAACATATTTGCATCATTAAGCGCTGTGCGTGGAACCAGTGACTAGATTTAGGAAAATAGGCGCGAAACAACAAGAACGAAACATTTATAGCAACACACATTTACAGATATGGGCTTGAAAAATCTTAATGCGCTGTACATGTCAAGTCATTGTCCGTCTTGCTTTTGTGTAGCTTTTCAATCGTCACAACAGCAGCAGCAGCAACAGCTTATACAGTTGCACAGAGAGACGCAGCAGGCGATTTGACCACAACACGGACAGCAGGCTAGGCAGGTGGTGCCGCAGCAACAGCAAAAAGTATCGCGGATGCACTGCAAAGAACAAAAGAATTTTAGAAATAACTTGCTTTTTGCGAGATATTATTCTTTTTGTAAGGCATAGTTTCTTATAGTAACAGTTATGTCTAAGTTAGCTACAGGTAAGCTGCGAGTCTAAAAAAGCACAAACAAACGATTTTAAAAAGCAGTAACAGTGAAACACTGCAGCAGGTGTAGGCATCGTTGAAGAAACCTCTACACTAAGTTTCACTTTGTAACTAATCAATTACATCGTTCACTACAAAATTCTCAAGTCTTCCGGTACTTACTTTACATATGCTCCGAAAAAATTTGCAACACATCGTAAATGTCCTTTCAAACAATGGTTGAACACTTTTAAAATTATTGACAAGACAGATTTTCTGCAAAACACATCAGAATTGCACATTAGGTAACAATCTATTACCGTGAAGTAACATTTGATGCCAATCAGGTTCCAGTCCAAAAAGTGGATGTAGCAGCTCGGTGGCTGCTACATGCGACGCGCTAAGCATAACATCCCTAGTAGCACGAAAGCTACTGGGAGCTCCCTTTAGCCTAGTGCGTAAGTGCGCAGGCAAGCCGCCTCATGGATATCATGACTCATATTTCGCTTTGAAAAAATTTATGTATTTTTTCCCGAATCCGAAGTATATTGTTGAAAACTTGTATATCCTAACTCAGTATTAAGCTCAATAAAAACTTTCAGTTTTCTCAGAATTGTACATTACATGTATAGCAAACCCTTTCAATCTTGAAATTTCATAGAAAAACGCTTCCCTCAGTTATACTGATTAATTGATTTATTGTTTCACAAGGGCGTAGGCAGGGGGGTGGTGGTTGGAAAAAAGGAAAAAATCGCTCCACATTAGCGTAATGAGCCACAACGCTGAAAAAAACTCTGCAATCTTTATCAGTTTGCTTAAGCTTTCAATGGTATAGAAAGTTGCAAAATATTTTGCCCATCTTTCATGTTTCATCATTTTACAATAAATTGCATTTGGTTGATGCTCTTTTTGCACGAACTCAAACAAGCTTTGGCATTGGTCAAACAGTTCACTTCAGCTTCATCAATAGAAACGTTTCTATGAAGCAGATTCTGTTCACATGGTTCATCATTTTTCCCATTCAGTTGTTTGCAAACGGAGGAATTTAGTCGAAATATTTAAATTCAGCAAATAAAGTGGTCCATTTAGCCAGATGTGAAACACAAGACTTGTACAATACAAATACATCTGACATAAATAAATCACAGTCATGATCCTTGCCTTCTCTGAGTTTTCTTAGTGCTGATTTAACTTGGCTTGATATGTATATCTGATTGTCTCTCTTGATTCCTTGTCTTCACAATGGCGAAACAAGATACAACCTCAACAATTGATGCTTTTGACTTCTCAATATTCTGAACTTGCTCATTAAAAGCAAACACAAGTGATCGCAAGTGTCTTAAAATGTGTTAAACAGAGTTCGCTCAGAGAATTTCCGAAAAAAGTTTCAGAACAACAGTTGGCTTGTCGATGGACGTGAAGTATGATTGTGAAGCTGGGTAGATTTGAAGCATCCTTGACCGCAGACTAGGATAAAGTGATAGCCACCTGGTTACACTGTGAGAAAAAAGTTTTTGGTACTCAATATCACAAAGTCACGATAGTCTTTTTACTCTTTTTTGCGAACTGTGCAAATGCAACCACACGTATTACTCAGCTTCAAAATAGTTTAGTTCTTTTCGGAAAAAGGGATACTTCTGACGTATTTCTTCATTTTCTTAGCATTACTGATTAGCTGTAGGCCTATTACTAGAAACTACTACACTAAGCTATGTGCAATACACTGATCACCGTATCATGGTTCATCAGCAAAGTTAGTTCAGTATAATGGAGTCAGCAATCCGCACTCTAATGCCAAAGTCATTGAGATACTGAAGAAATATTTACCACCGTTAGGTACCGATTAATGTGAGTGAAAGCATTCCCGCCTTTCCAGCCGAGAGTTAACTCAACCAAAACATGTATAATTAGACAACTTGCAGGCCCTCCCATAAACTAAGCTACGCCAACAGTTCGTATCTCGTTGCAGTTGAGTAGGAACAGCTTACTGCATGTAAATACAATATATCATAGCCAATGACGTAACTGACGGGGGACAGAGGGGCGTATTACCCTCCCTGGCAACTAAAATGTGATAAACGGACCCCACTTAACCTATAGTTCGGTTTTAGCAGTTTTTTTAAGGCGTTTTAGGGACCCGATTCGGGTCCCTAGTATTGAAAATCGGGTCCCTAGATTCAGAGAAAATTATCATCGGGCCCCTAGAATCCGAGAAAATCGGGTCCCTAGAATCAGAGAAATCGGGTCTTTACAGGTCCATACTAAGTACATAACATTTTCCTTAAAAAAACTGGTTTTAGTATTCTTTTGGTTTTCAGCAGATTGTTAATTTTTTGCGTTTTCGGATTATTTTCCGGTGATTCAGGGTTTCAGTATATCCTACCACATCCGGATTCACCATCATTTCTCAAATTTTTTTGCTGAGTGTTGGCTAGTGGGCACGTTCAGTGGCCAGTGGGCCCCTTTTGGTAAAATTTTCCACCCTGGCTCAAATCTCTAGTTACGCCACTAACTACAGCTATGTAAAATAAGAAATGCAAAAATGGAGGACATTTTGACATTTTTTAATGTCCTTGGAGAATATTTCATTTCTCATGAAAAACGTGGACATGTACTTCAAAAAGAGGACGTATGGTAGCCGTATTTAACAATGCTACTAACACGTGACCTGTGCAAATCTGGGTAAGGCAGATGTAAAATCGATCAGAAACGAGTAGACTTAGTCGCAGAGACGTAAAGTAACGCGTTGGACGTAGCTTGGACTTGTATCTCTAGATTGGGATACCTGACCGACTTTCAGGAAACCAATAAGTGTAATAGTTGCTTCGTGACAATATCATATAATATTCAAGTGGAACACTACCGATAATACTTTCCTCGCTAAAAATGACCAAGTGGCACCTACATGTCGCACATATGGCTAAACACATGAACATGGTGGGGTGCCCTGTGTCCGGGCCCCTTGGTCCCCCCTCTAAATCAGGCGCTGCGTACACAGTACGCACGCGAGCGCATTTTGATCACATTCACGTGACGCATGTTTGCATGTATGTGCATACGCTGGCGCGGGTAGATGTAACCGCAGAAAAGGCAACGCGAAAGGTGAAACAAATGTGCTGGAGTGGACATACGTACTGTTTGCTGTACATGGGGATAACCTGCCGGGAATTATAGCGTAAAAGCTATAATTAGCGCAATGTCGTGCAATAGAAAGCGTGTTTCCCTCGATGCTGAATTAAAGCTCAAGGTTGTAAATTTTGCGACAATTAATGCATAGCACAGATGGTAATTTTTAGGGCTTTTGATGGTCATGCATGTGATACATTTTTGTCATTATCATGTTGGTGTGTGATATTTACAATAAATCTAGCTGAGCATAGGTATGTGTGTGAGTAAGGATGAGATAGGGTGATGTTGTGTGTGCCCATGTGTATGGTGTGGCTCTTTGCGGTAGCACAGTAAGAAATGTGGCTCTTGTTCTCTGACTGGTTGGCCATCCCTGCCCTAAGTCGTGGTGTCTGCTTATCGCACTTGTCACCTGACCACTCCAACCAATCGTGTTAAACTGAAGGCACAATATCCCCAGCACAACATTTGCCTCGTGAGGCAAAAGAGACAGTACCATACATACATGTTGCTTGACAGTTCTGCTTAATGTACTTCCAACATGCATAACTTTTTTCTGTCAAAAGAGAACTCTTTGCCTACTTGAAACAAACAACTTCAGGTAGACTATCATAAAACAGATTTATCATAGTTGGTGTAACTTCAGTTCTTTCACTGGGCACCTTAATGCTAACAATGTATTATCAAAAATAAATCTGAAATGCAATGACTTCAAATATCAATTGCAGTGTACATCTAGCCACCATTCACCTCATACTTCAACATTGTGTGAACATTAGAAAATGCTACTGTTACACAAAAATGCACCTTTGCAACAATGCTCAAGCTAACGATAGAATTCTAAGTGAGACACATTCGTTGGCTGTCAACAACGTCAACAACTTCCTTTTTTTGGTACTGCATTAATATCCCATACTGTATATCAGGGTCAGGGGTCAGGAACCCTTTTTGGCTAAGGGAGTCATGAAGCCTACATATGTTCAAATTGTATTTCCGTGAGAGCCATATATTATTTTTCAACACTTTATGAAACTAACTTTCTAACTGACGTGTGCGTTTTTAAGCAAAATCACCAATTTTAAACAATGGTAAATGTCTGAATTTTCTCTTTACTAACATGCTTCTTACTGTTAATGCGACTTCTGGTGCTGCATGGTGTTGTTGACGGCTTTGTAGTCTGGTAGATGGAAAATTACAGAAAAAGTTTCATTCGTAACAATCGTGTTAAGAAAATATTAAGCGAGCCAGATGCCTTGTCATCAAAAGAGCCACATCTGGCTCGCTGACCATATGTTCCCGACCCTTGCTGTATATCAACACAAGTAAAGACAATATGTCAGAATGCTGACAATACCCGCCAATCACACACAAGCCACGAGCAAACACGGCAACCTGATTCGGTTACGGTGGCCAATTCACCACAAATAGGCGTATTTTTCAGCTGTACAGACTACATTAGACGAGTAGGCGCTTGATTTCGCATGTCGAAATTGTATTAGGCTTTGCATAAATAAGAGATGCAAAAACCGACCTTTGACCTTAGAAACGCTCAATAATGCGGTGGCAGTATTGCAGACCCCGGGGCTAGGGCCTGAACATACAAATGAAAAAAACTGTTCTTTTCAACGTTCGATTGTTTTCCTGTTTTGTCGTGGACTTCATTCTAAGGAGCTTTCTATTCACACAAATTGAAATTGTCAGCTTGACAACTAACAAAGATTTTTTACATCGTACTTTATTGTTCTTAAATATGAGTTATAAAACTGTACTTTTGCTGCAACAAATAAGCCAATAAATATCATAATGTAAATAGCGCAAGGCCTTGTGGCCTCGCGAATTATTATCACCAGTCAGAACTTTCTGTTTTGATCACTTGACAAATGAAAAATCAAATCAATCACACAAATGAAAATCGTGCATAAAAAGCTCGGCGATTCGAAGACCGACTAACTGCAGAGAGTTCCTTATTCGAAGTGAACGTTATTAGAAGTATTACGGAAAAGTTTAGTGGTTAGGCTAAACTTCGCCATATTTAGCTACATCCGAAGTTCCTACGTGAGTTCGACCATAGACGTAGCAAGGACGGTATTGACAAATCTAAGTTTGCTTGACCCCCCTATCAAAGACTTCTAATCCCGGTTATTTCAATAAGAAAGACACACATAATTAATTCATTGTCTTTTATTATAAAGTTTAAGTAATACAATAAACATAACTCACCAAATAAAGTGGTTTTCCAATACGTTGACTCTCAGACTGGAATTGACCACAGCAATACATTCATGTAAATCTCAAACGCTGACTAAATGCTATTACATTAAATTGTTTTAATACACATAAATGTTACA
>Ga0210059_1010006_pt1 | contig 14708 bp, 6 predicted proteins | sample Ectturendosymbi2_FD_188042 | JGI IMG/M metagenome (GOLD analysis project Ga0210059, IMG submission 188042) | Ecteinascidia turbinata endosymbiont from Florida, USA - Sample 2 (SPAdes) (version 2) | ecosystem: Host-associated > Tunicates > Ascidians > Unclassified | place: Key West, Florida...
AGTTTTAGTTTGAGAGCAGAACGGCCTCCAGAAAGTATTCCATAGAGGAGTTTTACATTTGTGCGGGGGTCTTGACATTCTAAAAATGAAAACAAATCCACTGATTTACACAGTATAGTTTCATATTTCAGTTTATGGGAGCTTGGAGCTTTCTTTGGGGGGGCCAAGCCCAAAAAAGCTATCCCATGGTGACAGGACTAGTTGAGGGTTTTATTTTTAGGTTTAGGGATTTAGGTTAAGGTTTTATGGTTAGGGTTTTAGGCTTAGGGTTTTAAGTTTTGGTTTTGGGTTTTAGGCTTGGGGTTTAGGTTAAGGTCTTAGGTTTAGGGTTTTAGGCTGACACACTAATCCAAGCATGCAACTTTGTTTATTGCGCTTGTCACATGATATGTCCACTTCAACTAATCATGTTTCACAAAAGGCAAAATAGTCTCATCAGATATTTTACCTTAAAAGGCAAAATAGCCCTAGGAGATATTTTGCCTCAGGATACAAAATAGACAAGACTGTCAACTGTTTAGCGGGCCATGGGCGGGCCGGTTTGGAAAAGAATAAATGTCGTCGATCCACGGGCGGTTAATGGGCTGAATGTTGCGGGCTATGGGCGGCCGGGTCATGAAAAATCTTGGACCGTGCCATCTCTGCTACCACACTTGCATACCATTCAGCAGTGGGCAAAACACCAATATTACGTCAGAAGTCGCAAAATATCCAGTTTTCTGTCAGAATTGCAACTAAACTTGCAAAAGCATACTAATGTCTGTTGCTACAGATTTAATAAAATGTCAATTAAGATAAAAAAATGTTCTGCAAGAAATTTTGACTTCATAATAAATTTTGACTTTTTTTGACCTAATAACTTTGGAGTCGCTCATGGTATCAGCGTGAAATTTGGTTTGTAGACGATTCATAAACTTTTAAAAACGCAGGAAAAATTTGACTTTATTGACTTTTGGTTGCCCTAGTTATACCACTGCCGAAAGAATTGATAAGAATGAAATTCATTTCACACGCAAATCTTAAGTCCGCACTAGTTTTGTTGAAAGTGCGTTTCACAAGCAGAAGTTCTCGTTCAATGCCGCAGTGCATGTCCACGTTCAAAGCATCACAACAATCAACAGTCACGCAGTATTTGCAAAATTACATTTGAAGTCTGTAACACAAAAAGTCGCAATAAGTACAAAATCATCCGAGATTTCAAGCTATTTATTAAAATAAATATACTGTATAGTTCTGAAAATTAAGAGACCGTTGACGAGGCCGAAACGAGAAGAAATCGAAGACGGGCCATGTTTGCGACAAGCGACACAGCAGATTAATTCCAACCCTGCTTGAAAAAACATCGTACTTCAAACACTTGCGGAACAAGAGGAGATGCACAGTAACCAACGGGACATGTAATTTAGATGTCACACGTGCAAGCACTTGAAGCAGGTCGACCACGACAGTTCTGATGCTCAGCAGCGACCCAAGTGACCTTTATCATGAACAACAGAAACAAACCCAGCGGTGCGTGAAGTGCATTAGCAGCAACGATGCACAGCGAGCTACTCCCCTTCCGCAAGTACGTTGACAACATCATGGGCGTCGGAAGGATTTTTACAGGGGGGGGAAGGCAACCGCGGCAAATTTCATTTTACCAACTTGAAACTAAGAGAAACACATTTTTCTTTAAAACAGTTAATAAGAAAATATCAATATTTCAAAATCCAGGGAGGAAGTCCCTCTGCCAGCCCTTCTTACGGACTGGTTTGATGGGATCAAATAAACCGCAAGAGCAGAAAAACCCGGCGACCACTTACTGTCAGCAGCCTTTATTCCAAGTGTGTCGATCCTTTTGCTTGTAACGCCTCCAAACGACCGCTCTACAATAAACGCAGTCGTCTGCGCGAATAATCCCAGTATGTGTTAAATGGCAAAAAAAATACAGCATGCGATGAGAAATTTATAGCCTGATTTGAAACTTCCAGTATATTTTGCTGATGACACGGAGGATTTTTAACAGTTGCCAAGAGAGCTAAACCAGAAATGGCTGAAATGCTGCCAACGTATTTTTTTCTAAATTCTCGTAAATGGGCAAAATTCAACAGAAATTGATGACACACCGTATTTGAGCGATCACGTTATATCTCGTTAATCAATTTGCTACCGGCGTTGTATGTGAACTTATCATTAAGGCAGAACACAGAAGCTTTTGCACTAGACCAGGGGCCAGGGCCGCAACCAGCTGATATTTTCAGGGCGGGAGGCAAATTCATTGCAGCTTGTTGTTTTAACTAAGAACTACAAACGCTTTTGGCGCTTTCAAACTGTTTTTTAAAAACTTAGGGGGGGCAATTGTCCGGTTGCACTCCCTGATTGCGGGCCGGCCAAGGGTTACTAACCTGGGACCCGTAAGGTAAGATCTAACCAAGAAAATCCGCATGCTTTTATCCGCCCATTTGGGCCATTATTCAGCTTAATCGCACCACAACTGTGGTCTGACATGCACCTTTAGGCCTAACTAGGTAATTCCAATACTTTTTTAGATGTCATAGTCCACACTGTCCACGCAATTTCCTGTTAAAACTTGGCAGTTGCACTGACGTGAATAAACGAATCGTATATTTCGTTCATGTGCAGGCCGTCTTTTGTTTTATTCATTATTTAGAGTACTTGGGTGTCCGCAAAAATAAATATATAACTTAGGGGTCCGCGAGATGGATAAGTTTGAGAAACACTGCACTCGGAGACTATTTTGAGAAAGGCTATAATTTCATGGAATACCGTTACCGACACCACTTCTTTTAAATACCTTTTTAAAGAATGTGCATTTGGAGGTAGATTTGTCAAATTGAAATTGATTTGAATTAAACTGAAAGCTGGTCTAAACAAAAAAAAAACGCCAAAGAACTTTCACGACAAAGCAAACGCTGCGTCATTGTCACGTCATACATCAATGGACTGAGTGAGAAATCAACAATCCACAGACAGAACAGCTGCTCTGTTTCTCAAAACTCCCGATTTGTTTTTCACATCTCGTTGCATAGCAACTGTCTGAGAAATTCAAACTGTAGTTTAGTAAACCGGCCAGGAGCAGCTCATGAGCGCCACCTAGCCGCATGCCGAGCAAACGTCCAAACCTTTTGAGTGACTTCATTGTTCAGGTCGGTCACGTCTGTCTTCGCAAAAACTGTCATCACGTCCGCAATGCCGCCGTTGACCACCCAGTGCTTCTCTCCATTTAATATCCACTGTTTCCCATCGTCGCTTAGGCGAGCTTCACATCTGTAACGTCACAGTGAATGATATCACCCTCAGGAAAATGGCCGATGGGAAGCAACAGAAGTACCAGAACGATGTTTCGGGCATTTTACCCCCCAACACAACCGATCCTTCTAGAAAGCATGCACCATTTTCGACGATTCGAAACAAGAATCACCAGGGAACTGATTCGAGTCATTTTTCATCAACTCGAAATTTTACCGACTTCGCATAGTATTATTAGAACTTTGAAACAAGTTTTGAAAAATGCGAAAATGATATGTTGTGCAAATATTGTTTGAAGTGATGTCTTCAGCTCAGACTTACAAACAAGATACTAGAAAAATTGAGAAAAGTTTTACTCGACTTGCGTAAGCAGCTATACAGAAAAATTGAAAACGGATATAAAACAGAAATAAAAAAGCAGGGGCGTAATCGTACTCAATTGCACCGATATCACTTTCTGAGGCCTTTTCCTTTAGACAGAGTGCCGCGATATATTCACCCGAAGCAAACTTAGGAAGATACTTGTTTTTCTGTTCTTCTGTGCCAGATGCCACGATCGCCTGGAAATTAAAAAAAAATCAGCAAGCCGTTGATCTGCAAGAAATCAGAAGAAAGCGACGTTGCAAGCGAAATGCCGTTATTCACATTTCTAAGTAGAAGCTATTAAATATTCTCTTCAAAATCCTGACAGAAGTGTCTTTTTCAAAGTCAGTCAGGGCCAGACGCACATTGTTTCATTCCGCAACATGCTTTTTGTTGTTTTTGCAGTGATTGTCATCTTACCCTTTCCACAGCGAGTAAAACTTTCTTATTGTTAAGTCAGACTCTCGCGCAAAAATTGTACTTCAGAACGGCAAGAGGCGCTGTAGAGATCATAGAGCTATTTCCTTTTGCATCAAAGTAAAACACGAAGACAGTGTGTGCAACACAAAGAAGACAATCAAGCACGTAAAGCTACGCCTTCAAAAAAGTGCAGCTCAAGTGAAAGGTCTTCAAATGGATCTAACGTTTTGAGGCAGCCACACATCTTTTGCTAGTTTACATAATTGTAACGACTCACATCTCGGAAACTTCAACTTTCAACAGTGGTAAACAGTCTAATTGAAGGAACGAGAACCAGATTATGAGGGTGAACTGCCGTTAAAACAGAAATTCAAATAAAGCCATGATGTTGCGTAGTGCCCACCTCAAAATTTTATGATAAATGCTCAGCAAGCGCGACGCCTAAGAAAGCTGGTAGATTGTACTTAAGGCATTCCCAAACTTTTACCTGAACCCCTTCGATCTGATGAGCGCGCAACATCGTGTTTATTGCAGGATTAGCCGAGGTTTCTTCACACAATCGCACAAATTCAAGATGCGTGAGACCTTTCCCGCCATAATTCGTAGGAATTGTTAATCCAAATAATCCTAGGTCTTTCAAACCCTGTTTTTCACAAAGACGAAACGATAAGACTGCCCTCTAAACCAGACACTTCTTGCCAACTCGGGAGTTACGGCCAAGTAATCGCATTTCAAGGCAGTTGGAAAATGTCACTACTGGAAAGTAGCGGCGCCTTCTTAGCAAAACGTGTATGTACAGATATGCCGCAAAATAAATAATTTTGCAGAAAAGCTAACAGGAGTACAACATACATTCGCAATAGTATTCAACAATCGCGTCCAGGTTAAATACATTTCCATTCGCACAAAAAATCTCTCGTTGCAAGGACTTTGCACGAAAACTTTTGAACTTCATCGTCTTGTACATACGTTTCGTCCGTTTACTCATTATATAACACGCCAACCGACCTCTAATAAAACACACTTATTTGTACTGCATTTGCCATGAATTCCTTAAATAGGACTCGAAATCTTCGTAGCACAAACCAGAGCGCGTAATAACCTGATATCATGGCTATCTTTTCATTGCTGGCGGGGAGCATTCGGAGGAACATTCCTTCACATAACTTCTGGAATTTAAGCAGTTGGGAGGACCGTTTTTTTAAGAGGCAATTTCTAGAAATTGTTTTCAATTGATTTTCTCATTTGAAAAAGAGCTCCCAAATGAATACCGAACTGGTGAAATATATACTCAGTTACAGCCATATTGTCTGATTCTTGGCGTGACAAGATTCCTTTCTACAGGTAGTTTTTGATAGATCGCACGATTAGTTTGCAAATCGACAAGCTTACTGCTGTTTCAGATGTGTGGAATAGGCTGGTGGCAGAATATTTGGCGCAGAATATTTTGGCGCTGTTTTGGCGACGACTATTTCGCGCCGGCCATTTGCCGCTGAGCTGTTTTGGGGATGAGCTGTTGTAGGGAGCGTATGAGCTGTTTTGGAGATGATCTGTTGTGGGAAGGGGATGAGCTGTTTCGGGGATGAGCTGCTTTGGGTATGAGCTGTTTTGGCGCTTGCGCTTATCTGCTTGATTACTATTACGCACACGTCGCTGTCTCTACAACTGTGCGTTTTCCATCTTGCTGGGATGCTTTCCGAAAAGGAAACTGCTTTTTTCAAGGTTAGCAAACGTTGTGCGTTTGTCTTCAGATAAGGTTGAGTATATAGGGCTTTAACGAAGTGCTTTTCTTAACATTAAAAATCTTCTTTCCATTTTCGCGTATAACCAATGACATAAATGGCTGAGAATCTTCTTAGCAAGAGAGATAAACCAAGGTTTTCTCATGATTGGTACCTATACCTTTTTGATAAACGCAGTAAAAGTGACCCATTGCTGCTGTTTTGAGGATAAATATTTGCAAGTCTAGCTTACAATTACGATGTAAATTACAATTTTATCCATGTTTTTATCCATTTTCATTACACACGCTTGTCAGCCTCTGCGTTGGCGCTAAAACGGCCTAACGCCAAAACAGTTCAGCACCAAATAGTCGTCGCCAAGTCGCCAAAAAATACCCAACCTGGCTGGTGACAACTACAAATCTCGCTGCAAATATTACCACAGATGAACAGCTCTTCCAAATAAAGTTCGTTGCAGATGCACGCAGCATATGCCCAATAAACCGGATAAATTTGTTATCACATTCTGGGTGGCTGTAGACGTTTAAACAAAATAGGTTTTGAAAGTCATGCTTCACTTGGATAAAGTTGAAACACGTGCGCCTTCACAGACTGTCTGACCGGCTTGTTATGAGTCTTATGGAACCTTGATTCATTCAACTCACCAAGAACATCTAAATAAATAAAAAACTTGCCTGCATTATTTCTTCACCCATAACGCCACATTTGTCAAGTTGGTCTGAGTCTATATGATCAGAAAAAAAACTTGCCACTCTTTCTGCGTATTCGTTCAACTCACTGAGAGCTTCTTCTTTCAACAATGTGGGATATGGAAACACCCAATTCTGCAATAATACAACAGATTTAGGTTGACCATTGTTTGCTGGCATAAGCATTGGTAGCTCACGACTTGCACCTGGGTCTCCCCATTCAGTGTTTAGTGTTAAATATACCTAAATTCGTGCTTTCCGAAAGCTGATGGCCTTCCGTGCAAAAAAAACAACAAAAGAATGGCTCTTAAATGAATGAAATTCAATCAATTTGAAGTTGGAAAGCGCAAATGATTTCTTTTTTGTCAGTCACGGCAGGTTTGGAAAAAAGTCGAACACTTGAGGACCTGGTTGCAGAATGGCAAGAGTGAACTTCAAGCTAAATCCTGTTTACAGAAAAACACATAAATCACTCAAATTTTTATCTGAAGCGTTAGAAGGTTGGCAACAGTTTTAAGCCGAATATTTTTAGGTCTTGACCTTGATTCGGAGAGATTCAGGTCTCGGTCTTGCCTCGGCTTTTTTGCCTAAGTGTTGACCTTGAAGTTTAAAATAAGTCGCACACTTTGAGGCTAATGTCTTGATCATCTGACATCTCACTGCTTTTCACCTAGCCTACGAAGCATCAAAAAGCGGCGCAAGAATTAAAAAATCGTATTGAAACTTAAAATTCTGTTGACAAAGATCATACTCGAAACGCAACGTTACTGAAGTTCGCAACAAAGTGAATCGTTGAAGTCTTGCAAAGTCATGTAAGGAACAATAAGGCAAAAAATGATCTAAAAATGTCATAATGCACAATTAAAAATTACAACTGTTTTCATCGTCAGCAAAGGTTTGTTGAATGTGCCGCAAAAGTTGTTACACCACGGAACACGCATGCGGCGTGTAAGCACAAAAAAGCGAACGTCACTTTCATTAGCGTTAGCAGTACATTAGCAAGAAAATGCACTATGCCTGAACCAAACCTTGAAAAAGAACCTTGCGATGGAGTTAGGGCGTATATTTTGCGAGAGATGGTTCTGTTGAAACATGATTGATTCGTTCGGGGGTCTTTAAACGCTGCAAACTGTTAGCGGCGGGCAAAATTTCTGGTTCATTAAAACTAACATGTTCAGAGCACTTCCTGGTGTGCGCATGTACACCTGATTTCTGGAATTTTTGTTGTTTTTTACGAACACTGACAATGTAGTGCTGAGTCTGACCAACAGACGTGGTGTCACCACAGAACACGATAGCTTGTACGTGACGCTTAAACTTTTTGAAGTGCATCGTTATATCTTGAATAAGAAGTTAGCTTTGAGTTTGAACGTTACATGCCACTCCATTTACAACATGATCGAGTTTTAAGCTACCAAGAATGTGTTTTAATGCACACTGCAAACGGTCAAAATCTTCATGCATAATATGAGAGTTCGCTATTAGTAAGTATGATGAAAAGAAAATTAATCAAGTTTCTTTTGTGCTGCTATGGAATACAGCTGAGCCACTCACTATAAACCAGACTGCGTGTGCGTGGACTTACAGTAGGCGTGAGTGTGGCAACCCGTTTCCCCTGTTCTTTCAACCAAAGTATCAGGAAAAGAAATGTACGATGCAGAAAAATAAAAAATAGGCGAAAAAATAAGCGAAGCAGGTAAGTTCGTTGTTCTGGCGATTATTTTTAATAGTTATCTGACGTTTCGCCCACCAATTCAAAGAAACGTCGGCTAAATAATAAAAATAAACGCCAGAAGAACGAACTTACTTGCTGAATTTTAAAGCTGGTGTTGGCACATGCTACGCAACAACATGAGTAGTAGAAAAGAAGAAAAAAGGCGTTTCACGTACGGTATGTCCTGGGCGTGAGAGTGGTGACACCGGACAGGGCTCCAGCAAAGATTAAATAGACAAGGGCAGACTGAGCTCTTCAGCCATGCAAGGCAATCGGTCTAGAAACCGATAGGTAGATGGGGATATTCTCCACTGTGGCAGCTCCTGCAGCTGAAAACTCGGCCCAACGTATTGGCCACGCATTTGCTTGTGATTTTCTGGGGAAATCTCAGTGCGGTCTACTGATGATTGGGCAACTCAGTGATGCTAACCTGTGCCTGGGCTCGTTTCGGAAATTTTTTATAGTGATCATCCTCCCTTATAGAAGTTCTGTTTGAGTTCATATGATACAGATTTAGAAACAGAGTTGCACCATACATTCATTCATTTTCAAACCCGCACTTCCTCTTGGTAGGGGAACGGGGGCATCAGTCCCAGCAGGTGTTTAAACTCTTCACAATTTTACTCAACTTCCGATAGTTCTGCAGGTTCCACTCTAAAGTGCGACCAAGTAATTGAGATATCACTCTTTTGGCCATTACATGGAATTCATGAACATATGTGAGGACTGAAAAAGACTTGGAAACAGAGCTTAGCAGTGTTTGAAGCTCCCGTTTTGTGACGACAGAGCAATGAAGTTCACACAATACCGCATTTGCTTTATCAATTCAGGTGTCAATTTATTCGTTCTACCTTCCATTACTCATGAGCAAAACCTCAAGGAACTTGAACTTTTTGTCTTCCTGCAGTATATCGCAACTTATTTGAATGGTAAACTGACTTGGTTTTCTGGAGGGACAAAGTACGTCAGCGTTTCAGTGCTAAGTTTCATTCCAGCATGATCATTGATCACACGCAGCTGCATACCGAAGAAGTGCATGTTGAAGGCATGTTCAAAGGATGCTATCAGTAGCAAATTGTTTGCTGCAATAGCAAATCTTGCTGCTACCAGCAGTCTATCCAATTCATTTAGATTAAACTATGAGAGTACCAGTGACAGCACCAACCTTTATCAGAGTCTAAAACCTGTGGTGAGTGGTTTTCACTTAATGCTGCTGATATGGACACAAACTTCTCATCAGGAATACAATGATTTGATGGCCAGTAGCAGGTGACCATCCACATCATACTCCTGATAAACAACAAAACTTTTTGAGGAACTAAACTGAATCTTTTTAAGGTCAACAAAGCAGGCATATACATCTTTGTCATACTTCTAGGATTTCTCGTAAATACGTTGAGAGTGACAATTTTGTCTGTGGCGATGTAGTCGCAACCACTGGGTATCCTCCATCTTAGGTTCTGTTATCTTGTAGAATCTTTTGTCAAGGCATTTAAGGAAGGCTAACGAAGGAAACACTCAGTTAGTTGGAGTGTTCCATCTTGTTTCACTTCTTGTGTATGGGGACAATCACCCCAGTTTACCAATATTTCTGTGCCCTTCCAAAACACTTGACACATATAAGTTAGCCAAAGCATTCTTTCTTTATTCAAGGTTTTAAATGGTTGGATTTAATCACAACTTGTAGCTTCCCAGCTTTTAATATCTTGACAGTTAGGAAGACCTCATTTGCACTGATGGTGTTTTCTTCCCCAAGATGCGCCTCCTGTGTGTCTGGTGATGTTAGAGTGACTGGGTTCAAAAATTTTTAAATACTCTATCCATCTGCCAAGGATTGCTGAGTAGGACACCATTTGGTCTTTGATGGTTTTGACAATATTAGAAATTCTGCCAAGGAAATGCCAGATGTCTTGAAAGAACACTTAGTTGGTTTGGCAAGAATAACAATTTAGTACAAGCCTGAAATTTTCCTTAGATTGCATTGTAGACTTATTTGTGGCTAGAGGTGCTAGCCACATGAGCAAATGCAAAGCCAGGATTTGTAGACTGATTTCTTTGCTCTGATAGCATCTTTCACCTCCTGGTTCCACCTGGCAGGTATTTTTTTGCCATCTGTTGCCACTCCACTTGAGTCGTTCCTGTCTACATGGCCAATTGACTGATGAATTGACTGATGTTTTAATTGCAACTCCTCTTTCACATCCGCTGTGCATTTGGGAATCTCTTAGAACAAGGCTTACAGTATGTGCTTTTTGCAAAAATCTTTCTTACATTCTTGTCTATGAAAGCCTCCCACTTTATTTGGTAGGCCTCTCAGTCTTGCATGTTTGTGTAAGCTTTGCTGTTTTTTTCCAGGAACAACTGTAAACAACTAGGTGGCAATCGTTTGCTAGCTCCACACCTGTCCTGGTGCAAACGTCCACCACTGATGGCAATGCATGAGATGAAATGATGCATGAATTCAATCAGTGACCATTGACCCAAGGGCTTTTGCCAGGTGTCATTGTGCGAATCACTACACTAGAAAAACGTAATGATGATGCAAAGTGCATTGTTGCAGCACAGTTGCAGAAAGCTATCATCATCATTTAGGAATGCATCAACACAACCCTTCTTGTTTCCAACATGAGCATTGAAGTATCTCATAAAAGGACTGTGGATTAGTTGGTCATTTACAGGGTATCACCAGCTTCCTTCATAAATTCAAGGTACTTTCCATTGGAGTTTGTAGTGCACCTGTATCAAACGCAGGCAGCAGTCTACAAATTCAGCCTCAACATGCATACCCTTCCAATGGGATTCATTCATCAACACAGCATTTCAGCTGGGTTCTTGCAAGAACCCCCACCCTGGTCAGACATTGTTGGCTCAATGGCAGAGTGGAAAAGTTTGCAGAAATCACCCAGTTTTAAAGTGGTAGAGCCACAATATTTAGTCAAAGAATAACAGTATCCAGGCATTATCCTTTGGCTTCCTCAATTAGTTTGTGCTTTTTCCTGTGAGTGAAGTGATGTTCCAGTTTGCAACCACTAACTTATGGCCTGATTTCTGTTTACATATGGCCTTAATATATTTAGGAGTAGGCAACTGAGATCTAGCAATCACTACACATGGAAAGGTGATTGGGCTGTTACTTTACCTGCAGGTGCAGGCTGGACAGCCTCATAAGCCCAGTTGTACCATGACCTTACAAAAAATCGAAGTGTTGTATTTCTGGAACAGGGTTTGTGGTCTAAAAATCAAGAAAATATGTCACAAAGCTCATTGGACATAAAAGTCAGTTTTTTCCAAAACAGTCCTTCACACTCAGTGCTCAGGTACTACAAAACTTTATTAAGTGGAAAAAACAGTGAAGGTGTGGCTTGGGTAGTTTATGCATGATCCATTGCTAGACTTTGAGAAATTGAAATATTCTCAAACATTCAGTATGCTCATTTGCAAATAAGTTGCATGCATGCTTGCAGTTTTGTGCAACTACACTGTTGACTGACTGCTTCACTGCATAATAACAGACATAGCAGGCCCGCAAAACAAGAATTGGGTTAATAAAACATTTGAACTGCTCTTAAAACATTTTTTCATGACCAACTTACCATGTCTATCTTTCCAAGAGCTAACTTCCTAGCATAGGAATCATTTCTTATTGAAGAACATGTGATACTTGCATGTGGAAGAATGGTTGGATGCTTTACACGATGAAGATAATATTGCTGAAAAACTAAACAGCGCAATATTTCAGCATAGCATATGTTTGTCAAGCAATACAGAAAAACAAAAATGAGGGTCTAAGACCAAGTAATCCCATCCAACTAATAGGATGAAACAAATTTTTTAATGAAATTTTGCGTTTCAGGAAGGTCCATGCTAATGTCATGCAAACCTTGTTGCTTTATCCTTCTGAAAGACTTCTGACAGCAAGTACAACAAAGGTTCTTGCAGAAGTTATTGAAACCTTTAGCATTTCATAACTTATTTTTCAAATCATGAATTGCATTGTAACACACTTAATAAGATATCTGGACCTGTTTTTCTTTGGTCATATATCGAAAAAAATTAAGTCATTTCAATCAGAATGTTTGAAAATGTAGACTAAAAACACTTCTAGGGTGAGTTCTAAAATAACTTTGAGACAAATGACTGAAATGTTTCAGTGACCAAAATGCCTCAGCTAAATATGACAGAAATGTTTCAGCAAAAAAAAAACAGATCTGGACAATATACTTGCACCCTCTAAACCAGGGCTACACAACTTTTTCGCTATTGCTGGCCGCATTATGTTTACTTTTATGAATTACGGCCACCAGTGAGTCCAAGATATTTTATATTTCGCATTGCTTCTGTTCTGCTTTCACACACTGAGCCTACCCTGCTTCCACACTTTTGTTTGGCCTTCTTTCTACTAAGTACTGTATACTCATACAGCAGACAAAGATTTTTAATAATGTACCCCCACCATAACTTCTACATTTTAAATTACATAATCATGTGCACGGCCACATCAATTTTTATTGAAGGCCACATGCGGCCATAGGTTGTGCACCCCTGCTCTAAACCTAAAATTTGAAATCAGAAGACCATGCTTTCCAAAGCTTGTTCAAAATGAAATACATTATTTTATAGACCTATACTGTTTGTTTCAGACCATGCGGTATACTTAAAATCCTTCAATTTTCTAAAAAATCAGAAGTATGCCTTATAATGCAGTGCACCTAATGCATGAATCTGTTTGTGCTTTCTCGCCTAGAATTTTATGTGGAAAATGGTGCTATTTAATTAATCGCTAGTTACAGCTTAACTATGAGCACCTCACGTGTTTGATTTAAGACTGTCATGAGGCTTTTGCATGGGTTCAAAATCACAATGATTTTTTTGTAAACCGACCATCGACTTAAATAATCAACAATTGCAATGACCAGCGCATGTGGTTCCATGAGTAGCTAGCACATACCTTAATGTTGAAGCATAGATTGTATTACTGCGTGAGGCTCAGAGCTATATTTATTACTCCATGAGGCTCTTGATTACACTGGCACACATTGAATCAAACATGCTTCATTAACACTTTCGGTACTAGGTGGATCCCCTGCAATGATATCTACTGTTACCAGGTGTTTTACCTTTAAGGACCGCAAGAGCCACTGTTTTGGTAGAGCTGTGCAACACTATTACTCACCATCCAATTGAGATAGGAGCTGTTCAAACCCTCTACGTATTCAACAAGTTTTCTAGTTGAGACTGAATAATTTTTTTGGGGAGGGTTTCTTTGGGTGACATCATAATGGGGGCATGTTTTCACCTTTGTGACTAACTGAGTTTACCTGGCCCTGGGCGCCAACTCAATGGGCCATTTTTTGGCCTCAATTTTTTTTTTAATCTAGGCTATCATCTGAGTCTTTAGAGTCTTTGATTAGCTTGCTAGTATATCTGGAGCCAAAATTAAGGCTCAAAAAACAAAAATTGGTAAAAATTCTACCTCCACAAACGCTAACCTGGAGTTTGAAATGGGGCAGTGTTTGTGTCACTGAAGCGCACATTTGTTAAAATGAAAATCATTGAAAATGTACACTCAGACACACAAAAAAATTTTGACCTAGGTACAATAAAAGCTTTAATTGAAAAAAGGTATGCAACTTAATTAAGATTTCAATCATTGTTGCTGGTCATACTCTCAATCTAGAATCATACAAGAAACATGAAACAAGTTAAATGTTTTTACCTATACAATTTTTATTAAATGATTTTGTAGGTTCAACAATTACCCGGTTTACAAACATGATTCCACAGAACGTCCAATTAGTAAAGCAGCGTATTCATTTTACGTATTATTTATGTTATATTCTTAAATTTACTCATGCCATATTTTGAAAGGTTGACATGACACGACAAAATTCCACCAGACAGGTTACCGCCGGTAGCAAGATTATCGTTAAATAAATAAATAAATAAACGTCCAAATTTTTAGCCTGCTTAATAACTCATTTGACTAAGTGAATCTTGAAAAAACTTCGATTCAAATTGTGAATTTGAAATTCATCCTGGTGGACAAATTTTAAGAAGTAGGTAAAGCTTTAAATATTCTTCTTTCTTAACATGTATAGAGCCAGCCTACGTGATATTCGTACTTTGATTTCGGCCTAAAAAACAGCAATTTTCAGTTGCCTTACCAATGCCCTAGCTCCTCCGCCGATTGCGCTAAAGAGCTGTTCAACGGCTTAAACGAATTGGCCAGTCTAGTAGATTGCACTCAAAAAAAATTTTTTGCCTGGGGGGTGCGTTTTTTTGTGAGTGACGTCATAAGTGGAGGACTTTTTGGCCACCTTGGCCCACTTTGCCTGGCCCTGGGCGCCAACCGTTAGGTTGTAGTATTTCGCTGAAGTTTTTACTGGAAACTAGGGTACAACCTGAGTCTTTTGATACTTTGGATGACCTGCTGGGGTTTTGGGTTCAAAAGTTGTGATGTAAGTTAGTAAAAATATTTGACTAATTAGCTAATTAGTTAATTAATTAATTTGTTTATTTTAGATCGTAACT
>Ga0210059_1010008_pt1 | contig 14707 bp, 5 predicted proteins | sample Ectturendosymbi2_FD_188042 | JGI IMG/M metagenome (GOLD analysis project Ga0210059, IMG submission 188042) | Ecteinascidia turbinata endosymbiont from Florida, USA - Sample 2 (SPAdes) (version 2) | ecosystem: Host-associated > Tunicates > Ascidians > Unclassified | place: Key West, Florida...
TTTTACTAACTTACATCACAACTTTTGAACCCAAAACCCCAGCAGGTCATCCAAAGTATCAAAAGACTCGGATTGTAGCCTAGTTTCCAGTAAAAACTTCAGCGAAATACTACCACCTAACGGTTGGTGCCCAGGGCCAGGCAAAGTGGGCCAAGGTGGCCTAAAAGTCCTCCACTTATGACGTCACTCACAAAAAACACGCTCCCCCAAGCAAAAAAATTTTTCCAAGTGCAGACTAGAAGACTTGCCACGTCTTTTGAGACTTTTACTAGGTCTGTAGAGCATACCGGACCAGAGAAATTCCTGCGCAAAGCCACATGCATTTAGGTGTTGTTTTTTTCGAAAATCACCGAAACCGAGCAGACGCCAAAGAGTTAAGATCGCAACTGTTTGTACCTCCAGCGTAGGAAGTTGAGTTAGAAGCAACCATTTGTACCACCAGCGTAGGAGTTGATTTTGAAAACAACTGTTTGCACCTCCAGCATAGAGAGTTGATGAAGAAAGCAACTGTGTATACCCCCAGCATAGGGAACTGATTTATAAAGCAACCCTTATGCTGGAGGTACAAACAAACAGTTGCTTTCTAAGGCCATCCCTGCGCTGGAACAGTTGCTTTCTATGTTTAACTCCCTACGCTAGAGGTACAAACAGGTGCTTTCTAAATCAACTCCCTATGCTGGAGGTACAAATAATTGCATTCTTAAGCTACCCCTATGTTGCAGATACAAAGAATTGCTTTATAAATCAACTTCATATGTTGGTGGTACATCCCTATGCTGGAGGTACAACCCTACCCTGGTGGTACTGACGCTGCCAACCAGTCCTCAGTTTTTGTGATAAAGCAATGAAAAGGAATGATTCATTGATGGTAGGTTACTAGGTAGTGTCTATTTTGCCACCAGTGGGAAAAGCTCTGCTATTTTGCCATTTTAACTGCATCCAGCTTGTGCAGATAAATGATGAGTTTGTGACACTGTATGGTGAACCTGGTCAAGTTCGGAAGTGTCTATTCCTGCTGTGCAAGTGGTGCTTGGTTCAGCTCTCACCTATGTTGCTTTGTGGGTTTGCTAGTAGAGATGATACTGGTGATGAGAGTGCTTTTTATGTATTTAATTTGTTAAAAAAATTTGAAAACCAGATATGGGTTTCCATTTTTGGTTAGGCCAGGGTTTGCATTAGGGTTAAGCTTTAGGTATAAGATTTTAAATCGCATTAACATTGTGATAATAAGCTAATCCAAGTGAATCATCCTTGTCACATGACCAATTCAACTATTCAGGTTCAGCTCATGGCAAAATAGCTTCAGCAGTGCTTTTGCTATTGGTAGCAAAGTAGACACTGCCTTGATGGTTCTTTTTTATGATATACAACTTGGTAAAAGAACTTACAGTTGCTTAAACTTAAACAATTTTGCCAATTAACAAGATTTCGTGCAAAGCATTTGAAATTTTAGGTAATAATTTTAGAAGTAATAAGCCAGATGTAGAAATTGTAAATAAAGGATATGATTCGTGTGAAGAAATTCATCTAAAATTGAAATCCGCATAAACTGATTGTGTAGAATAGGGTCGGGTCACCAGTGTGTGAACATAAGTACCAAAATTTCATGCTGTTGGTCAATACGTACATTCAACAAATGTTTAAAGTCCAACAGCACTTTAAACCATACTCCATCATCCAGATCATTCACTATTGGATTTCATTTGACATACACATAAAGGCAGTGTCTAAACCAGGGGTCTCCAAACTACAGCCCGCGGGCCAAATGAGGCTCGCAAAGCCATTTCTTCCGACCCGCAAAGCCATTATGTCAAATGATGAAAAAAATTACCAAAATTTTGTTGATTTGGTAGAGTGTAACATATCCTAAAACATACACATTACCCAAGACTTGCGGCCCTTGATATGTTCTGTAATAGCTTATGTGGCCCTTGGACAAAAAAGTTTGGAGACCCCTGGTCTAAACAACTGTATCTGGTTTTTACTTTGGAAGGACTAAAAACTGCATCAAGCAAAATTGCTGACCTTTTTGAAAAATATGAACAATTCTTGTATGTCAGTTTTTTCTCAGAGAAAGGACTGGCAATTAATTTTTTTGTAATCCTAAACCCTTTTAAACCCTAACGCTAAATACAAACCCCAAGCCCAAATGCATCAAAAGTGTTCCCAAAGCAAGATTGTGTAAACTATCAACTGATCTTTTAACATAAAAAATTGGCATCTCCAATTCCATTGGCAGAGCCAAAGCAACCATGGTGAGAGCCGAACCAACAACCCTTTGAACAGTGGGAATAGACACTGCCAGCTCAACCAGGATCACTAAATGCTACATATCTGTTAATCTTTCTGGTTTGACATATTAAAGTCTATGTGGTGAAACAGCCTAATTTAGGTTGCTGTTGATAAAAATTTTGAAATGCCTAAAAACCGATACAGTTGCTGTGACATTGGGTTCAAAAGAAAGAAGCATAAGCTACCTTAATTAGGTTCCAAGCTATGTTTTCTTTTTTAATCTTTGACTTGGGTTACGTATAGCCTGATAACAGTGATAGGTTTTTAGATTAAAACAAGATTTGGATTTTAAAACTCAGTTTTCTCATGTCTCTAAAACCCTCAGCGTACTTTATGGTTTGCTTTACATCCAGGTGATACAGGCTCATGATCGTTGCGTATTGCACTTTCACATGAACAAAATGCGAAAGAGTGAGTGACAACCAATAATGTCAAACAGCTCAAACGTATGTATGAGTTGGTGCACGTGAAACACACACAAACAAGAACATTGCACAATTCTTGAATTCTTATTTCATCATCCAAACATATGTTCTGTCGAGATGACACATATTTTGCACTTCTGTACCCTTTCGATACTGTAGGGTTATTTTTGTCCCAAGCATAAGCTGTATCTTATGGTTTTGCCAATTCTGCAGCCAAATCAAGTTGGTGGGACATCAGTATTACGGGTGTAGGATGTGTTGGAATTTGATCTGTATTCATCCCTATAAGCATGTCACGCTTGACTGAGGACTGCAATATGAAGGTTTTTGAGAGCATTTGGTTGAAGCTTCTGTCAGAGTTGATATGATTTTGTGTTTTGGCGTGGAAAAAGTAACGAAATATTCTTGTTGAAGCTGTATAATTGCTTCTAGTTCCTATTGAGAACTAATTAGCAGCCCTTTTGTGTTTTATGATGCTTACGTTATATTTTTGGTTCGCTTTTTTATTGGGACATATGGCCCTACAGCATTTGACACTGGGCTATTATAGTCCCAACAGTGTTGCATATGCTAGACTTTTGAAACACGTCTAGTATAATATTTTCACTTGATGAGACAGTAAAAGATGTATTTCCTTTGGTGAAGTCTGTAAAACGTGGAGTGAAACCTGTAAAACCTGGAATGAAGCTGTGAGATGTGGAATAAGACCATGAACAAAATATGATGCAAAAACGAGCTTGTGTATGACACAATCTTACCCTGAAAAGGAAGATTCTTGCCTAGAAGTAAAGTTAGGGTGAAACAATGGTTACAAAGTTGTCCCAATCAATCAGAAACAATAATCACACTGTTTTGGTATTTGATTGATTTTTTACATCCACAACATTGATATCCACAATGCCATTTCCTGCAAATGGGTCTTATAAATCTACCATGCATTCGGTACACTCAACGTTTAGCTGAATGTCTAATTGATCATAGACATGCCATTTCACCATGAAGAAGTAGACAAGTTAGAGAGCATTGTAGTGTTGTAAAAGAACTACAATATGTGTATGAACACATTCTAGTGAAAGGAAAACTAAGAAGGCACTGTCTGCTATGTGCAGAAAACAAACAAAAAAAAACAACTTCATGTGCCAAAAGTGCAACCTGCCTAATGTGTTTGTTTTGTTTCTGTTGCAACCTCTCCGGTGGTGTTGCGTTGATTGTGTGATTCACCACGAACGAGATGTGCGTGAAGAACAAAAATATGTATGCGTGGAGCAAGCAGGCAAAAATAAAAGAGATTGCGACGCATGATCTCTAATGTTGCTTGCTGCCATGGTGCGAAGCTTTGCGCACATGCCACTCGGGATTTCCGATCGCATCGAAATGGAGCTGTGACCAGGATGTGAAGGTCGTGCCGAGTTCAGCCTTCACACAAAGAACGCACGATCGGTGCAGTTCGTTGCAAAAAGGAGGGGATGTTGTTGCAACCTCTCCGGTGATGTTGCGTTGATTGTGTGATTCACCACGAACAAGATGTGCGTGAAGAACAAAAATATGTATGCGTGGAGCAAGCAAGCAAAATGTTTCACACCATATCACATCTGAAAAGATGAAATAAGGCAACATTTGTCAAAACAAAATGTTATTTGTTGGAAAATGCGTTTTTTGACAATGGCTATGTTTGGGTGTCTTTAATACTGTTGGGACATATTTAACCCAGGATACAATACTGTAGAGACAAAAATGACCCATTTCCAGTTCGTACGTTTTTATAAAGAAATAACATAAAATTGAAAATACGTTGTTCATTTGTTCACAAAACAATGCTCTCATGCCAAAAATCAAGTCTCAAATCGATTTTAAAAAAATCAGTAGCGAAAGGGTTAAGATGGCAACAAAGAAGAGAAAAGTAGGTATTGAAAGCAGGGTTCGCAAGCCTGCATGGGAAAAGAGAATTTTGTTTTGCAAAGATACACTGCAAAACAATTATGTCTTAGATGCTAAAAAACAAACAATCGCCGTGCCAAAACGACGCCCCCATGAATGGCTTTATCTGGAGTTTAAAGTAATTCATCCACCTGACAGCGATCTTCAGAGGAAGAAACTCCAAACATTGCTTATTGAGTTTTAAGCCCAGCCATCCATTTTCTGCAGTGTGGTTGAAAGCAATGACAACATAATGGACGCCTCATTGAAAACTGCCTGGAATATTGCCATGAAGCCACCAAGCCTGCTACAGAGAGAGTTTCTGAAAACTATTTGTTGATTGTGTTAACTCATTCTTTTCTGGATTTTGGAACATTGATAACATCATCAGACAGATTTAATGTTGCAAGTGTATGATGCAACTGTGATTAGGAGAGTAGAGGTTAATTTAGACAATCTTTTTTCGTAGTTATTGAAAATGCAAGTGTCAAGTGTTTTGTTAACACATTGGCTGCCAGTCTATGAATACATCGTACTTGGAAACCAGGGAAAAACCAGGGATATTTCAGTTAACTTACCAACTGCATAACTCCTCAGCTGATTGTGCAGGAGAGTTGTTCAAACCCTCAAAGTCAAAAGACTTGGCAAGTCTTCGAGTCTGCAATGAAAACAAGGATTTTTGGGTTTCGTTTTTTATGAGTGACTTTGACCAGTCGTAACTTGCCGACCGATAGAGCTAGAGAGCTGTTCAAACCGTCTATGGTTCAGAAAGTCTTGTTCAGTAGGATTTGCTTAATTTGTCACCTCAAGGAGATTAGAAAAAAGTGACGAATTAGGCGAAGTGACGAATTATGCAAACAGGTGGAAATTCTGTCATAGAAGGTGGTATACTTTATCATAGTAACTCGTATATATAATGCTCTCATTTGCAGTAAAATACAAGTTTATAACGTTATGGTTGAATACAACAATTAATTCCTCTACTCTGTCTGGACTCCTCCATTTAATCTAGCACCTTTTAAATCTATAACAAACAGTCAAGACTTCCCATGTTCTCTCAATGGGGAGTCGGGTCACGCTTTGCACCTCATTATCAATTTGATCAACAAATTGCGAGGTGCAATAATTCTAAGATAAAGATTCGTAATTTATTTGAATTCCCACACGTACTACCTGGTTAGACATCAAAAGCGAAACTGCAAATGACGTATTAACCGAACAAAACGCTTCTAAGGGATAGAAAGAGGTGACAAATTGATGAATTAGACGAACAAATGTACACAAAAGATAGGAATTCTGCCGGGTCCGACGAAAAAGTGACGAATTAAGTGAATTGACAAATTAGACGAGTTCTACTGTAGTTTAGATTTAAAAAATTTGGGAAGTTTTGAATTTTGGGTTTTCTTTGGGTGACATCATAATGGAGGCATGTTTTTGGCCAAGTTTACCTGGCCCTGGGAACCAACCCAACGAGCCATTTTTTGGATTAAATTTTTTTTGGAAACTAGGCTATTATGTGAGTCTTTAAAGCCCTTGATTAGCTTTCTAACTTTCTGGAGCCAAAATTTTATAGTCATGCTTTTTTATTTCCCTGAGGTTAAGATGAATAGTGAACTGATCAGAATGCCGCAACTTTGTCAAGGTATATTTGCTGAGCATTCCAAGTCTCCAGACAATGTTCTTAGGTCTTTTGAGATTTGGTCTCACAAAAACAGCTTTTCAAGGTCAAGAATTTGGACTCCACTGATCTAAGTGGAAATGTGAACTGATTTTACATTTTCTACTTAAACACAAATTTTTGGCTCCTTGTCTACATTTCTATCCCAATGATTTAATGACAAGTCAGTATTCTACTTTTGTAATGATTCGTCATCCACCGACAGTTGGCGAATCTAGGCTGATTCAAAGGTATTTGCATTTGAAACTTAAATTAAGATTATATTCATATTATGTGCAATGTTATTGCAGGTCTGTACTTGCATGATAACCAAAATACAGTAGTTTGTGGAAAGTGATTTACTGGTATTTTGCATCATCGATAAACATTTCACTATGGAAAGTAGTGATCAACTCAATGAATGTGAAAGTGATCAAGACAACGATGCTTCGCACCAGAGACTCTTGGAAAGTATTGGTGTAGAACAAAGTGAAAGCATGGATAATAAGAATGGAATGAGAAATGAGGCCAGTCAAGACGTGTCAGTATACACACTATCAGCTATGCCTGCTGCAAATGAATCCACCTCAAAAACTAAGCTGAAACTGTTTGAGTTGTTGAAAGGTGTTGATGAATCAGCTGGCATAAACAACCTAAAGAAGCAAGTAAATAGAGTGCATCGTTCCACTCAACAGCTGGATGCACCTTTGTCAATTCCTGTGTCTGAGCGGTTGCAACGTCAAGTAGAATACAAGAAAGTTTCCGAAAAACTTGGAAAATGGGATCCTTTAGTACACACTAATCGGAGAGCTGAACACCTATCTTTCCCGAGACAACAAGAACCACTTTCCATAAAGACGGTTGACCAATTTCTTTCAAAAAGTAAAAAGTTGACTCCCCTCGAAGAAGAGATCTACGCTTTGCTGCGCGGAAATGCTTACGCCGAACGTCCAGACCATGACCTGTCAGTCAGAGAAGAAGAGTTGCTGGCATCAGTCAGCGTGGAAGAAGCCATTGCTCGCAGATCAGAGCTCCAGAAGCATAGAGCCTTGCTCTCTTATCACGAAGCGAAAATGAAGCGCCAGAAAAAGATAAAAAGCAAAAAATATAATCGCTTGTTACGAAAAAAGAAACAAAAAGAGAGCGTCGCTAACGAAGCAGCAGGTGGAAGTGATAATGTGCAGCAGGCTGATCGTCTGCGGGCAGAAGAAAGAGCTTCCCTGCGTCACAGAATGGGAAGTAAATGGGCGAGAAGTCGCGCCATCTTGGCAAAAAGTGACTCGAATTACAAAGATCTGTTAAACGAGCAACTGCAGAAGCACAAGGTGTTGATGGTTAAAAATGCCGTCGAAGAGGATAATGATCGTGAAGAGGAAGAAAACCATGAGCCCGTGTTAGCTAACAGCTGTCAGGGTTTGCTGGAAGACCTTAGTCAAACTACGAACCCTTGGCTTAAGCCCGATGGATCACGTGCGAATGCGAATCGTGATTTGAACGATAATAAAATTACCTCAGATCCAAATGATCGTACGTCAAACGGTTTAGATTCCCATTCGACATACAAGAACGATGAATCCCGGACCAAACAAGATATATCCAGTACTGATCAAAGTGCCAATGCCTCTGCAGCGGAAAGTGTCGCCAGCTTACGTGATTGGCTTGCGAGCAGTACCTCCTCCAGATCTGACGAGCCAAGTATCGAGCTAAAAGCCAAGGAGACGGAAACAGTGCGTATGTTTAGGGAAACGTATGAAATACTTAAGGCTCAAATGTTGCGGGAGCGGAGCGAATTCGACGAGCCAGTGAAATCCAGTGAACCTCGCGCGGAAGAGAGTGAAGAAGGACTGGCCTTGTCTTGCGGTAGTGAAACCTTGCCCGACGTCACTGGTGGTGTTCGCGAGGCGAAGCCCCAGCAAAGGTTGGCCAATGGACGCAATGCCAAGGTCGACGTAGATGCATCGAAAGCATTCGCGGCCGAAGTTGCACCCGTTTCACGCGGAAAAAACATTTTTGTGGAGAACGAGTCAGACGACGCTCAGCGCATAACCATCGAACAGGCTTTTGCTGACGATGATGTCATTGCTGAGTTCGCTAGAGCGAAGCGGCGTGTCGTCGATGAGGACAAACCGCAAGATATAAACCTCGCTCTGCCTGGTTGGGGGGAGTGGGGCGGAGCGGGTGTCAAGCTGTCGAAAAGGAAGAAGCGAAGATTCAGAGTAAAAGCACCGCCCGCGCCGCTGAGGTCGGATCGCAGTTTGGGGCACGTTATTTTGAACGAAAAGAGAGATGCGCGCATCGCCCAGCATCAGGTGGACAGTTTGCCTTTTCCGTTTACTAGCCAAGAACAGTTTGAGCGGACGATCGCGAGGCCCATTGGTGAAACTTGGAATACGCCGTCGACGTTCCAGAACTTTATTAAGCCCAAGGTGTCCACAGTTATTGGCGCGGTAATTCCGCCAATGCATTCCGACGAGGCCCTTGATGAGCTCAAGGAAGTGGGAGTCAAGCGGAAATCGAAGCGTAAAGCACCGTCTGCAAAAAACAAAAGAATACAACAGCATGAAAACAAGTTGAGAAAATTGGAAGTTGTCACATCATGACAGGTTTCGTTTAAGTGTTGATACGATTTGCCGCTGAAAATTCCAAGTGCTGCGGGGACCTCGCGCGATTGTTCTGTGAAAACCTCAACGTTTTTTGTCGTCAGTAGAATCTGGACCGCCCGAGGTAATCGCGTTGCAAAAAGTGCGCGCAAATTGAATTTTATTTTGTTGTTGTGTTGACTTCGTCACGCGTGACTGTCGATTGCGTTATTGCAAAGTGGTTTGCGATTATGTTGGGATGAAATGTAATGCGGAAGATGTGGGGAGGGTAATTTTTTAAAGCAGTTTAGTACGATCAGTGATGCTATACTTTCCAGCTAGTTGTCCAACTATCACGTAAAAAAAGTTTTTTTACCTGATTGTTTTCACAAATGTCAGTTCATAAGTTCACTTTCTTTTTTGTTTTTCTGAGGATCCTTTTCAATTTTTGTTTTATTTTTATTCTTCACCCTTTCCCTGAAAAACGCTTTGTCGTTAACAACTCGTTAGTAAAATCTCAATCTTACATTTTTTCTTCACTCTCCAAAAAAAAACGAATCGATTTTTTGTTTTATATATATATTATTTACAATCTTTCATATCTTTGACACAAGCTATAGAAACTCGAAGTGCTTCGATTAGAGCTTTTTTTGCGTGAAAATCGCTGCGCTGCAACGTGCTCTTCCTTTGAGACAGTGCACCTACCTATCTTTCATGCACACCGCCTACCCAACGTTTGAAGTGTACTTGGTTTAAGCTCAGGCCCGTAAAAACTTTTTTCGTCTCCCTAGAAAAATGTGTTGGATATAGTTTAAAACTATTTTTACATATTTTAAAAAATTTGGGCCCCTCTTAGAAAACTCTTCGCCCCAACTGTTGTCCCAAGCTGGTTACGGACCTGTTTAGGCTTAGCGTTTCTATGGCGACAAAGCGAAGTTGGAAGAACTCATTGTCATGTCATTTGTTGGTACGACCATTCGCACGTCCTGTCCAGAGCGCCTCGACAAACGTTGTTTCGACGCCCGTTTCCTCCTGGCTTAGGTTTTCGTGGCATCGAACACATGTTATCCCAGGTTTGATTACCGCCGACATAGCATCAACAATTTGTTTCCTTGATCAAGGTGCGTCACTGGAACTGTCACATTTGGTTGAGACACTTGCTGAACTGGCAAGTACTCTGATGTTGTTTGATGCTGTTTTCTATGCAGTTTCTCACGACTGTTGGGAAAAACGTTTGAGTTTTCATGTTGACGACAAAAATGACAAACATACGCGTTTCGTTAGATCGTAGTTGTTGGTGTTTTTGAGTTGAGATTACCTGAAGGTCAAGTTGTAGCCCAAAAAAGCATTGTTGTGTTCTTGGCTAGTGTTCTGTATGTATTTCCCAGTGCGCCATAGAAATGACAGCACAGGTGAACATGTTCAGCAGACAATGTTGATGCCCTTAAATTTTCTGAAAGCCAAGTCTTACTCTAATTGAAAAAATTAGGTTAAGAGACCAGTGGCGTATCTGTGCAAAATAGCGTCAGTGGCAAAGTTTAAATGTGAACCCGTTTTATTAATACAAATGTTAGATATACGCACAATTTTTGCGAGACACCATAAAGAAAATAATTGTTTTAAAACAGAATGTTTATTTTTGCTTTGAACATTTCAGCAAATAAACGATATCATCCATAAGGACCATAATATACTTATATGCTCATTTATTATATAATGCAGTACCATACTTTATACATTGCATTGGCTGACCAAATTGTAAATCTTGCAAAAAATCACACAACACATTGCAACTAAAAACAACAATTTCTTTTTAAATGAAACGCATTTAATTTGGATGGTACAATAAGTTACGTGTACAATGTTGCTGGTGCAGCAAGATAAGGCTCTTTCAGTATACATCATTATGGCAGTAGTTTTCTACGTACTTCAAGTTGCGGCAATAGGTATTTTGCCGCCTGTGACTGTTGGACGCAGGCATCTTGGCAAGTAATGCAGCGAGGCAGTTACTGCTGATAGCAGTAAGCCAAATAATTTTATAACTGAAAAGAAGCAAGGACGCAGGGAAGTGAGAGGGGCATTTTCCTCTGTTCTTTCAAAAGGGGGCAGATGTGCCTTTTTCATAAGGCCTACAGTATTGTGGGTAATTTCATGGTTCATCAAGATCGAATTGAAACAAATTTATTGCAGCTATTCGCGCAACAAGAAAATTCAGAATGGTTTTCAATCATTTCTGCAATTATATTTGAGGGTCAAGATTGTTGTTGAACAGAAACAAAAATATTGGGAACGATTTGCTTGCTTTTTATAGGTTTTCTTTTCCCTCCACTTTATACTGCTCCCCCTGCCCTACTGTTGTTTTGGCGTGCCTGAAAAGAAGCATTGCTGCCAACAAAGCGCAAATTTTGAAACCACTATTCCCTCTAAGTTACAAAAATGCGCAGTACCACCAGAATCGTAGTCAGAAAGTCTTCAATAAGGGGTCCTTACGTCTGTGCAGGGTGGTATTTAACACTTCACATTGGGGGACTTGGATGTTTGTTTGGGGAGAGCTTAACCCACCGAAGCCTCCCCCGGGGCGACGAGACTGAGTGCCACCAGACCATTTGAGCAGTGAAATCTCATTCTTGCACTATTCCAAAACATTGTGAAAACTTGAAAACCAAGAGAACCTATTTGAACTATGTGTGTACCTTGTTCGTATGTTGGTAAAATTATATACTCATTCTGTTAACTTACAAGTTTTTGTAATTCATTCAGAACTCTGAAATTCAGTCTTAAGAATTAGGATATTCATGCTCACTAAAACGAACATTTGCTCTGTGTAAATTTTCTCAGAGAGAACCCTGTTTGCAACTGTTGCCGTAACATTGGGCATTTTCTTTATGGCGCAGAAAGAGTAAAGCGTTTTGCGTTGCATCGTCAGCAACCTGAAACTGACAAGCAAAATGTCGTTTTTGCCTCCCTGAAAAAATTTGTGCGGAGCCCACTGAGAGGCACAAGTGCATGTCAAAAAAATTTGGGAGATTTTTTTCATTAAATAATTCACTTCAACAATGGACCGAACACTGATTGTGTTTCTAAACATATTTAGGCAAATTTCGAAATGTAAAAGAGGGGACCTAGTCCCCTGCGGCCGCCACACCTACTGACTTATTGAAGGGGAGGAAATGATGACAAATTCAGAAAAGCGTAAGCCCCTTCATTACAAACAGACATAGACATCAGTTAATATAAAAAACAGAAGAGTAGATGACAGACATCAAGTAATATAAAAAAAACAGAAGAGTAGATGACACGTTATACAGATAACACAGTGAAAATCATTCATACAAACTAAAAAATTGCACATGATTGAAGGCAGTTGCTGGATGTGCCTACTAGAAAATCAGCTAACTGCTAGATTGAAAATTATACAGCTAACAGTGAGAAAATCCAGCTGGATTTATCAACAAATCAGCTAAAATTGCCACTTTGCGTAGCAGTAGCCTCGATTGGTAGCAGGTGTGCAGTGGGGCAGAAAGGCGTGGGAACGGCCTTCCCACACCTTTTTCATGTGTTATTTTAAAATGAGTTTGAAGATGTTTTAAAACGGCTAGATTTTTGGGAGCGTTCCCAACTTCCCACACTTTTTTTGTTAGCACTACATCCCTGATTGGTAGCATATGGATTCCTGTTCTGTGAGGTCACTTTTACAACCACAAGATCACTTTCATGAAACGGATGGTTTCACTTAGAACCGTCCCAGAAAGTCGTCAAAAGGGGGATTTACGTTTGTGCGGGGCGCTTGACATTCATAGTTGACAAAAATGGCATGGATTTATAATGTTTCATATTTCAATTTCGGGGGGGCTTAAAGCTTTGTTTAGGGGGATTAGCCCACCAAATCCCCCGTGGCGACGGGACTGGTTTCACTTCAAAACTAGCGCCTCAAAAGTTTGTCTCCGGTTCCGTGCTGGGAGTTTTCGGAAACATGGTACATTGATTGTTCAATAGTTTTATCCAGTATGACGCAGCACGTATGCGCAAAAGTTGTCTTGAGAAGAAGTTCACCTAGAGGTAACGCAGTCTCGAGAAATAACTTTTCATGTGAAGTACGTGAATGCCATCATTTTTGCAAAAATTTCGGGGGGCAATTGCCCGGTTTGCCCGTTCCTGTTTGCGGCCCTGAGGTATAGTATAAATTACAATATTTTAGACAAATTTACACCACTATGAAAACGTATCGGTTAACCATCTGAAATTCAAATAGATTGTTACATCGGTTAACCACCTGAAATTCAAATAGAGCCCGTGTGCCGGAGTCGCCGCTGGGCTGTTAAAAACACCAAGAACACAGCTTAAAACAACAGGCAAAAATGACAGCATTGACACCTGTCTTAAGACACATTCAAAATCACAACTTTTCCGCATCTTGAACACGGAAGTAACATGAGTGAATACTCATTCTACAAAGTCATTAGACACCGAAATGCAAAGCAACGACAAAGCATATGTAGTAGCTGGCAAGTTGTGTGTAAGGATGCCAATGCAGAAATAAATAAAGCTTTATAAACAAAAACACACTTGAAATTGATCTGTCAAAATTTTCATTTTGTGTACAGGATTCAGCAAAATTTCACTATTTAGATCAATGGTTCTCAAAGTGGTCGATATCGATCCCCAGGGGTCAATTGGACCATCCAAGGGGTCGATAAATAGTCACGGTGTCGAATGGGGATCGCTGAATGGCCAGGAGGTCAATAAATAACTGCTGGGGTCTACTGGAGCAATGAAGCCTCCAATTCAAAATATTGTTAATTGAGCAAGGAATGCAAACGGCGTTTTTCAACAAATCAAACAAAATTAAGAGGGCTAATCAAATCTCAACTACAGTACCGTCAGTGGTGATTCTAAGGGGGGGCCTGGGTGGGCCATAGCACCCCAGATTTTTGCTTGGCCCCCTCTTTGGCTCCCCCAGTTTTTTTCTTAATTTCCCGTTTAAGTTCATTTGGTTGACTTATACAGTAGATAACTGCAGTGGTTAACTTTCGGCCAGCAATATTTTAAACGATTATCTAGATACCCTCTAGTCTGCATTCAATATTTCCCAAATGCATGATAAGCTGTGTTGTTGTTTTTAACGGTCGGGTAACTAGAGGTGTTTATGACGACACACACCAGGGTTTGCTCGGATCCTGCGTGAAATTTAGTCAGACCGCGGTCATGGTGTTGAAAATTCATTTCGAAACTAAGAAACAGTCGGAGAACTGGCAAGATTGAGTTTTCGTGCATTTCAGTGTGAGATGGAGCTGGATTATATTATTGTCAGCAGATTGTTGCTTGCCCCAGTCGCAAAAGGTTTGTAAAAGCGTTAAGAATTGGTGTCAGTTAATTTATCTGAACTTATCCTGGCTGCAGTATTGCGTTCTGCCGCCTTGTGTATAGGACTTGGAAACATTTTATGTAAGTGGTTCATGACTACGATTTTAACTCTACCCACACGTCCTGCAACTTCATAGAAATTTGTACGGATTTTCTATAGTGATTCAGAAACAATTCTTTCGCGTGTTTCAGCTCTTTGCCCCGGAAGTCAAACATTTCCACCAGAAAAACACTTGGAAGAATTCGCAAATCATATTCATTTAGTGAAAATGATTTAAAACGTGAAATAACTTTGTCAAAATTAATTAATTTAATTTATTTGTTTATAGCAGACACGAAGTCGATAATATGAACACACACACTCTGCAGAACGCAGGTTGATAAAAACAGACAATACAGAACGTAGTACAAGACATTGAAGCCGGCGAAATCACAGGGTTACAGACACTTTTTGCAACTGCATTGAAGACAGA
>Ga0210059_1010009_pt1 | contig 14707 bp, 6 predicted proteins | sample Ectturendosymbi2_FD_188042 | JGI IMG/M metagenome (GOLD analysis project Ga0210059, IMG submission 188042) | Ecteinascidia turbinata endosymbiont from Florida, USA - Sample 2 (SPAdes) (version 2) | ecosystem: Host-associated > Tunicates > Ascidians > Unclassified | place: Key West, Florida...
CGTAATGTTCAAGCATATCCAAATAAATGTTCGCTGTAATGGTGGATTCAGCAAAAATGAACGGGCCAATAATGTGGTTGTGCATTAAACCACACCAAACATTGATTTTGGGACTGTCTCTTTCTTTAACTTTATGGTAGTATAATTCACTGTCGAAAATGTAAAGTTTCTACCTTATGTGGTTCTTGCGATATAAAAATTTTTAATGTGTGCAGGACTTTGTATATTAAATAAGTTATTTTTCATTGATTGATTCCAGTGTAGCTTGTGAATTAATCTGCTGTCTAGTCTGCTAGCAGATTAACAAGTTTAACTGACAGACTAGAATCGATTTGCGAAAAAAAGTTTTGAACCATTGCTTTAATGATTACCTACAAACGCCTTGTCAGCAAATTTTGGGGAGCGAAGGATTTTTGCCCGAACTTTCTCCCGTCTCCTCCCCACTGCCTGCCACAACTGGGCAAAAACCGACAACTACAAACACCTTGCTTCAAGCACGACAAAAAGTAAATCGAAGGTGTGTCAGGACCAGTGGCGATTCTAGAATTAAAAAAGTGGGGGGGCCACTGCGGGGCCAAGGAAAAAGTAGGGGGGCAACATAAATGTCATCTTGTATGGTGATTTTTCGTTGTTTTGAAGATTAAGTTGCTATCATTTACCCTATCAAAGCAATATGCAGTAGGATTGTGGATATCGTTAAATATGAACTGGCGTTATTATTCACTATACTTAAACGCCACTGCAGATGCGATCACACACGTGTACTGCTATGTCGAATATTCTGTGCTAGCCATGCAATTTCCACAGCACTGCACATGTGAAACGAAACATCATTTTCCGTACACAATTTTGCCCGCCCCACATGAACGAAAACAGCTCCACGAAAGTGAATACAATTCACATGACAGCGAAATGTTTTCAACCGCAAATTCCATCTTGACACAGAGACAAGTAGGCTGATGATAACCAACTAGTTTCGTCAAAATATTCTTAACATAAAACGCATGAAAAATAAGCCATCTGCCAACGGATTGATGAAGACTGACTAATCCGATTTTGTGGTAGCTTATGGACATTTTGTGGTGTAATCATAGCAATGTTATGCAACTACTATTACGAGTGTATAGTGGCGTACGCAGAAAATTTTCATGGGGGTTTCATTCAGTGGCGTATGATGGCCATTTATATTTGGTGTGCGCTGTTTGTGACGTCACAATTTGACGTCATGTTCATGTTTCCAAACCAACGTTTTGGCGTAGTTTGTTGACACATTATGCATATTCTCCTACACCCACCCTCCTTATTTTGTTGCACTGAGTATAAACTATCAGCGCTCCAAGGGAGTAAAAGACACTCATCATTACGTCAAAGCAAGTTACAACTGCAAAATCAGGCTGCGCGAATGTCTCGTCGAATACGAGCAGTCGAGCATAGGTGTGCGGCTGGACTGGCTGGCGCACAACCGGGTTTGCAAGATCAAATCTTGCCAAACTACACAAGAATTGAGAATGCGCATAAAGTACGCAAGAAAACTTTCGTTTTTTTGTTATGTACAGAAGTCCAGCAAACTTTTAGTTTTCCTTTTCCCCTACTGAAACATCATATTCCTGAATGCTTCTATGTTAACAACTGCTATTTTGAGCTCGTGCAACTGTTCTATCATACTACAGAAATTGGTAATGTAGTCAATGCCGTCAGCGAATGCGCTGACGAGCAGCCGATAATTGTTTGGGATATAGTGAACTATCGTAGACAGGGCCGGTTCTGGCAGGTGCGGGTCCAATGCAAGACTTAGGCGCGGGACCCCTCTGAACAGTGATTTTATGACGTCATCATGTTCAGTCAACCGTGTTACGATCGTGGTAGAGCGTAGATATGAAGCACTAACCCGAGAATTGAGCACGTTTGATAACGTTCCATAACTAAGGAAATTCGCTAGTTCTGACAAAGAGTGTTTTTTGTTAACAATGAAATTTATCTGGCAGTTGCACTGAATTCTCAAGCGCAAGGTGCATCTGGAAAAAATGAACAATCCACCAAAACACCATGGCACGGGGCTCCAGAGGCGCGGGGTCCAATGCGGCTGCATCGGTTGCATCGGCTGAAGGCCGGCCCTGATCGTAGAACACAAATTTTAAAAATGGGTAGTGGACGAAAGGCCTGCAAAAAGTGATGAGATGCTTCCTGGATGCAGACGACAACGCAGAAAACCAAATTATTACTTTTAGTCCCATTTGTAGTGATCCTTGAAATTTCCATACAAATTATTTCCGAGGTATTTGCATCAAGTCGACAAATTAACAAGCAAGAAACAAATGCGAAAAACAATTAATCTTCTTTGCGCAATTAATAATAGCATATCAGAATGAAGGGGGGTTTCAACCCCAAACAACCCCCCTTGCGTACGCCTTGTAGACTGTGCAGGGATCTGTGTGAGAATTATATTGCTCATTGTCTATTTGTCTGAATCTGTTTAGGTTTAGAGTTAGTGCGTGTTTCGCTTATGACAAAACAGTCATAAATCAACGCAGGGTTGAAAAGTCAGCTTTTGAGAATCAGTCAGAGGAAAAGTCAGTGTGAATATTAAAATGAGCAACTTTGTTGGGAGTATTCTGCAAAATACGTTTTACGCCTACTGTTACATCTTGCTATCAGGTACACGCCCTAAGCGCCGATGCACATCTATCTCCGGCGCTGCTTTAGGTGTCACTGGTGCCGAAACCTCGCTGCTGTTAACTGCATACTACATTGAATAATCCTCACCCTATCCACGCTGCAGATATTACACTGCAGTCTATACTGGAATTTTATATCATCATCACCTCACCGAAACGTAATCCTTCGATTATCATGTCGACTGTCAATTCATCAACGAAATCATCTAAATCTATTTTTCAGCTCGTACCTTTCAACTGAAAATAGATCAACGTTACCCAGTCTTTCACTGGTCATGGTATTTCTAGGAAATGTTTTCACTAATTTCATTTTTCAAAAACGTATCTCACGTGAAGCGCTGGTGACGGGAAGAGTTACAGCTACCAGTAACAACAAACGCAGCTTGTGAAGTAGTTATAAATGAAAAAAATTGTTCGAGAGATATAGGCAGCTTCAAATCCTTCCGTTCCATCTCACACTGAAATGCACAAAAGATCAATCTTCCCATTTTTCGACTGTTTTTTAGTTTCGAAATGATTTTTTCAACACTGACCGCGGTCTGACTAAACTTGTCGCAGGATCCGAGCAACTACTGGTGTGTGTCGTCATAAACAAGTCTAGTTACCCGACCGTCAAGAACAACAACACAGCTCATCTTGCATTTGGGAAATATTGAATGCAGACAAGAGGGTTTCTAAATTATCGTTAAAAATATTGCTGGTCGAAAGTTATCTACTGTATATGTCAACCAAAGGAACTTGAACAGGCATTGGCGAAAAAACTTGGCGGGCCAAGCAAAAATCTGGGGGGGCAATGGCCCACCCAGACCCCCCCTTAGAATCGTCACTGGTCAGTTCCTTGTAAGCAATGTGCAATTTGTGGTTGCCATGGAAAGCACAACATATCCTTGGTACCATGTGTTTCACAAGTAATGACAAAAAATAAAACTTTCCCACTAAACCAAAACTTGACATGCGCAAATTCTGGTATTTATGTAACGATATGTCAGTAACGGTATGCTGGCCAAACTACAAATTATATTTCTACGAGATGGTCATCATCATTATTTTTCGTTACTTGTTTTGTCTCCAATTGCTTGCTTTGAAATGTCCACTTTGAATTTGTGAAAGATTTGAATTGGCAGATATGACCTAGCGACTTGGAATTTGCGGAGTTGAATTGCAGGAATACCGTTATGCGATGCAACACTCAGGTAGTGCTTGCTGAAACCAGAAGTAACAAGAACTGGGAATACTGGCTAACACTCAGGAAATACAAGCTGAGAAAAAAAGAATAGAAAGAACTCGATGTTCCGCGCAAAACAACGCACAACGCATGAAGCAAGGATCTCTCCAGAAAGGTTTCTTTATGGATTTGTAGCTTGAGCAGTTGTTCGGGAATGAACATTCAGTCAATGCTATTAGCTTCAGGAACGTAGCAAAGACTGGATGTTCCATCTCAACCAACAGCTACGAATTCGTCACGAACTTCTCGGGATTGTCAAATTGATGAAAACGACTTCGCTATGAAAAAAACAACTTCTCATTTTTCTTATGTAGACGTTGTTAACTTGTGATTTGCTCATAGAACTAACAAGACAGTCGCTGAAGAAACGAGAGCGGTCAGTCTGGAAAGTTCGTAAACAAAACCACGCAATGAAAACATATATTGTTGGAAGTGAACGATTCGATGTGGATCGTACTAGAGTAGGCTGGTGTTGACTGCCTGTCACAGGCTGCTCGGGCACGTTCCACAAGTAATAGTTCTTTGACGATCGTTTCAGGAACAATCTTAACGACAACATGAAACTGAGTTTCGTGTGGGTAAAATCAAATTCCACCACTTTTGGCCCCCCTGGAAAAAAGTTAGGAAAAATCTACTAGTGGCCATCCTGGAAAAAATCCTTCCGCCGCCCGTGAACCTGGTCCGCTTGTCCGGGGGCACAAACCGTCACGCAATCCACGAAAAGTGAATCATGATAAGGACATCCAGGTGTCGCGTTTAAGCGAAGATGTTAACGAAGCTTCGTAAAAAAACAAAAAGTCTTCCACCCTGAAAATGTATTTTCTCCTCCAAAACCCTGAAACCTGGCTAGGGGTTTGGTGGTAAATGAAAGAAATGTTGTTTTTCACAATAAGTAACTTGGAAATTTTACGTAAGAATTTTATACCAGAACATTATACAAGAGCCTGAAGTTAAGACTTTTGCTGGATTTCTTACAAATCCTTGTTTTTTCATGAAGTGAAAATATTCTTTTCAACAAATCTTTGTTTTTCGTGAAGTTGAAAATCATCAACTGCAAACGATATTGCTTTGTGATTTACATGTGATTGTTTCCAGCATACCATGTGCTACCTGAATGCATTTTTAGAAGTAACCAACTGTAAAACGAAAACAGTCGAATCTGCTCGCAAAGCATTTTGCATAGATCGATTTCGCGCCAAGCACGCATATTCAGTCTTAAACCAAGTAGAATCAAAATAGAATCAGATTTCGTGAACACTAAAATTGAGCTTTCTCGGCAGGTAATGGGATTACCAAAATGTCCGTGCTTCCGATAAAGCAAGTAGCAAGCCTACTTTAGAGCAAAAGGCAAGCAAATGCGCGAAAACACTAACGTCTAGTCTGAAGGGAAAGTGAAGCTACATTGTAGTTTGAGTTGAAATCGAATTGCAGGGTAACATCGAACAAAACCACGACTTTTGTGTAAAATATACGATGGAAAATAGAAAACAAGCAATGCTTTCTAAAATCACTCAAATAACAGAAACGCACATATATGCCTCATTGTGTAATGGACCATCACTAAATTAGTTTCTCTGCTTGAGACATGAGACACGCTTCGGTGAAAAAACAGTTTGCAGGCAGCGCTAACTGAGAACAAAGGTAGCAAGAATTCGGTGTTCCATGCACAAATCTGCAAAAAGCTTGAAGCAAGGATCTCTCCTGAAATCTTGCTTTATGAATTGTTAAAGAAGTCTGTGCAATTATTCAAGAATGAACATTCAGTCAATGCTATTAGCTTCAGGAACGTAGCAAAGACTGGACGTTTCATCCCCAACCAACAGCTAAGATTTTGGTCAAAAACTTCCTCGAGAGTGTCGAAGAACCGAAAACGACTTCGCTATGAAGAAACAGCTTCTCACGTTTCTTATGTAGACGTTGTTAACCCGTAGTTTGCTCACAGAACTAACAAGGCAGTCGCTGAAGAAACGAGAGCGGTCAGTCTGGAAAGTTCGTAAACAAAACCACGCAATGAAAACATATATTGCTGGAAGTGAACTATTCGATGTGGATCGTACTAGAGCAGGCTGGTGTTGACTGCCTGTCACAGGCTGCTCGGGCACGTTCCACAAGTAATAGTTCTTTGACGATCGTTTCAGGAACAATCTTAACGACAACATGAAACTGATTTCATCACAGACTGTCTCAGTCGAAAGTGCCAGCCGCACTGAGAAACTTTCTTTGACTGCAAGTTAACTCATCAGCCTGCAATGTAGGAAAGTTTCACAACAAGGGGTAGCAAAGAGCAAGCCAATCACGGCCTGACAGCGTTGAAGCATCAGCCTCCATCGTAAGCAAACAGCCTTAAAGCGTGTGGTGTTCGAGATCACCCAGGATTTCAATACACTCTGTGACTCCAGTGCAGCGCCGTGATGGCCGCGCAGGAGGCGGGCGAGGCGTTCCTAGTCATGGGCGTCGGAGAGGGGGAGCCGAGGGATTTTGAGGTTTTCAGCAAAAAAAGTTGTTTTCTTAGTTTCGAGTGGGTAAAATCTCCTAGTGGCCCACCTGGAAAAAATCCTTCCGACGCCCGTGAACCTGGTCCGCTTGTTCGGGGACACAAACCGTCACGCAATCCAGGAAAAGTGCAATCATGATAAGGACATCCAGGTGTCGCGTTTAAGCGAAGATGTTAACGAAGCTTCGTAAAAAAACAAAAAGTCTTCCACCCTGAAAATGTATTTTCTCCTCCAAAACCCTGAAACCTGGCTAGGGGTTTGGTGGTAAATGAAAGAAATGTTGTTTTTCACAATAAGTAACTTGGAAATTTTACGTAAGAATTTTATACCAGAACATTATACAAGAGCCTGAAGTTAAGACTTTTGCTGGATTTCTTACAAATCCTTGTTTTTTCATGAAGTGAAAATATTCTTTTCAACAAATCTTTGTTTTTCGTGAAGTTGAAAATCATCAACTGCAAACGATATTGCTTTGTGATTTACATGTGATTGTTTCCAGCATACCATGTGCTAGCTGAATGCATTTTTAGAAGTAACCAACTGTAAAACGAAAACAGTCGAATCTGCTCACAAAGCATTGTACATAGATCGATTTCGCGCCAAGCACGCATATCCAGTCCTAAACCAAGTAGAATAAAAATAGAATCAGATTTCGTGAACACTAAAATTGAGCTTTCTCGGCAGGTAATGGGATTACGAACAATGCCCGTGCTTCCGATAAAGCAAGTAGCAAGCCTACTTCAGAGCAAAAGCCAAGCAAATGCGCGAAAACACTAACGTCTAGTCTGAAGGGAAAGTGAAGCTACATTGCAGTTTGAGTTGAAATCGAATTGAAGGGTAACATCGAACAAAACCACGTGTTCTGTGTAAAATATACGATGGAAAATAGAAACAAGCAATGCTTTCTAAAATCACTCAAATAACAGAAACGCACATATATGTCTCATTGTGTAATGGACTATCACTAAATTAGTTTCTCTGCTTGAGACATGAGACACGCTTCGGTGAAAAAACAGTTTGCAGGCAGCGCTAACTGAGAACAAAGGTAGCAAGAACTCGGTGTTCCGTGCACAAATCTGCAAAAAGCAAGAAGGAAGGATCTCTCCTGAAATGTTGCTTTATGAATTGTTAAAGAAGTCTCTGCAATTATTCAAGAATGAACATTCAGTCAATGCTATTAGTGTTGTGGTTAAAATTAACCCCAACATGTTTAACAATGATTCGTGACGAAAAAGAATACTCCCCTACCTTTTCTAGCAGAATTAAAGAAAAGGACTGTGTAAATCGTTCACTATATTGTAACGAAATATAATCCAAAACTTATGTGTGTAAATATGTAACTATGACATGTAAAGAAAAACATCTTTAATGACAAATTTAATAAATCCACACAAGTAACTCCGGTGACGTTGAATGCTCAACAAGCGCGGAAACAGGAAATAATTGAAATTGAGGTTTGCGTTCGACTGAAGCCCAGGCATTTCAAACGTACAACTGAAAGGAAATACTGCAAGCTTTATCGAATATCATGATAAACAAGTTTGTTTCAAGTAGCACATTGCAGTACGTTTGTTTCATGTAACGCATTGCAGTACGTTTGTTTCATGTAACGCATTGCAGTACATTTGTTTCCTATAACACATTGCAGTATGTTTGTTCTATTAGTGACATTGTCCCTGAGCATTTGGGCAAGCATAAAAGAAGTATTCTGATTTAAGCCTGAGCTTCTGGCGAATAGAGTCAGTTGTGATTTTGCAACCGAAGGGCGAACTTGGGGGGCCTGGTGATCTCGTGATCCAGGACCGCCTTGTAGCTAACACTCAAAGGAGTTCTAGTCTGAAATTTAGCCGGCTTTCCAGGCACGAAAGCCGATGCACTTGTTGGTCCTAGTCTCGATGTAGTTAGGGATGTATGCTGATACTAGTCAGATGCTGTTGCGAAAAAGCTCCGTAAAAACTGTAAGTAACGAAGTTCTGCTAAAATTTTATTTAACTTTGGACTTGTAAATTTTTCTGGCATGCTAGATTTAATTAGGGAATAGAGTCCTGTCAAAATTTTCTAGAGTTTTGTACTTTAACTAAATTTAGGAATTTTTTAAAGTCAAAAAGGAAACAGAGTTCTGGCCAAATTTTTCATAATTTTGTACTTAGAAAAATCCCGAGTAATGAGGGGTTGTCCTGTTAGGGTTCGATTCATGCAGTCATTTTGAGTGATTATTCGATGTATAATAGTCGCATTTGTTCGTTGTCATGAGTGTAATAAACTTGTATCCCCGCTTAAAAGGGTATAACGGTCCTGTCATCAGCAGCTAAGGTTGATGATATTGACTGTTTGCTTTAGGGTAGATAGTCTTTATGGGACCACAGCCTCGAGGACCCTGTTTAGTTAAAGCATAAGATAAATGTTAATTTTATAAAGCATTTAGCACAACTTGTTTTGCACCGAGTTTCTCGTGGACGGGTTAGCTGAGCTAGGACATTGGGTCCAGCGAGATACGTCGGCCGTAAAATTAGCTTCAGGAACGTAGCGAAGACTGGACGTTTCATCCCCAAACAACAGTTAAGAGGTTGGTCGAAAACTTCCTCGAGAGTGTCGAAGAACCGAAAACGACTTCGCTATGAAGAAACAACTTCTCGTGGTTCTTATGTGGACGTTGTTAGCCCGTAGTTTGCTCACAGAACTAACAAGACAGTCGCTGAAGAAACGAGAGCGGTCAGTCTGGAAAGTTCTCAAACAAAACCACGCAATGAAAACATATATTGCTGGAAGTGAACGATTCGATGTGGATCGTACTAGAGCAGACTGGTGTTGACTGCCTGTCACAGGCTGCTCGGGCACGTTCCACAAGTAATAGTTCTCTGCTGACAACATGAAACTGATCCAATTGGTCTCTATCGCAAACAGCCCTTATTAGAGCGGATGGTGTGCGAGATAACCCAAGATTTCAAGACCTATCTGTGGTTACAGCTAACCACCATGACGGTTCTGCGCAGGATGATGTTGCAGGAAACGAGGGAGGCCTAGCCTACCTGATTGGACTGTTCGAAGACGCAAACCTTCACGCAAACCACACCAAGAGGGATTATGACAAGGACATCCAGCTAGCCCGTCGCACCCACTGAGCGATGACGTCAACCAATGTTCGTGAAAAACAAACTGTTTAAAATAAGTTCTGTAAACGAAAAGCGGAAGTGCTGAATAGCCTTATAATGAAAATCACGCCCAATGAAGACGATATAAACGACATATTGCAGACGTTGCGATAATTCCTGTTATCGAAAGGTGTGCAATATGTCGTTGATATCTTTTCCTTTGACCGTGATTTTCATTATGATGTTTAAATATGATTTTTTGGAATATGGCATTATACCTGGGATTCCTAGTGATACATGTAATAGACTTCTTAACAAAAAGATGGTGATTGTTTTGATTGCGACAACTTGTTAGTCTCCAACGGACACTAATTCTCGAACACAAATATGTCAAAATCCTAATCAGCGCAAAATCATACAAAGAACCCATTCGGCTGATTCGATTAAAACATGCAGCAAATCTAATTGTATAACAGCGAGAAGCTATTTGTAAAATCGCGGAAGCTGTTACAAAGATGTTTTGAGCAATTCGTCTAACAAATAAAGCCTGCACAATGCTGAAATTAAAATTGAGCAGCACTAGCATCGATAACGTCGGTGTGCTATCATGCAAACATCGTATGAAATCTACACAGCCGACGTAGCCAGTGCCACTCGTTGCGAGTTTAAAAACTACATGAGATACAAATCGGTTGTAACATGATTCGCCAGCGCATGTCCTGCAATAATATAGTGAAAACAAATGCGCTTTCTGTTCAGCTTTTCGAAAGAATCCTCCTTAAAGCCACGACTTCACATCTCGTCTTTGCACTGGTTCCGCTACAGCTTGTGACTTATCCTAACATCCCAAAATAGAAACTAACTGTCGCTTTCACATGAGAACTGAGTTGCAAATGTTGAACAGTCAAGGAAAGCACTGCCAGGTACCAAAAACGTATAACATATCATAATCAACTGCTACACCCGGGACCCCAGTCATTCACGAACAAACCCGTAACTGTCCCAAGGCCTTCTTATCCTGTTTTTTATACCATTCAATCCAGGAAGTGTTCTTGCTCTTATCTTTTTTCGTTTTGTAAAATCTCCTATATTCAACAGTAAAAGCCGTCAGGTTCGAAATCATAAAAGAAATAGCTCCTCTTTTTTCAAACCAACGTCCAATGACATTTTAAGCGCCTAACGACAATGGATGAAGTCTTGGTGCCAAACTCTTGGTTCACAGCGGGATTGTTGTTCATTTGTCCTTATTTGGCACCGATCACGATCAGACGGAGATACTTTGCCCAACGACAATCAAATCCGCGATAGGTGATAATGCAGTCTATTGTTTGTTGCTGACAAAGCAGGCGCAAAGTTTTGCAGCTGTGTCTAGAAATCATCGCACTTCCAACATCCTGATCAGATCACTTGGAAATATAAAATATTGTTTGCAGCCCTCCTTGATGGTGAGGTCCCAAAATATAAGCAAAACTTGGTTTATTTGCAAATCCATGAAATTTTGTTGCTATTTGATCAAAGGTCGTATTTGAAGACCAATGCAATGGAATATACGCTTTTGGAAAGACGTGCACTGCAAAAAAAGTTTGTTACAACTGTGTTTGATTTAATAGAAATCTTCAGTGTTTATCTATTCTGTCTTTCTAAAGTACACATGATCGGAGTTAGGCGGTCCAGGAACACCCACGCCTCCAAAATCTTGCCTGCCCCCCCCAACTGCCCCCAAACATATTTCGCGTGATTTTACTGAACTTGTTCAAATTCGTGAAAGAAAAATTATTGCAAATGTTTTTGAATATAAAATTTCAACCATATTGTTCAACATCGTTTTGAGGAAATTAGTTCTCTGATTGCAAGTTGCTGAGATGTGTGGGATACGTTGCAACTTGCTACGATCAGCGCCAAAATTCCCCACTATATTCGGACGTTTTGAAACATGAAGGAGTAACGTCTCGGGCTCGAACGAACAGCAGAACTCTGAAAGCTCTACAGTCTCCCAGATTTTCACGCAAAATGTTGGAACAACAAGACTTCCTGTAATATCTCGCAGATGCATATCACATGTGCAACACCTTTGCTGGCCATGCTTGCTGGAAGGCCATTCGTCATATCTCTACATATAACTTAGGACCGCGTCAGGCGTGGTAGAAAAAAGTTTAAGAAGCACTGTGTAAAAACTACAGTATTGTGTCATACTGCTGGTGTATCAAGTTCGCTGCGGGACATTTCTTCATTTGTCCTTTTATGTCACTGGTCAAGATCTTTACTTTGCCAAACGACAATCAAACCACGGCAGGTGATAACACAGACCATTGTTTGCTGCTGACAAAGCAGGTGCTAGGTTTTGACGCTGTGTCTAGACGTCATCGCACCTCCAACATCGTGATCAATTCGTAGCTCTTTGATCAGAAAATTTTTTTGAAAACTGTTGGAATGGGATGTGCGCCTTTTATGAGATTTGTTCTCAAAAAACTTGTTACAATTCTGTACGATTTAGTTAAAATCTTCAGTGTTAATCTATTCTGTCTGTTTGAAGTGCACAGGTTCGGAGCTCCAGGGCCAGAGGGGACCGCCCTCCCAAAATTCTTGCCTGAGTCCTCAGGCCATCTGTCATAAATCTGCATAACGATTACCTTAATCTAAACATGAACGTTGAAAATGATGGGACGTGTCGTGTTGACCTAGAGCAGTGCTTCTCAAACTTTTTTCTTCCATCGCCCCCTTTTCACTCCCGACACATCACTGTCGCCCCCCAAGCCTATAAGGCAAACATAAGGTAGCAATTTTAAAGAATTTTATTCACATCGATACATAACATGGTCCGGGTACCATTACAGCACAACAAACAATTGCATTACAACGCTAATAACACGATCAGAGTTCTTGTGAAAATAATCTGCGATGTAGCCGGACACATAAACCACCCAGAGTGAAAATTTAATGGATAAATTGCTTTAGCAACATCATAATAAATTAAAATTTACAAGAAACTAGTAAGTCATAATACGGTGGTAGGCTATTGAAGTTAACTCAATGATCGATTAGTGATAGTGGTTAAGCATTTTTGCCCCCTCGGTGTTGTTTTGCCCCCTAACGCCCCCTTTGTTTTGTTCTCCTTCTTGTCCCTCAAAATGTAGTCATTATGAGAACCACTGGCCTAGAGGATGCTTTCCCAAATTGTGTGCGACGGCGCACTACTGTGCAGCAAACATTTTTGATAATTACTAATTACAGAGTATTTGCTAATTTTTATAAATTTTGTATAACAAATTTTTCTAAAGCAGCTGGCTTAAGGTTGCCGTCATTATGACATTAAATTCTAGTGTGTGCTGCTGTGACGAGTGAATAGCATGGAACCAAGTACTGTACTGAGTAATACAGCCTGAACGTTCTTTGATTTTGCTTTCTGGCCATTCACTTACTGCACATCAGTTTACTGGTAAAGCTGTTGCAAAAGTTCATAGTAGTAAAAGAAATTAGCAAGTCAATTTGGAATGTAGTTCTGACTAAATATAAACGTTGCTACTTAACCAAAGACGTGATTTGTTCGAGGTGCAGGTAAAGCTTGAAGGTAAATATACAGCATATTGACCTCTTGAGTAAGTATGTAACTGCATTCTGAACGGTGAGTGGAAACTTGGTTGGTGGGTGCGTACTCGGCTAATTGTACAAATCGCCCTCCTAAGCCATCAAGCCTTGTTCAAATTACAGCTTTCCTGCAAGATTTTATTTGAAGTTGCATTGAAATCAACGCCAAAGGTTGTTCTTGAAACATCTCTGACGTTTTAAATGTTGCACAACATATTAGCGCAGTACAGAAAGAGGAAGGTTAAGAGACATCATTTTTGCAGATCTAGTGCCTTGGATAATTGATATGTGAGTTATGTGCATTTAGTGGAAAAACTTTCCAGTGAAATAGATGTGAATTGGTGCCCGTTGCCTGCACTGCGCAGGCAGAGCGCAGCTTCTCCATATTGCGTGTGGTGAAGAATTTCTTGCGAAGTCGTGCATTTTCGCAGACTCAACAATCACGCGATTCTGTCTGTTGAGCAGCATAGGGCTAATTGCCTTAATATGGACATGTTTGTCGACGAATTCGCGACACAGCAACAGGAGGATTAAATTGTGTTCGAAGAAAGCGGTTGTTGACGTGAAGCGTTTACTTTCCCATGTTTGCATGGTTAATAAACACTTATAGGGTGACAGCAAATTCCCCAGTTTTCCAAGATCTCCATTTCGTTCAGTGATTGCAAATAAGACGCCTCACGCCGTATCCTAGGAAAAGAAGGCAAAACTTTCCTTCTTTCTGTTTTCTTTTGTGCAGTGTTCTTTCATTCGCGCAGCATGCCTCTGCAAACAAGACTGTCGTCACGAAATTTTGTGACTGATGATTCAACGTTTGTGAACATGGTTTTTAAGCATGTGTTTTCATGGGCGTTAGAAGGATTTTTTCCAGGAGGGGGACAATAATGGATTTTTACAGGGGGGTGGGGTCAGCAGTGGTGAAATTTCATTTTACCAACTGCGAAACTAAGAGAAAAACATTTTCTACTTAAACGTAACTAGCAAAGGGCAAATTTCAAAATCCAGCTGCTCCCTTCCTTCCAACGCCCATGAATGTTTCTGCCTGGTAAAAATTACTTCATCAGAAGCGCAGACACGTTTTCACGAAGGCGTAGATTCCTTGACATCTTAAAGTGAAGCCTAACGTAAACATTTACGAAATACTTTTCAGCGCAACCTTCCTAGAGATACCTGCGAGTTCAATAAGGCGAAATATAATGATCTGGGGTACAATAAAGTGAAACCATCCTTGTGAAGGTAGAACGCGTCTGTGTTTTAACGTCCTACAAAGACCATTGACTGCTCCCGTTGCTGCAGAAGTGCGCCTTTAGTTGCCCCCAAACGACAACTTCGCAAGCTTTCCATATAGAGCCTACGTGCACGCACACACACGCATTTACGTGCACGCACACACCCGCATTTACGTGCACGCACACACACGCATTTACGTGCACGCAACCACACGCATTTACGTGCACGCACACACACGCATTTACGTGCACGCACACAAACGCATTTACGTGCACGCACACACACGCATTTATAAAACGTGCACGCACACACACGCATTTACGTGCACGCACACACACGCATTTATAAAACGTGCACGCACACACACGCATTTACGTGCACGCACACACACGCATTTATAAAACGTGC
>Ga0210059_1010010_pt1 | contig 14706 bp, 10 predicted proteins | sample Ectturendosymbi2_FD_188042 | JGI IMG/M metagenome (GOLD analysis project Ga0210059, IMG submission 188042) | Ecteinascidia turbinata endosymbiont from Florida, USA - Sample 2 (SPAdes) (version 2) | ecosystem: Host-associated > Tunicates > Ascidians > Unclassified | place: Key West, Florida...
CGGCACCAAACAGAAGCGCAGTACTCTGCAGTCGAATGGACAAGGGCTCGGGTGGCTGTTCGCAACGTTGTTGCTCCAGCACCCCAGCCAGAGCCAGCAAGCCGCCTCAGGAGTGCGACGCGTGATGTTAGCTTCTTGCGAAGTGACTCAAGGTGTCGACGATACGTGAGCGACCTGTCCAACGTTACTCCGAGGTATTTGTCTCGGAGCAGAAGGGCAGGGTTTTGTTGTTGAAGTTGACTTTCAGCTCACGTTTGGCTTCCTTGTTGTTGAGATGGAAGACTGGCGACACCGTTTTCGTGCTGCTGAGCTTTAGCTTCCAAGTCTGGAGGTATTCGCCTAGTGTTGCAATGTCCTTGCTCAGCGCCCTTCCACTGCCAGCCAATCTCCATCAGCATGCATGATTGCTAGGTCGTCAGCATATGCATACTTTCTGGAGATGGTGGCTGGGAGGTCAGAGGTGTAGATGACGTAAAACTGAATGTGTTCTACTCCCCTGTTTTAACGCGTTGCCGGATATTTCTGCAGTTATGAACTGCTCTGTCTCAGGACACCGCTGATAATTTATGTTCATTACAGTGACACATTGTAGCCTACAACGAGTAAAGAGAGTGCGTGTAGAATAATATGCACAGGGACGCCGGAGAATGGAGGCATGGCGGGATAATTTACTCCTTTGCCCTTTCAAAAGGGGTGCAACGGGGGCGGAGGTGCCTTTTCATAACAGTATCATAGGTAATTTCATGGTTCATCAAGATTGACTTGAAATAAATTTGCTGCAGCTACTCGGGCACCCAGAAAATTCAGAATGATTTTCTATAATTTCTGTCATTATTTTTGAGGTCAACATTCTTGATGAACAGAAACAAACATAATTGGTAACGATTTTTTTTGCTTTTTTATAAGTTTCCATTGCCCTCAACTTTTTTAATGCTCTCCCTGCTTTACCGCTGCTCCGGCGTCCCTGAATATGCATGGTGTGTCAACAAACTTCGCCAAAACGTTGGTTTACAAACTTGAATATGACGTCATATTGTGACGTCACAAACAGCGCATATCCAGTAACAATGACCACCATAGGCCTACATCACTGTTCAATTCTAGAATTCGTTAGGGGGGCATCCAATCAAGCAGTCGCCCCGGGTATAACTAGACCTCTGCACGCCACTGACTTCACCAAACGTTTGGAAAAAGAGGAATGATAATTTTCGCTTTTTTATTCGACAATACACTTTTTCTGCTCTATCTCTATGAACATTTTCGATCTCTGTGCAAAAAGATGAGCTTTTCTATAGGTTTTTCATTTTGACAATAACCTGGGCCATTTTTAACACCACACAGCAGGGGCGTAATGAGGTTAGAAAGCGCCCGGGGTAAGAAACGCGTTTGGCGCCCACATATGTTCGAATCTAAAGTCTTTCGGAAGCAAATGTGTTGTTGAAGAAAGTACCTGTGACATTGTTGGGACTTTTCGGCGCCCCCCGCAGTGGATTGTCGCCCGGGGAATTGTGCCCCCTCTTTAGGCCCCTGTTCCACAGGCGCTTCAAACCAGAAATCTGTTTTTGTCCTCTTATGACGCCACTTAAACTAGACCTCACTCTCCTCCAAAACTTAGTCTTTTTACAAAACTCTCAACGAAGCGAAATGTTAGGTTGCTGCTAGTCAAGCGTACAATCGAAAATATGCAATACACGGACTGAAGCAAGATGCCAACCAGTATTTGTATCTTACTTCAGAAAGTAAGCCGCTTCACGATTACATATTTTGCAATATAGATTTTAACATATCTGGCTGAAAAGCACGCGTTCATTAAAAGTTGTTTACACCAAACGAGGTTAACTGATATCAAAACTCTTCTTACTGGGACATGGATTTTCATTGCAAGACTCGTCCTGTATCATGTCACCGGTACACCCTGGGCCATTCATGCATGTTCTCGTTCTTCTTCTCGTCCCACCTCCACACGTTACACTGCATTCGTTCCATCGACTCCAATTGGTCAAATCTGCGTGTTGCCAAGAAATAGAAAATACGATGCGTTTGTTTTCTGTTGATTTACTGAAATATAACCATCTTTTTCGGAGAAAAAGTTTCTTGCTTATCACGAAGTAGAAAAAGAACACTGAAAGCGTAAAAGTTGCATCCTTACATGGACAAGAACCTGCGCCACAATCCTCAGACCCTGTGTCTGATCCAGGGCATCCTGGTCCGTTGATGCAGGTACGTAGACGTTTTTTAGTTCCTTGCCCACATGTAACCGAACATGGCTGCCAGTTTTCCCAGTTAGACCACTCTGTAACACAAAACAAATTCTGAAAGTTAAGGCCATATTCGCGACGCTTATATTATATGGCTTCCACATATTCATTGAAAATAACAAAAAAATGTCGACCACACTTTTGCAAGTTTTAGTGGAATTTAATCTAATAGTAGTCTCCACAAAGGCGACACATTTTTTGCGCATTGTAACTAGCCATAGCTCATGTGTGTTTCTTTCCGTACTTGTTTTCAAGTGTCAACTTTTCGCCAGTAAGGTTTGTCTTACGGTTTACAGGCTGAAGATGCGTTTGAAAACGCGAAACTAGTTTCCCTGTGAAATAAACTGTGATCGATTTACTTGCGTCAATTTTGTGGCTTACAACTATAGATAAACAGCTGACAACGTTGTTGCGTTAGGACATACCTGGACACACAGTTGGGACGCAGTTCTCGGTTAACTCTGCCTGGCCAGGACAGGAGTTTTGTACAGAACACGTCCTTGTGCGCGTTTTCTTGCTTGTTACGCAACTGCAAGTACTCCAATTGCTCCAGCTTGACCAGCCTGCACCGCAATAGAAAAATTCGCCATGTTTTGTGCAGTGTTAAACTTGGACTGTCATTGCAAAGATTGATATTTATTTATACTGGGCGTTTATCTGCCGCATGTTACTGTAAAAGTAATATTCTGTTTTTTTTTCTGATACGACCTACAGCAAATATTGACTGGAAATCTTAAAATGACGTGGTTGGTATTGGGAACACCTCCCCTTCAAAGTAAAGTTTTCCAACAACTACGTCATTTCTTATAAATTTCCTCAAAGTTTGCATTTGGCAATGGGTCTTTTCCTCACATAAATCGGTGCATGCTTTCTGGCACAAAACGCCTTATAAAGGAGCAGTTTGTAGGAAAAAATATTTTTCAAATCTGTAACGAGGTATACAGCAAGAGAATTAATTATTCTTATTATCCGAAATGATAAAAAAACTCAACAAAACTTTAAGATTCTCGTTCTTTTGATAAGGTTTTTAGGAAACCTGGACAAACCTGTAGCACATTGACAAAAGTGTACATGTTTAATTCATAAAATTTGTCGTTTTGTGAACGCTGTAACCCTCACTGGCTTTTCAAAAATGATACCCACGGGTCAGTTAGAGACAGGGCTGTGGAGCCGGAATGCAAATTTAACGCTCCGGCCCCAGACATCAAAATTTTTTGGCTCCGGCTGCGACTCCCGAACAATTTGGTCCATTGAAAGCTAAAAACATTGTATTTGTCTAACTCACTTTCCACACAAATTATATCTGTGAATTGGAACCCAAATTTCAGGCTCCGGCTCCACCATCTAAAATATTTTGGCTCCGGCTCCAGCGGTCCAAAATTCTTTTGGCTCCGGCTGCGCCTCCAGCTCCACAGCCCTGGTTAGAGACCACACAAGAAACAAAACAGCTGTATTGTAAGTTGGCATAGTTTAACGCAGGGGTGTGTAAAAATTTTTCTACGGAGGGCCACATTGAAAACCTTATTACTACCGAAGGAAGGCCGCATATATTACATTTGTCTACTTCAGTTATAATTGACGTTTCAAAGTATAAATTAATGATAATATTATTATAAACTTGTATTGTTTTATTTCATATTGACGATGTAACAACAGTTACTTCCGGTTGAGTAAAAATGCGGTTTCGAATGAAACTTTGAATAAAATCACTAGAATTCTAATCTAATCGATAAAATTACGTTAACATAGATTCGGAATATGTACTATCTGTGGACATGTGGCTGCCCCGCGGGCCGTAGTTTGCCCACACCTGGTTTAACGAATCAAGAGTTGAAGCAAGAGAGCTGAAAACAAGAGCTGATTTTCATCATGCGCTAGTCGGCCAAAATTACCTGGACATGGGTTTGCTCGGCACGATCTGGATTGTTTGTAGTCAGTTCCACATCCGCCAATTTTATTGCAGTTGCGATAGCGGATTTGGGTGCCGCCACCACATGAAACGCTACAATCCTTCCAAGAATCCCAAGTTAACCAGTTGGTCCCTGAAACTAAATGACTTTGCTGATGAAGGAAAGAAAAGGTGTTGTCCAGGAGAGAAAGTAACCATATTTTGCGTAAGCAATTTATTTTATTCCCTTTAACAGGATAAATTCGCAGATTGTTTCAAAACAAGATGATATTCGCAATTCTGGGGCGACAATCACAGACTATAACTGTCGCATAAAGTAACGTTCCTAGCGATACTACCCGCAATCTGCTTTTCACAACCTGCTACAATCTCTGTTTGAAACCCAAAAACGACATTTATTCTCGTTTGCGCTACGCTTTGGTTGAAAGATTTTGCCACAGTTTAGACCCAGATATCACATTTTTATGCTTGAAATGAAGCAATTAACACAAATCAAATAATAATTTTTGCAGAAAGTTTAAAAACACAGTGTGTTTATCTCTTGCTTCTTCGATTAAAACGGCATTGTATTCACCATAAAAAAATCTCAAATGTGCAGTTAGCTTACCGCAATTGCAGGTTCCACATTGACCACAAGTTTTTTTGCAGGATGACCGAAAGTAAAAGCAAGCAAAGGAACCGTAGAGGCTACAGTAATTTATTGTGTCTTTGCACGCCGAACACGAACAACTGAAAAGAACGTGAACATTTACTACTTACTTTGTATTACGCGTTATTGAATATCTTTTAAATTAAATTGTTAAAAAAATCAACTTAGGTGAAACTTCCCGTATAGTTAAAAAGAGATAGATAGTCTTCCTCAACCACATGCGATGTTGTCACGTGAACGCTCTATTCCATTGTTTTTGTTTTTATTTGCAATTGTGCATCATAAGCGCAGCGTACAGCCAAATTTCAAAATCAATTCTAAGATATGCATAATCTTTTTTTAGGGAGTAAGTTAATCCTTTGACGTACAGCATTCTTTCAATTTATTTTGGGTGGCGCAATTCAATTATCAACTAAGTTTTTGCACAGTGGTCATATTAAAAGTGACCAACATCGGTGCTTACCAACGAAGGCAGTCGCCCCCTTCTCCGGGCGCCAATACTACAGTCCTTATACAGTATTAATAACAGAAGTCACTTACGCATGATTGGCTCAGTTTTATCACCCCTCACCGATTTCTTCGTGGGGCTCTCAATAAAGAAGCAAAGATGTTTATCTCAGAAACAAGTTAAAATATTTTTCCCGGGGTTCTTTGCAATGGAAAGTGAAAATTTTGTGAGCTTTGCCAATTTTTCATGATGAAAACAACATGTTTTTCAGTTGCTGTGTCGTTTCATTAGTATTAATGCTACCTACAGATCGCCTGTCCAACATGTTTCACTCTCAAAACGATTAGTAGAGTTTTCATTGCATAATGAAAAAAACGCTGTTAAAAATTAGCGAACAGTATTGCGCAGGGGATTTTCGACACAAAAATGCTATTAGAGTAATGAAAAACAAAGGTTTAGAAAAAAAAACAAAAAAACAGCCAAAGGTAGATTCGGATTTGCAATAATGAACTTACAAAGTAAAATGTCATTGCATAAATGCAGTTGAGAAACTGGCGTCTGCATTTCCATCCCAGAAAATGAGGCTTTACTTCGAACATTTGCCTGTCTTTTTGTCAAAACTATTTTTTATCGCACTTTAGAGAAAAGGCGGAATTCTACTGAAAATACTTACTGTCAGGGAAAAAAGGGCTGTAAATAAAGCAATTTAAAAAATAGACACCTCAGTGGGTATTTGCATATTTAATTTCCATAAATTTTCCCTCATTTTGAAGTTACTGCTTTTGTAGACAATTTCAAACTTTTACATAACAAGAAGAGGATGATACACTTGCATGCACGAGAGATCTGGCCAAAACTATGATTTTCATATTTTTGGTGGCGAGCAACTAAGGCGTTTTTTCATCCATGTGCATAGGAGTGATGTGATAGATTCACGAATTGATGTGAATCACTAGCCTCTCCAGCCTCAGTTGGATACGAGCAATTCGATATTATAAATTCTTTCGAGTGGAATCATGGACTTGGTCAAGTCGAGCCCAAGTTAAATCTACAAATTTGTCAAATCACTCCAAGTTAAGTTTCGGGACCGAGCCTATCTTACCAATAAAAACTGAAAGTTTTAAACATGTCTTTTACTTAATGCTGAATTTTTAACTTTCACGGTATGAATCAAAGCACGCGTCAGATTTATGACTAGATCCAAATTACTCAAAAATTGTTCAGACTTCATTTGAGTCAAGCCATTACACAGCGTTCACATAACCTGAATAGCGTACAATCGAGTCAAAGAAGTTCGAGTTGAATCCAATCGAGTCATATACCCGTGTTACGCAATCACATTGCAAAGGAATTCAGTTTTCATTGTTGATTAAACATGGAACGTAACATACGGCCCTTAAACTTTCATTTAAGAAATTAGAAAAATTTTCGTCTGGCTTCTGTGCAAAATAGGGATGCTGGCAAACATTTATAACAGTAAAATTTTTTCAGAATGGAAATTTGGCGATTTTCACTAGGCGATTTACCTGCAGATATATAAAAAGACTATGTATTAAGGTGAGAAAAGCTGACTTTAGACTGCTCATCAAGCATTTGTAAACAGAATAAACCAACTTCTGTGTTATGAAACAATCTGTTCCATCAAGCTAAAGACCTTCGCTGAGTTTTATGACCTCAGGATAAAAAATAACAAGGCATTATGCGTAAACTATTTACTTACCGGCAATCAGCTGCTGCAGGGCACTGCTGATCGTGGTATTGTGTACAACCTATTCCACAACTCGTGGTCCGGGTTTGATACCCAATTCCACATGTTGCGCTGCATGTGCTCCAGTCACCTATCACATCTGTAATTGAAACATAGCATTCGACTAACGCCCAAGCAAAAATGCGGGAATGTGTTTTTGAAAAAGACACTTATTTCCTTACGATAATAAATTAAATCCAGAGCTTGCGCGATGCTAAAGCATTGCAGATATAGATTTCAAACAAGTTATGTGCACTAAGCAGTGTTACGGAGCCGGATTCGGAGTCGTAAGGAGTCGGAGATTTTTGGGTAGAGTTGGATTCCTAACAACACTAGGAGTCGGAGTCGCACGTTTTTGTCCTACGTTTTTGTCCGACTCCTATTCCGGAAGCCCAATTGAATCATTTTTACATCACACTCCAAAATTGGGAATTCCTGTTAAAATGGTACAATTTCTTTTGAAAATTTTGTTGAAACAGAAATTTCTTGCTGTGCACCACGATTTCCATTGATTTTAACAGTCAAATTTTACTCCCTTTATGTTAAAGAGTCGGAGTCTGAAATTTTGTAAATTCGGAGTCGGGAGTCAGAGTCGGAAATTTTGGAAAGGTCGGATATTTTAACTCTCACTCCGCAACCCTGGCACTAAGTGTTTTTTTAATATAGTGATGACAAGCGAACCTTGAATAACCAGTTATTCACATTCAGTGTGGCATTGCAAATTGTAAAAGCTTATTTTCTTGCAAAAATTAGAAGCATTTGGGCCTTGAACAACCTTTTACATTAAAGTTTTGATGAGAACAATTTAACTGTGGAGCGTAGCATTGCCCATGTGCACCACCACAGAAGGGCAGTAATGATGTGTCAAACAAAGTGAAGTATCTTGAAAACGTCACGGCACAATTGTCAGAACTGCAGAGCGCAAAAGCAGCAGCTTAATATTATGTATTGCCAAATACATTATATCGATTTTTGTCCATAACATCCCAACCACTAACGCCAAATGTCCAAACAAGGGCTTTGAAGATTTGGATTTTCGCCTAGTGCATTTTAAAAGAAAAAAAAAATAAACTGCCAGTTAAAAATATTTTTCAAGTCCTGATGACGTCACCGTGATCCACCCCTGACGTCACGCTGCCCCACAAAATTTTCAAAACCAAAACTTTCCAATTCAAAAAATCGAAACGAGAAAACTTTACGTATCTTGACAGGATTCGATTAGTTCTCTAACTCTATCGGTTGCCGAGTTATCGCCGAACATGTCCGAGCCACAATTGTGGCTCGCGTGAGCGTGAAAGGTCAAATGAAATTGTGTATTCGAAATGTGATTAATATTTGTACCTCACAAGATAAGTATCAAATCATGATGATCATCTTTTTCAAACCATTTTCTGTGTGTCTGTGTCCAATGAATCACCTCGCACGCTGGCAGTTAAAACGAAAACTGCATTTGAACGTTGCGTGAGGTATTTGTGCCGAACTGTTAGACGTTTGGGTGCAAAAATTACTGGAAGTCAAATGTCAAACCAATCCACGCATTTATGGTGATTCGACTTTCACTTTCAGCGGGCAGTTTTCTCGCGCATATATCGCATTGCTTTTAGTATAATATCGGTTTGTGTAGACCAGCCATGTCCAACCCGCAACCCGCGGGCCGCATGTGGCCCAGTCGGAGGTTTTGTGCGTCCCTGTTCAGATTTTCGATGTAGCTTAAGTATCCTATAGTATATGCTGACAATCTGCTCTTATTTTGATAATCATGAACTTGACAGTATTGATGCAGGTGGTCTTCAGTGCCAGTTTAATCATGTCTGTTACTACTTACCATTGCAGTTAGGATTCGAACGCTTTCAGTACATTAGCTTAAGCTTAAGTTAGTTTGCTAAGATCAAAGTATGCCGTTCAATATGTGGCCCTCATTTAATATGTCATGCAATGTGCGGCCCTGGTTAAGATAGTGACATAATTTTTGGCTCAGAAAGCCATTTCAGTTGGACATAGCTGGTGTAGACGATGGATGACAATAAAAATCCAGTTACTGCTTCAAATTGTCCACCATTGTCACAGGTCTAATAATGTATATTGCTTCTGCTGCTCCACGTGGATTTTTTGTAAAATCCGAGCAGTGGACCTAAGGCAGAAATCCACATATGTGGGAGCACAAAATAGGTATAGGCTACATTCCAAACCTTCTTCAGGGTAGTTAAGATACTTGCAATTGGTTGCAAGAATCACAGCTTTTGAAAATTCAATCCAAAGGTTAACAAGGATTGATGCTACAGGTGTTACCAGCGTTAATGAATATTATGAATTTACTGAGATTATCTTAAAGGACTACATCTCTTTGTTGAAAATTACCGTAGTCTTTTTAACGGTAAGACTCAGTGGTAGCGTCGTGCGTGATTGATTGCATGTGTCCGCCATCTTGTTGTCTTAGATTTAGTGCAGGGGTCACCAAACTACGGCCCGCGGGCCAAATCCGGCCCGCGTAGACATTTTGCCAATGAGGAAAAGCAATATAACAAAGGAAAATTTGTTGATTTGGCAGAAACATTTCCTGAAACAATCACATTTTGTAAGATGTCCGGCCCTCGGACTGTTGAGTAACAGCTTATGTGGCCCTCGGACTGTTGAGTAACAGCTTATGTGGCCCTCGAACAAAAAAGTTTGGGGACCCCTGCTCTGTACTAACGCAGTAAGCAAAAAGCTTTACAATTTTGACGCATGGTGAACAGCCTAAAAACATGAGAAACCAGTGAAGGAGTGTTTTGATATTTAAGCGCGAGGCCCCGGGCATTTGCCCGGTTTGTCCAACAATTAATTCGGCCCTGACACTGAGTATAACACACTTGCATAATTGTGTGATATGTGTATTCTTACTATACTTCTGTTTGTAGACTTGTTTGATGCACTTTAATATTTCTCATTGCAAAGCTAAAATTTGATGGATTATTCAACATCATATGCTGTGACAAAATGTCCCAGCAATCAACTGTCTTTGACAAACTGTGTTATTGTCAACCCAACCGACTATGAGAAGTTCAGGTATGTAGTTTTGAAAATTATCTAAGAAAAATGTTTGTCATATGTTAGTTTTTTTTTGCTGATATATTTTGGTCATGTTTTTTGCTGAGATGTTTTGGTCTCTGAGACATTTCAGTCATTTGTCCGATAGTAGTATTAAAACTCACCTTGACAGTATTCACGAGTCAGCTAGGTTCAAAACAAAAGTATATCAAGCTTTCACTATATAACTGCACGTATTCTTGAACTTGCAGCGGAGAGGACAAAAACCCTTAGGTTATTTAGCTAATATATTCCCAATTTGAAAATTTAGATAAAAGGTTGATTTCATACAAAAAGTTAAATATACCACAACCACCAAAAATCAATATTTAGCACTGATATTTTAAGCATTAGTTTGTTTCAGCTGTGCTTTATACTTATTATCATATACATCGAATCTGAAAAGAAGCACCAGTGGCATTACAAAAACAATAGTAAGAAAATAAATGAACAAAAAGATATGAAAATTACATCTCATGAAATGTTTGGTTTCGAAAATGTACCAGCAATATTCTAATAACTGTAAATGCTTATCGCAGGCCAGAAAAGTGACTTTAAATGATTTCAATCAAACAAGATGTCATGAGCTACTTTTTGACATTTGTCAACAGTTACAAGTTCACTTAGACCTGAGTTTTCTTTTCGCTGAGACATTTTGGTCATTCATCCCATATTAGTATTAAAACTTGTCATAATAGTATTCACTCTATATTTTCAGACAAGTGTTGCAGAATTTCCTCCTTTGCCAGTGCCAACTCTAATGCAAGCAAAGCTGTCAGAAGCTCATAGACTGCCACGCACACGCAGAGCTGTTTTGTAATATTTTGCTTCATGACAAAAGGACATGGTGTCCAATCGCGATGGTTTTGTTTTGCAGTTTCAGCCTAAATTTTATCTGCTGTTTATACCTACTAGGTTACCACTAAATCAAATAAGTTTAGGCCTTCCTCAGCATCGCGCCAAGTAATGCGGGTTCATTTCAGCTGAAGCTATATTTTTCTGAGGAATTTCTCATAATGAAAGGCGCGACAGCTAGCCTCAGAAATTGTGGTCACATTATCTGAACAAAATATCAGTCAAGCATTGTATTTCAAAAATAGTTTTTTTAGAATTGAGCAGTTGATGTTGTTTAATGCGCAAAATATCCTATGTTGATTTCGAGTAAGTCATTTTTACATTATGATGCAAAATCATCAGAGCAACTGCAACTCAATCGTTCTTCTCCACAATGATTTCGCAAGCATATTTATAACACCACCAACAAAGGTGATATAAAGATGGCGGTCCGCCATCTTTGATAGACAGCGCTCCACAGACGCAGTTGTGCAGCTGATTGTCAGCTTCGATTTTATAAGTGCATGTACATATGGATAAACAGCTCTTCTTGTTGTATGGCTGACATTTGCTGAATGTTCAACAAGCTGTGATCTTTTCAGCACCATATTCCTAAGAACAAACATCGATTGTGATGTAATAAATGCACTGTGACCAAAAGCAATGATAATTTGGAAATCTTTCCTTGTGTGTTTTGACAATGAGGTCAATACCACTATCTATTCTAAATAAGTTAGTTGCGCTAGGCTACTAGCCCTTCTAATCAAGTCTGATTGATTGGATTATAGGTAGAGCTCGATCCATAAGACTTTTTTGGACCAATGTTGTTATTTTTCATTGCTGAAACCGATGTCGATATTTTGCAACACTCAAACCACAGTTGAAAGACAATATTTCACTGCGATGAAAAAGTGTATAACATGGAATTATGTGCAAACCTGGGTCACTAAGATTGTCAAAAACCATGGCTTGTTCGCAGGTAGCCTTCCGCTTACTGTGCAAAACCTTGAAGCAAATGTTATGCCATAGAACGGTTTATTGAGACCATTGCAGAATGGTCTGAATATTGCGCACCACTTGATGCACTCGGAGGGCTGCGTGTCCTAAGGAACAGTACAGAGAATTTGTGTTAATTAATCATACACAAAGTAGTAACTTGGTTTTCCAAACACTCCGTGCAGAAAACTAGCGTAGCGGCTTTTATGAGCAAATATTGCCGATATAATACTTTGGCAACATCGCAATTAATTCATCAGTCGATTTCTAGTCTTAAGAGAAAGTGTAGCTTATGCTGAAAAGTGATATCAAAAGCTGCCCTTCCGCGACAGACCCCCTTTTTCCAGGCTAGATGCGCCACTGGCGACAATCAACACATTCCATGATTAAGACAGAAATCAAAATACTCAATGCTCAAATGCAATTGGTACTCGAGACACAAACTTCATATCATGACATTCACCCCTTCTAAAGAGTATTTGGCGTCCCGTATCTCTCTGGTGGCAGGCCCCATCTACTTCTGGATGAGCATCTTGTCACTGGCATTCCAACACAACCATCCAACCCACTACTCGGTGTAGCTGACATGTATTTGCAACACTTGTGCTTAATTCACCCCACCTCACCTGTTGAAGATAGAGTTTGAGTTTCCACTTTGAGTTGCTGGTCACAATTGGAAGATTGTATATTTGAACATGGTGTCAGATCCTTTAATGAAATGTTTTGCTCCCTTCTTTCGTTTGAGCGAGTTCTTCTTTTATCCACTGCTTGGTCACGCTAGATTTCGGAGCAGGTGTTGAGCAGCCATTCGGTTGTGTCATCGTCCAGAACCGTCAGGCCGTACAGTCTGTGGGGAGGTCGATGGATTAGACATTGGACGACATGTTTGACGGTTTGTTCTTCTGCGCCACAGAGGAGGCCATACCCGATTTGTAAAAGCAGGAGCGGAAACGTCTGACACCGGCGTGGAGGCGGTTAAGCCGGACCCAGGCTCTTCTTGGGAGGGTCATTGCAAGGGTGTGTGTACCAGTATCTGGAAAAGTGCGGAGTCTTGTGGAGTTGTCCGCCTACTCCGCGTTCCATTGAAGATCCACCCACTGCGCCACATGTATGTTGTTATTGTCAGAGAAGCTGATGAGTTGCTGTGCGGCGGGTACAAATGGATGTCTCGATTTTGGCTCCCATCTGCCAAACACTCGCATACATTGGATTCGCCTTCACTAACACTACTTCCTCCTCAAGATTGTCATACTAGTTAGACAGTGCATACTTTCATAAGAACACTGGTCCTGGCTGCAACAGCCATGTGGAAAAAGTTCTGCTGTTTCATGATCAACTGGAAAAAGTTAATAAATGTAAACAGTTAAACAAGTCGTTTGTGCAACACATTTGAGTAACTAGTTTCCACAGCTGTGTCAGTTAGTGAGTTTAGTTTCAAACCAAATTGATTTCCGAATAAAAGATCAATTAAGATTTTGGAGATAGGGTGTGTTATCTAGAGATGCTATGTTCAGCCAAAAAGTGTGTTACTAGCTTAATAAGGACTGCATGTTGAATGACTTAACTGGTGAGGACTACGCATTGAATTATGACTTTGCTCTTTGCTTAGCTGAAGCTGCTCAAAGCATTCAAATCGTGACTGCAAGGATAATGACTGTTTACGAATTATAATCATTCCTTAACTGTGGTATCATGGGCAAGTTTAGTGCCAATGGAGCAACAGGGCTTGAAATCAGAAAAATAACAATCAACATTTTACCAGAGTGTTAGTGAACACACAAATTTTTCTGTATGTATTACAGACGTGATAAAATGGCAGTAAGCAACATTGCATAAAATGTCAGATATAAGATGATCAAGCTAAGGACAGATTTTTTTTATATTGTGTTCACTTGTATTGTGCATACACAACGATAACAACCTTCAACTAGGCCACAAGAAACCCTTGACTAGGCCGCATGGGGACTGCAGGTTTGATATAGCGTGTAAGATTTTTTCAGAAAATTTTTTAAAACAATGGTTCTATAGTTGCTGTAATCACTTTTGTCCCCCTTCTCAAATACAAGATCCACCTGGGCTGTGTTGGAGAATTTAGATTGTATAGTATATACTTTAATATGCAATTATGAAAGACTTCAATTAATATTGCTGCTAAACCGTTAATAAGTTAAAAAAAAAATTTAGTAGTAATGCCAGTCGCTTTCAGGATTTTACATTGCAACTACAGCTCTTGCAGATGTTTAGTTGAGATTCTTATATTTTTATACAGACATGCCATTGTTCGAAATAGCAGAAACCAAGACTTTGTCTTCACTATGTATCACAGTAATGATGTTCCAGAAGGGCAGCTTGGTTTTTCTATGATACAGGTTTGGTTTGTGTTCATTTGCTTTGACAATGTGTATTGCAAATATTAAGAATTCATTTCGTGCAATAACAAAATAGTTTATGCCACTTTTGGTGGCATGCACTATTGCACTATGATTAGAAACAGGAGTTGTATGTTTATGAAAGATTTATGCAACTTTTAAAGTTGAACCGTTATGGATGTTGAACAGCTAGTGCCACGTCGTTGTAGTGTGGATGAAACCCAAAAGTGGTAAAAGTTCCCACTGCAGAAGCATTTTGGTGTTCAGCGACAGCGCGTTAAACTCAGTGGCTCACTTCTGGTGGTGGATGAAGTTCGAACACGGGGCTTTCAGAATACCCGACCCCAGGAGCTTTTAGCCTCTCCATTCCAACGATATGATGGCTGCATTGGATGACTCATCCTCATTCTACAACCGCTGCAAACATTTG
>Ga0210059_1010011_pt1 | contig 14706 bp, 9 predicted proteins | sample Ectturendosymbi2_FD_188042 | JGI IMG/M metagenome (GOLD analysis project Ga0210059, IMG submission 188042) | Ecteinascidia turbinata endosymbiont from Florida, USA - Sample 2 (SPAdes) (version 2) | ecosystem: Host-associated > Tunicates > Ascidians > Unclassified | place: Key West, Florida...
AGTATTTCGCTGAAGTTTTTACTGGAAACTAAGCTACAATCCGAGTCTTTTGATACTTTGGATGACCTGCTGGGGTTTCGGGTTCAAAAGTTGTGATGTAAGTTAGTAAAAATATTTGACTAATTAGACAATTAGATAATTAATTATTTTGTTTATTTTAGATCATATCGTTTGAACCAAAAATGCTAGAAAGTCGATCAAAGTCTCAAAAGACTCGGACTTAAGCCTAGTTTCCAATGAAAAGTTCAGCGGAACACTTTGGCCTAGCGGTTGAGCCCTAGATCAGGCAACATGAGCCAAAATGACCCTAAAACTACTTCACTTGTGATGTCAGTCACAAAAAATCCGCAACTCCCAACCAAAAAAATTTTTTTGCGAGTGCAATCTGTTAGACTGGCTGATCCGTTAGAGCCCTTGAACAGCTCTCTAGTGCAATCGGTGGAGGAGCTAGGGCGTTGGTAAGGCAACCGAAAACTGCTGGTTTTTGGCCGAAATCGAAGTATGAATATATCGTAGACCGGCTCTCAAAGTGTTAAGCAATGGCTTGTAAGATTTTGTAAGGGTACTTTCTGCTAAGAACCTAGAAACCTTTATAGAAATTTATGTGGATGCATATGCATATCTTTTTTCTTGTGCGTAGCAAAGCTTGGTTTTAACTGAACATTTAAATGTGACTAATGTAAAACTTTCAGATGCTTTTAAGTAATTGCTATGATAAGAGCATTGCTTGTTTCTATTGAACCAGAGTCAAGTTGCTTGGCCAACTACAAATATCATAGGGAATAGACAGTCGGATGCATTTGGATACAACACCATTTTTACAATTTCAGTGTCATAAATTATGTTCAAATTATTTTCCATTACACCAATTGACTTGCCAAAGTTAAACAGATCAAATTTTATTTAATTCAATGAAAATGTCTCAGCTGAAACTAAATTTTAGTAAGTGTTCAAATGTTTATACTGTTATCTGATGTCAGTACCTGTCTTTTTCTCTTCAAAGAAAAGGTTTAGAGTGTATAGACTGTTGGATTCATATAGGTTCCCATGTTTTGTTGCAATTGCAGAGATGTGCAATTGATGTATTTGATTTAACAGTGGCTCAGAACTAGCCAGTAGTCATGAGAAACTGCCAGAAAACTAAGAGAATTTGAAATATTTTTGCATCAGTTAATTCAAAAGCTTGGTATTCTGTCCTATTCATTCGGTAGCACTAGGGCTGCGGAGTCAAGGGAATATGGGTCATTGGAGTCGATTTAGAGTCTGTGAAATTGTCTTCACTCAACTTCCAATGTATTTTAGATTGCTTTGCAAGTTTACAGTGCACATGAAATTTGATTAATTATCAGGTAAATCACATGCTGATTTTGTCAGACATTTGTATGCAATTATCTGACATATGTGTTTAAGCCTGTGGTCCCAAATTGTAAAACTCCCAATGCACTAACTTCATGCATGATTCCACCAGCCAACTGTCAACTGTTATGATCACCTGTCCTATCAAACTGAATATTGCATGTGGAGTTACTGCTAACTCATTGCTAACATTAATTTTGCCATTGTACACAGCACTGCACACAGTGCTTTTAACCTTTTTGTAGAGTCATTTTTGCATACATCGATCGGGCTTGTGCAGGTATTTTGACAATCCCAAGATTTAGTGAAAGTGTATTAGTATATTGTGTAACGTCTACACTCCCACACGCAAAACGCTAGACTTTAAGCATGCATCGCAGTAAAGAGAAAAACATAAATACATGAAAGAAGATGAGGATATATACATTGCAGTAGTATAGAGTATACGCTTGATGGCGCTAATGCATTTACTATACTTTGATGAAACACAAGCTTTTAAGACACACGCATGAATGTCACCATCATAAGTTTATAGTGAAGAACTGCAATGACTTCCAAGTACATTGATGTATAGAATGCATGAGGGAGTTGGAGGCTGCAAAGGACCAAGGGTCATCTAGGCTGCAGACCTCCCAAGGACAAAGCTGCTTATGGTGTAGAGGGAACAGTGTATAATAGTTAGTAATAGTCTTTTACTCTGGGTATAAAATGTAATATGTGCAAAGCGGTTATATGTTAAATTGAAGTAAAATACGTTGCAGGCAAGGACAAGCCACCAGAAGAAAACAGTTTAAATTTGTCACGTTCAACATTTACTATTTTTATACATTCAAAACATTCGTGAATGCCAAATAGGAAATGCGTCAAAAGCTACAGACTGCTGCAGAACCGCAAATAGTGTCACAGGATTTAAGCAGGTTGAGAACCGGTCGCGCAATGATGTTTTGCGAAAGTGAATGTAAGCTTGCTATCTCATAACAATGCCCTAAGAAATCACCACGCACCATTTGGGAACCAGAGGTTTTTATTATTGTACCTACAAATTTATCATTACCTACATATAACCATGGAGTTAGTATGGCAAAAATCATCATTGCCATTGTTAGGATAGAAACTTGAGTGATACACAGTGAGTTAGAGCTAAAGTTGGAGTCGTGGCATAGATAAGAGGAGTTGGAAGGTTTTTGATATCACCTCCACAGCCATGGGTAGCACAGAATGACCATAGTGGTATTTTAACTACACCAGCAACATTATTTTTGTACATTGTAATTTTGCTACTTGCAGAACCCTTTTTTAGGTGGGTGCTGATTCATATCTATAGCATTGTTTCCAGATTGTAAAATGTGTTGTACCATGCCAGCTGAGTCAAATGTGAGATTGTGTAAAGTATGCATGTTAGTGTTAAAAATACTGACCTCAACCTGCAATCTACTAAATATGATTTCTCAACCTTTAAATTTTGCATGTGTAATAACAATGTTTTCGCAGTGTTGTCTTTGTTTGGATATGTTAATTCTTTACTGCACACAATGTTTCACTTGGGAAGTAAACAATTTTAATAATTAATTAAGTAACATATTTAACGAACTAAAACTCTGTAGTATCATTTGATTGATCAACAGAAGCTTCCCCCTGTTGTCTAATGCCATATTTTTAACATAAACAGTTCATAAAGCCATTTGAAGACATCTATCTTTAAGTTGTTCATTTCTTCATGCAGACATGTATAAATCTCACTTAGTTCACTCTGTAATTGGTTAGTTTGACATGGCAGGTAAGTACCCATAAATATATATATTAACATGTTCCATTCCGGATTTGAGAATTGGTTTGGTTGATTTTTCAAACGTTTCCTACTGGTATGTTTTTCGGCAATTGTCCTCAGAAGTTTCGCACCTTCACAGGACACCTTTGAAAAGTCACCAAAGAGCAAAAATTCGTACCACCGTCGTGTGAGCGCAAGAGTCGGTCTAGCGCTTGCCGCAGATCAAACGTCGGCTTGTCGATTTGCCTATACTCTTTTATCATGCAATCTATAGTGCTTCAAATATTCATAAAAGTTTTAAATATAACAGTCTTTTCAATTACGCTGCATTCATTCGATTCATGATACATGCAAAAACCAAATCTAACAACGGTCTCAGGGGAGTTGCGTTTTTGTGAGCTTCTTTCAATTTGTGGCCTACCAACCACATCAATTTTGCCAGGTTTCATGTGCAAATAATCAACAAGTTGAAAATCTAAAGCAATTGGTGCATTGTTTTTTGCTTGGAAAGTTTCCAACCCATCAACACCTTGGTTTATGCTTGGTTTATTTTTTAGGTTTTACGCCAAAATCGCTGCCGATACTGGTTTTCGGAGTGCAGCATTGGAACAACGCGAAAATACAACCAATAACAAAAAGTGCTTTGTTGTACTTTTTGTTACTTTTCTTCAATTTTCAGACACTTGTCAGAATTTTTTTGGATCATTGGCATAACTTTTTTATCCTCATTACTTCTGCTTCAAATTTGGTTGGATGTTGTAGGACGCAGATGTGAAAATATACTGCAACTTTCAGATTTTTTGTGATTGGTACCGGAGGTATGATATTTTTCATGTGAAAAATGACCAAAACTCCCCTAACATATCAACAAATTTATTTTTGTGCTTTCCAAAAAATTTGCACAATTCTTGTATAAATATTTTTACAAACTTTGGGTCTTGGCCGACATTTTCTGTGCCAAATGATTAATTTTTCTGACGTGTTTGTGCTGTAGATTTTTCTACAGGTTTTTGAACATACCCACTGCCTTTGTTTTGACTACTTTGCTTTTTCAGTTTTTCCCCTGTTTGAGTTTGCCAATGACGCCACAAAGCTATCGCCAATACCTTAAAATATGTGGAGTGAAACAACTTTTCTTACAATACCTTCCTGGTGGATGTAACTTTAGCAGTTTGCGAGTTACCGCAAAAATTGTGCAGTAATGTTAATATATCGGCTTCTAAGGTCCCTAAAGGATTTCTTGCAAGAGTAAAAATACCAATTATCTCAGTGGGGCTGCTTCTTCATTTTCAAAAAAATAATCTTGGCTATTTTTGGCCAAGGTTACCAAAGGTTAAAGTTTTTGTTTTTTAGCTTTTTCAGCCAAGGATACCAATGGTGAAAGTTTTGTTTTTCTTGGTCATTTTTGGCCTTAAGGTTACCAAAGGTGAAAGCTTTTGTTTCTCTTGGTCATTTTTTGCTAAGGATAACAACGGTGAAAGTTTTTGATTTTGAGCATTTTTGGCCAAGAATACCAATGGTGAAAGTTTTGTTTTTTCCTTGTCATTTTTTGCCAAGGATACAAACAGTAAAAGTTTTTCTTTTTCTTGGTCATCTTTGCCCAAGGTTACCAACGGTGAAAGTTTTTGGTTTTTTAGCCTTTTTGTCCAAGGATACCAAAGGTGAAAGTTTTTTTGTCGTTTTTGGCCAAGGATACAAACGGTGAAAGCTTTGTTTTTTCTTGGTCATTTTTGGTTAAGGATACCAATGGTGAAAGTTTTGGTTGGTCTTGGTCATTTTTGGCCAAGGATACCAATGGTGAAAGTTTTGGTTGGTCTTGGTCATTTTTGGCCAAAGATACCAACGATGAAAGTTTTTGTTTTTCATGGACATTTTTGGCCAAGGTTACTTTTGTTGGCCACTTCCACTATGAATACCAATTATGAAAGTTATGTTTGTGATTAGAGATTTTGAGCAACCTCTGGCCCCCGCTCTGCCGAACGCGAGTTCGAGTTTGCTGGAGGCAATCTCTGGCACCCCACTGTGCAAGCAGGAGTTTGCGCTCCGGGAGGCAACTGCTGGCACGGGATTGCAAGTACGAGTATCTCGTACCCCGGAATGGAACGTGTTAAGAAACTTCATGTACTACTGTATTGAAATCTAGTAACATATCTAATATTTTGTATGTGTCAAGTAATTGTTGCTGTGTACCTAGTTGGCAAGAAAATACAGTATGTAAGCAATTTCCTTTACATCCAGCTGCTTGTATTTAATTAGAAAAATCTCCTTCATTGCTGTGTAGCTATTTTTCACTTCAATTTGTGGTAGACCACGATGTTTTCTGCAAAGCTGTTGCACAAAACAAAAAAAACATGTGTCCTTGTGTCTTTTATTGAATCTTCATAAGTTTGGATGCAGGTAGATGCAACTGCTCTGCTACATTTTATGTACAAACCTTATCAAAATGCACTCTGGCTTAGCTCAGCTTCACTTCAACATATGTCTCTCTGTTGCAAGTATGTTTTCAACTGTACCTTCAATTTTCAAAACAAGATGCATCTTTTCTCACATTGATATCTTGTTGCATACAGCGCACTACCTCAAGCTTTTCTAAAAGACAAGTAGACCTAGCACTGTTTGCCCAGCAAAGAAATTGTGTTGCCTTTGTTGGAACTAGATTAATTTTCTTTGAAACTGTAGGAGGCCAGGTTAAACAGTAATTTCTTGTCATGTGGATGTAGTCTGGTTGTAAATCATTGTGATAGAGTACTGTATCTCGTTTTGTGAGAAGTCTTCTTGTGCCAATATTTGATCTTGTCAAAGCATAAGAGATGGCTCTTTTGCTTTCTTGAAGCACACAGAAAGCTCTGCTAGGTTTTTGTCGCTGAACCAGTTGTAACCAAGCCATGTACGGAAAAGTTTCTCAGATTCAAGTTTGGCAGCATTTCTTATTTGGAATTTATATGAAATTTATAACCAAGTTGCTGTGTTTCAGCAAAGCAATGCTGGTTTGCATCATTACTTAAAGAAAATTTAATTGAACAATTTTATACTAATATTTTGTGCTAGAATTAGTTCTGTGAAGCAAGGTTGTGCAGTAACTTTAATAGCAAAGCTAAAAGGTCTGGTATATCATTTGCATTAAAAAAAATACTGGTCCTTCTATCTCACTGCAGAATCTTAATATTTATTGGTTCAGTTTTCATTGTTTCATAATGGGTAAGTTGTTGCTTTCAGGTATTTTTTCTCGTGGATGATATGTGGAAAAATACTGTATAGTTCTGCAGTTTTACTGGTTGCTATTTCCTTTTCTTTCTGTTCGTCTAATTCGTCAATTTGCTTAATTCGTCACCTCTTTCTATCCCTGAGAAGCGTTTTGTTCATCTAATTCGTCATTTGCAGTTTCGCTTTAGATGTCTAAGCAGCTAGTACGTGTGTGAATTCAAAGAAATTAAGGACCTTTTTCCGAGAATTGTTGCACCTTGCAAGTTGTTTATCGAATTTATACACAAGGTGCGAAGCGCAACCCGCTCCCCATTGAGAGAACGCGGAAAAGTTTATTATAGATTTAAAATGTGCTTGATTGACTGGAGGAGTCCAGATAGAGCAGAGGAATTAATTGTATTCAAACATAACGTCATAAACTTGGATTTTACTGCAAATACGAGCACTATGTATGCATACGAGTTACTATGATAAAGTATACGAGTTACTATGATAGAGTTTTCACCTGTTTGCGTAATTCGTCACTTCGCCCAATTCGTCATTTTTTCTAATCCCTTGAGGTGACGAATTAGGCAAATTCTACTGTACTTAACAAGCTTGAAATTTGCTCAGTTTTCTTAGTGACATTGTGTTCTAACACAGCACTATGCAATTGATGGCAACTTTCATAAAACTAAAAAATACTTTTTCTGTTGCTATGATATGTTTTATTTTGTATATTTATGATTTCCAGTAAAGCCACACAAGGTGAGTGTGCATTGTTTGTCGTTCGATGAATATTCAACAATATTAACTTTTATCTCTTTTTATTCCACATAGTAAATGAAATTACTAAATTTAAGATTTTTTATTTTCAGGACTGGCTTTGATTTTGACAAGCCGATTTCGTTCGCTTTTCGGCGCAAAATTTTATGGCTATGCCTCTCAAATCAAGAATACCATACGGAAAGTGAGCAAGGACTTTTTATTGTTCGTTATTGAAAATGGTGTAATTTCACATGAGATACGTTCTGGGCCTAAGCTGTAAATCTATTTAATGCGTCGTGGTTCAGAAATTTATTTGCTCTGTGGATCCAAATAAGAAAAAATTGCTTCATGTAGCTTTCGGAAATATTCGTTTTTTACCTTGAGCTTCTGATAATACGCGAGTGCAGTCAGACGAATATATGTAACATGCTCTGTGTGTCTGAAAAAATCGAAAACCCGTAATTCGATTTTGGTTTCTTGTAAAGCGGTGAAAACGGACACGATGCTTATGCAACTCATGGCAGTTTTCATGCACGCTACAACGATTTCTTAAGAACCTGCATATAAAAGGGCACTATGATGTTGATCTGCGAAGGTTTTCGTTTGTGCATTGCAGCTAGACATCTAAAGTTTCTTTGTTACTTGCCGATTAACCCGTTGGACGTCAAATGTGTCACGTGGAAAACATTCCCATTTTTAACAACCACTATTAGTTGACAGCTCCTTGTTGCATTTGGTCGCGTGAAAGTAAATCCGTGCGAATCAACATACCTTGTAAATGTATGCATATCAGGAAATGACAACTGGTACCCAAATTGGTTTTGTGGTTAATCTGAAACTTGCGACTGATGTTGTCACTGAAGCGAAAAACAAAAGAAAGACGTCAATGGTATGAAACCAACTCTTCACATAAACGTTGATAACAAAAAGTCACATTTCGACCTACCTGAAAACATGGTTGCTAAGCTCGTCACGTCGAAGTACCGGATATGGAAAATCTTTTGGTGGCACTATTACTACGTTTACATGTCAAGCGACGGTCCGTAAAAACGAGACAGCCCGTTCTGATGTCATAGTACGGTTCGGTTTACATGTCTGAAAGTCATTCACAGGCTGGTGGACAAGAGGTTGTATGGAGTTGGAAAACATGTATGCTGATGTAGAGATTTCACGAATTTGGCAATTGCTGTCCATGCCTCTCATGAACTTGGTGCTGTCAATTATGGATTATGCTGCACACTGTAAAATCCACCCATAGCAGACATGCACTGACGTTTACAGCAAGAGTTGATGTCGCATACTGTGCAAAGTTACAGGCAGACAAATTTTAACACAGGTTTCATAAGCACAATGCTGAAAAATAGCTTGGAGATAACTACTTTATTGCATGTGTCTGTAAATGCCTAGGTGGAACTTTTGGTGACACATCAGTCAAAATATCTTTAATTTACACTGATATTCAAACATATAGCCTAATGTCACATGGTGAATACAAACCATTCAGTATTTGTTATATTGAATATATCCTATGACATTTTTTCAAGGCGCTAGTGAAATAAGTATTTATCTTTTACTACTATCACCACTGATGCCAGAAAGTTGCCCTATTTTGCAAGCCTGATTTATGAAGATTAGTGCAACACACTAGGGTTCTTACTTTCAAAACAACTATTCCTAACACTGTCAAGCCGCTCCAGGCTGATCAGTAGCCTATTTAAAATATGTATCTGTATTTAAACAGAGCCTTTTATCATATGTTATACACAACTTTCAGCCTTTATTATGAATAAGCATCTTCTCAGTAATGTTTCATTTCTAGACGTTAAGGGATATCTAAAGCTGGCAGATAGCCTACATTTCAAAAAGTGTATTTTAGTTACTGTAGGCTAGTATCTGCTACTGTACTTCTAGCACCACTGATGGCAGAGAATTATTGCACTCAGTTTTCTTTAATGACATGTAAAATGCAGAAGCAAACAGTTTTTAGCAGGGGTGATTTCTGAACATTTGGTTAAGATTCTTGCCTTCAAAATAAGAAATCCTAACACTGCCACCCCAAAGCCTAAACTGCTATCTATTGTAAAACTACCCATCCTCGCCGACGTGCCTTGTCGACTGCATGGTAATTATGTTGGCATTACACTTCTAAAACTGAACTCAACACACTAACAGTTAGAACAACGGTGCAGTCATATCTTATCTAGAGACAGGCACTGGATGCTAGCCGTGCTAGCCTAGTACCGCGCGAACGAGACCACGTACACTTCATAACGAGACGTCTTCCTGTCCAGGTGGCCAACGCATTGGCTCGTGCAAGACGCTGACTCAGCAAATCACGTTCAGAACCAGACCACTCGTTATCCATATATGGTAACGAGATAACGCAAAACTGACCATGTAAACGCAGTATATGTGGCAACGAAACGCTTAAATGAGAGGTGATAGAAACCAAAACAACGACAGTTGATCAAATTCAATCAATTTTGGTTTGTTTTGACAATCACATTTTGAAACTCGACTTTCAGCTATTGTTGGGCCGTTTGGAGAATTAGATCGTAGGAGTTTACCAGGTTACAGCGTTATGTCTGCCAGGAAACAGAGTTAACGCTATCTGAAGTGAAAGTTTCTTCGCTATATCTCGAATGAAGCATAGAATATTAATACGAGCTTGATATTCTGAAACTCCACGTCTAAATCAATAATATTTGTAGGAACTGGTGATGTTCCTGCACACCAAAATTCAATCCTTTTATTCGATTGTTTTGTGTCATGTTTAGTTAAATGTGCAGCATAAGTCCCGGCTTTTTGCACTTACACACACATAGTTGCGGGTCTTGTTCAAGCATGAGAGTAATTTTGAGAAGGCTTGTAAGTAAAACTGATGATTTAGCAGTCCTTCGATCTTTGCTTTCTGTCGTCATAAGTGATCGGGACGTAAACTGAACGCTAATACTGTATATTTTTCTTGAGTTGTTGTTTCATTGTTTTTTCGCATCAAATTTCGTGCTTTAGTTGTTGAACGGGATTTTGTTCACCAACCAAGAAGTTCAATCCCCATTTTGGTTGCTGCAGGTCGGTTATGATTTTGGGAAGCAGAGTTGCCAATCGCCCATACTTTTTTAACTTGCTATTGAAGAAGCTTATGTTAACTCAGATTTCCTGTGTGTAGCTCGAGACGTCACATAAATGGTAAGCTATCTCATGCGTGGAAAAAAAATGTGAATGTTTTCGTTTGTAATGCGATGAAAGTGGACACTTCATTAAAATACGGATTTAAAAATTAGTTCGAAGTGCTGTTGAAAATGGCTAGATTTTTTGGGTGCGTTCCCACACTTCTTTTTTACCAATGCACCCCTGGTTCAAGCTAGGGTGTAGTACTGCGAACTGGAAGAGAGCGCAGCGCACTGGGATGTTTACACACAAGCCAACTTATGCGAAGTCACTGCGCAGTAACAGATATTCCCCAACAGTGGTATAGAAATTCGAATAATAACCTTGATTCTACACTAGGGTCTCAACTTTTTTGTAAGAGGGCCACAAAAACTATCACACAACAGTTCGATGGTCAGACATTTTCGTAATGTGATTGTTTTGGCATATGTTACATTCTGCCAAATCAGCAAAGTTCTCGTAAATATGTTATATTTTTCCATTATTGACAGAACAGCTTCCCAGGCCGGATGTGGCCCACGGGCCGTAGTTTGGAGACCCCTGTTATGCATGAATAAGATTGTAGGACTAAGGATGCGTAATGACTGTTACGTGAAATCGGTTTCCTATAAAAAAATTACTTGATGACTTCTCTTGATTATTACTTTTGTGGAGACAAGTCACTTGAACAACCTGCGCCGCATGCGGTGAGGTGCTACCATGCGACTAGCAAGAAACGTTTCTCAAAAAGTATTTTACTTCTTGGAGTTGATTTCTTTTCAGCTTTAGTGAAAAGTTAGAAAATTCAAAGCGCAAAAAGTTCAACATCTTTCAAGGTACTAGGCCTAGCATGGTAGGCCTTAATAAATAGTCTATGATTCTGCAAACCTGAACACCTATTTTTTTTAATTTACCAGGCTAAGCACACAAAAAGTAGCTCTTCCGTTAGTTTGTGAAAAGAATTGATCTACGAAGTCGAAATAGTAACACCCACTTCTGTTCGACCACCTCACTTCTGGGCCTGCTGTGAACAAAAGCAGCCACACGCACGTTCAGAAACGTTCTGCTATTTTCAGCTCCAAGAGCAATTTCCGGCGTTGCGAAGCGTTGATAAGGAAACCCTAAAGCTGACAAGCGTTCGGCAGAGACAATAAACAAAGGATTCACCGGATTTTGCTCTTGTCTAAATCCGCTTATATTTGACTTTGAAGTTACGTAAAGCACCCGATCTTTACGCATTTTCTTTTTCAGGGTGTCGACCAGGATACCTTCCACGACTAAGTTACCACATCCTACATCAAAGTTTAAAAGTGCAGCTCCTTTACATCCTGCTGTAATAAAGCGCGGTGGACAGAAATCAAACAACCCTTTCCAGCGCGCCTCGTCCCCAGCGTCCTCTCACTGTGACCAAAGCGCCGACGAAGACATCGGCAGCAACGCAACATTCGTCTGCCAGACGAATTCCGAAAGCGCCGTTGACATAAACGGCAACGGCAGTGCGTCGGCCCACACTGTGATCTTAGCGTCTGCAAGCTCTTCATCCTTTGAATCGCAGCAGCCAGTTGTAAGGCAAGAGTCACTTGACAACTGTGAAGTTCTGTCTGTGGCATCAGCTGTACCCTCACCTATCAAGCAACTTGATTGGGAGTGCGAAGTTGAAGGTACTTTCACGCATGTGGGAAGGTTTGAATTCCGTTACTGTTTTGCGCGTTAGTTGTGTTGCGTGTATACGACACTAAAATTTTCTAGAAGGCTTTCGTAGAGGAGCCAGACGTCAACACAGATATGTTGTTCATACAAACGACAATGAAAGTTTCAAGTGCGCACAAAACTCTTTTATCCATTCTTGCTGTGTTTTTTTTTAATCAACCTCCACGAGGCACCGTTTCCACTTTTGTGATCTCAACAGCGAAGTGCAGCGTTTAGCGTGTGCTGTGGCCAACACCGTAAGTGTTTGCTGATAATTTGAATTTTTCAGCTGCAGGCAAAACATTGGTAGTCCGTTTTATATTGCTACCTTACTGTGCTTGTCATTAGAAATTAGGTAAAACTTATCATTTCTACCTGCGTGTTTTCAGAAAAAGAAAAAAATTCAAGCTTTTGAAAACTCGATATGAATTGAATTACAGTCAAAGCGGTGAACAACAAGTGCAATTGCTATATATTATCTGTTTTGTTGCCCATCTCTTTCTTTTTGAACGAATGTGACGTCGTTTGAGCAACTGTCTGTGCCCATGTCCAACAACTAAAACGGCGTCACCTTCTGCTGTAGTAATCATGTGTTGATAGACCCCAGCGCTTGAGGAGGGTGCTGTATGCGCCTTAGTGTAGTATTTTTCTTGTGTACCTGACTACGCAAGACACGCTGTAATTTTGGAAGACCGTTCAGTTTGCGCCCCTTCCCCCCTATCGCAGTCAGTTGTGGTGTAACTCACTCGGTTGGGTTTCACGACTTACGCTCTACTCGTTGAATTAGCTTTGTGTGAAACTTTGCTACAATGAAAGTTTTTTTAAGAACTTCACTGGACAGCTTTTCTATCAGTTGCATGACTTGACCGCGGAACATATGCTGTTCAAGGAACGTTTTTATTTTGCCCTAGTGACTCATTTATTGTATATTTTTTTTCAGACCTCAATTGTTTTGGCGATCTAGATTCCTTCGACGTGAACGAATCTCTTTCAGCGTTGATAAACGATTGCAACGCATCACCTGACCCATCAGTTCCTCTCGGTTTGCAGCATCCTGACCAATCAGAGGAGGAGGCACCTGATCTTATAGCGTTCCGTCGATTTCAGGAGGTTTTGCACGCCCCTCGTTCTTCGAGTCCCACTGCAGAAGCAGAGCCTGCTCGACCTAAACTCCCCTTGCCTTCTGCGAGTGTACAGAGTACAGGACTACTGCGGCCAAGCAAAAAGTTTCTTCCGAAGAACCGGACAGCTAATACAGCAAGTGGCCTGCCGTCGAGCTCGAAGCTTGCCAGCGGCAAACTACCTTCAAAATCGGCGAACGCGGCACAACCAGCGTCACGACCGTCTAGCGCGAGCGCGTTTGTTAAAAACTGCCTAGCGCGAACTCAAAAGACGCCCAAGACATCCGAAACGCGCTCCGTTATCAAGCAACGGAAAGTGGCCACATCGTGTGCGAAAGACACCGAGGTCGAGGCAACGAACTCCATGGAGCATGTGAGAAAAACGAACTCGCATCTGCATCAAGATACCGCTGGTGATTCGCGAAGCACCAGGCGTCGTCTTCGTGTTGGTCAGGAGTCACAGCCTGTGCAGCGTTACAACGGGAAAAGCGACTTGTCAGAGTTACGTTCGTCTGCTGCTTCGGCAAGAGCGCCTGTTGTCAGAAGCGATGGCAAGTGGTCTACTGACATTGATTCTGCGATGAATGTCATCCGCAGGAGTTCAAAACCTCTTGAAGCCAACGCGGAGGTAGCATGTGTATGATTAGCACTTGTTATTTGTTACCAATCGTTTGCCCTGGGATCATTCACGAGGCTGCGTTTGCATTGGTCTTTCTCTCTTTATTTCAGAAAAGTGAGTCGATAGGTTATTGTTGTTGTTACATTCGATCGGGCCTGCGCAGAAAAATGGTAAGAAAGTTGGGATTTTGGTTGGGTATTGTGGCAGTTTGAAATTCGGGTGATGCTGCGCTGCGCAGTTGAAAGCGGGCAGCAAGATCACTACATACTGTGTTTGCATCACATGCTTCAAAGAACTTTGGTTCGAATGTAGCTAGCTCTGATAAACACTACAAAGGAGTTTGATATTCGTCTTGCACGTGAACTGGAGATACACTGTGTCGTTTGAACAGTGTGTTTCCACCAGTTCCTAATCGGACAGAAGACTTGTTTCATCTTGTCTCTGGGGGCTTGGTGCTTAAGGAGCCGTCTAACCAACGGCATGGCTACTCAGGCCTGCACCTGAAAATAATTTGTATTGTGGCATTCCTTATTCGCTTTAAAAGAATTCAGTGCTTGTATGGGATGGTGCTGTTCCTATTTGTTGTGTGTTCGGTTGTTGTCGGCAACACGTGTTTGCTGCAGTGACTGAGGTCGGTCCGGAGAGGTTTTGTGCGGTGGAAATGTACAAATACGCTAACTTTTTGTGAAAAATTATCACAGCATATAAAGTTGGTTTGGAAACTGTTATCACACCTTGTTCAAGTATCAACTCTGAAAGAGATTAAACAAGATGGGTGTTGTTAAACACAAACAGTAGTACGTATGTGGCATGCTAGATATTCATAAAATCGAAATATAATTTCAATGGCAAAAGATAGCAAAAATGGTTGGCTGGCGCCTTAACGTGCTTGCTATTGTCTTGAGTGGGTTTCGCCGTACACACATTATCACCTTACCAGGTGGTACACCGTGCAGTAGTTCTGCAACCTGAATAGAACTGTTGAGCTCCAGGGGACCATGTATTCAACTAAAGAGACTCATCAGCGCCTGGCTCGTTCTTCTAAAAGAAAT